>ERZ778514.1712-NODE-1712-length-15591-cov-8.989508_pt1 | contig 15591 bp, 11 predicted proteins | sample MGYA00510344_ERZ778514 | MGnify/ENA primary metagenome ERZ778514 (study PRJEB29527, sample SAMN07138968) | mouse gut metagenome | material: feces | host: mouse | place: China:Nanjing | collected 2016-01-25 ... | reverse complement strand
CTGCACCTGCGTCCCCTCCTTTTTTAAAGGAGGGGCAGGGGTGGTTTGTAAAATGACAAGGAAGATAAATTCACCGGACCCACATTATTTTAATTAATAAAGAACAATGGACACGACAGTCAGGAACGATTTTCAGGATTTTAAGGGCATTACCTCACAAGAGGCAGAACAGAACAGGATAAAATACGGCGAAAACCGTCTCACGCCGCCAAAAAGGGCATCGCTGTGGGCACTCTATACCGAGAAATACAAAGACCCGATAATTAAAATTCTCATTGCAGCGGCAGCCGTGTCGCTGATACTTGCCTTCATGGAGGACAGCTTCATGGAGACGATAGGCATATTCATTGCCATCTTCCTATCCACGACAATAGGTTTCTACTTCGAGACGGACGCGACGAAGAAGTTCAACGTGCTCACCGCCCTCGGCGAGGAAAGCCCCGTAAAGGCTATACGCGACGGAAAGGTGACCGAGATTGCCCGCAAGGACGTCGTCGTGGGCGATGCCATACTCATTGAGACGGGCGACGAGGTGCCGGCAGACGGGCAGATAGTGCAGGCAACAAACCTTGAGATAGACGAGTCGTCGCTGACGGGCGAGCCCGTGGCGCACAAGTCTGCCGCGCCGGACGACGGCACACACGCCGCGGCATACCCTGCCGACATGGTGCTGCGCGGCACCCTCGTAATGGGCGGACGCGGCACATACCGCGTCACCAAGGTTGGCGACGCCACGGAGATAGGGAGGCTCGCGCTGAGCAGCACGGAGATTACGAACGTGAAGACGCCGCTGAACATACAGCTGGAAAAGCTGGCACGGCTCATCAGCAAGTTCGGACTGTCGCTGTCGGTGGCGGCTTTCGTGCTTTTCCTCGGGCACGACATATTCACAAACGACATGTGGCGGGGCACCGACTACCTGCACATGGCACAGACGGTGGTGAAGTATTTCATGATGTCGGTTACGCTCATAGTGATGTCCGTGCCCGAAGGTCTGCCCATGGCGGTCACCCTCAGCCTTGCGCTTAACATGCGCCGCATGCTGCGCAACAACAATCTTGTGCGCAAGCTGCATGCCTGCGAGACGATGGGAGCCGTCACGGTGATATGCACGGACAAGACGGGCACGCTGACGGAAAACCGCATGAGGCTTGCCGGAATATCGGGGAAGGACATTGTCACAGACGGTGAGACGGGCGGCGGAGAGCGTCCGGCAGAAATACTGGCACACGCCATTGCGGCAAACACAACGGCACACATCGACGGGAAAAGAGGGATAGGCAATCCCACGGAGACGGCTCTGCTGATGTGGCTCGCCGACACCGGACACGACTATATGGCACTGAGAAGCAGGTGCAGCGTGGTGGCACAGATGCCTTTCTCCACCGAGCGTAAGTATATGGCAACGCTTGCCGACACCCCGTGCGGCAGGTTCCTCTTCGTAAAGGGTGCTCCCGAGATAATAACGGGCTTCTGCGACATGTCGCCACAGGAGATGGAGAAGACAGGCGAAATGCTGCTCTCATGGCAGAGGAAGGCAATGCGCACGCTCGCATTTGCATGCCGCAGGATACAGGAAGGCGACAACGCCGACATCACCGGCAGTCTGCACGGAATGTCACTGCAGGCTGTAGCGGCAATCAACGACCCCATACGCAGCGATGTGCCGCAGGCTGTGGGACGCTGCCGCGACGCGGGAATAGAAGTGAAGATTGTGACGGGCGACACGTCGGCTACGGCTGCCGAGATTGCAAGGCAGATAGGAATAGACGCCGGACAGGGAACGGGCAGCGAACTGACAACGGGAACGGAGTTTGCCGCCATGGACGACGAAGAGGCATACAGATGCGCCGGAGAGCTGAGGGTGATGAGCCGGGCGCGCCCAGCCGACAAGCAGCGGCTGGTGGAGATGCTGCAAAAACGCGGCGAGGTGGTTGCCGTGACGGGCGACGGGACAAACGATGCGCCGGCACTGAACCATGCCCACGTGGGCATGTCGCTCGGCTCGGGCACGAGCGTGGCAAAGGAGGCAAGCGACATGACGCTGCTCGACGACTCGTTCAACAGCATCGTCACCGCCGTAATGTGGGGCCGCTCGCTATACAAGAACCTGCAGCGCTTCCTCTTCTTCCAGCTCGTCGTAAACGTTACGGCTCTGCTGCTGGTGTTGGGAGGCTCGCTCATAGGCACCGAGATGCCGCTGACCGTCACGCAGATACTGTGGGTTAACATCATCATGGACACCTTCGCGGCAATGGCACTGGCTTCGCTGCCGCCCGAGGAGGCAGTGATGAGGGAGAAACCGCGCAACCGCGACGAGTTCATCATCAGCCGCGGAATGTTCACCGCGATACTTGCCGTGGGCATAATGTTCTTCATCGTGATGTTTGCCATGCTGATATGGTGCCTGCAAAGCGACCGCAGCGTGCAGCTGCACGAGCTCACCATATTCTTCACTACGTTCGTGATGCTCCAGTTTTGGAACCTCTTCAATGCCAAGGTGCTGGGCAGCAACGCGTCGGCACTGGCAGGACTGTCGCGCGACCACGGGCTGAACATCGTGCTGCTTCTCATCTTCGGCGGGCAGTGGCTTATCGTCACGTTCGGCGGGGAGATGTTCCGCACGGAGCCGCTGTCGCTCACCGAATGGACTGTAATAGTGCTCTCTACCTCCTCGGTACTGTGGATCGGAGAGATTGTAAGGGGAATAAGGAGAAAAGTAGTAAGGAGTAAAGGAGTAAGGAGAAAGTAGATTAGCAACAAGGAAATAAATAGTAATCTACTTACTCCTTACTCCCAATCTCCTTTCCCCTTACTACTTTACTCCTTACTACTAAAAAATAATAAACAATGATACGAAACATCATATTCGACTTTGGCTGTGTTCTCGTGGACCTTGACAAGCAACGGTGCGTAGAGGCGTTCCACAACATAGGGGCGGAAAGCATATCGGCATACGTGGACGAGTGCCGGCAGGAAGACCTCTTCCATGACATTGAGACGGGAAAGACCGGCATAGAAGAGTTTTGCGACGAGGTGAGGCGCAAGGCTCCGGCATGCACGGCAGACAACGACACGATATGCGGGGCATGGAACAGCCTGCTCACGGGCATACCAAGGAGGCGCATTGAAAAGATTGTAAGCCTTAAAGGGCAGTACAGGCTGTTCATCCTGAGCAACACCAACACGATACACTGGCGCAAGGCGGTGGACGAATACTTCCCTATGGACGGCATGACCGTGGACGACTACTTTGAGAAAGTGTTCCTTTCGTACCGCATGCACGCCGTAAAACCCGACAGTGAGATATTCCTGCGCACGCTCCGCGAAGCCGGAATAAAGGCAGACGAGACGCTCTTCATCGACGATTCGCAGGCAAACTGCCGCGCTGCCGCCTCACTGGGCATCAGGACCATGCACGTGACAGGCGGAGACGAATGGCTCGACAAGATATAAAATAATAAGGAAAACGTAAATGATGAAAACCTTATTCGTAAACGACGATACAAGAAACAACGTCCCGTGTGTTGCCACAATAGGATTTTTCGACGGCGTGCACCGCGGACACCGCTTCCTGACAGACACCGTGACGGCAGAGGCACGGCGCACGGGAATGGCGTCGATGGCGATAACCTTCGACCGGCATCCGCGCACGGTGACGGGCAACGGATATCATCCGCAAATACTCAACACGCCGTGCGAGAAGCTGGAATTGCTCTCCGGGGCAGGCATCGACATCTGTGCCGTGCTGCCGTTCACAAAGGAAACGGCGGCGCTCTCAGCCCGCGAGTTCATGAAGGAGATACTGCACGACAGGCTGAACGTCAGAACATTGATAACGGGATATGACAACCGCTTCGGGCACAACCGTGCCGAGGGCTTCGACGACTACGTGAGATACGGTGCCGAAACGGGCATCGAGGTGCGCCGCGCAGACGCTTTCGTGCTCAGCGGGATAAACGTCAGCTCGTCGGTGGTGCGCGCATTCCTGTCCGAAGGCGAGGTGGAGATGGCGGCACGCTGCCTTGGCTACTGCTATAAGATTGCGGGGCACGTGGTAAACGGCATGCACCAGGGGCGGCGGATGGGATTTCCAACGGCAAACATCGATATCGCCGAAAGCGGGAAGATGATACCGGCAAACGGCGTGTATGCCGTAACCGTAAGCATAGAGGGCATCTCCGGAACATTCGCAGGAATGATGAATATTGGCACGCGCCCCACTTTCGGCGGCGTAGACGTATCTCTGGAGGTGAACATATTCGGCTTCTCGGGCGACATCTACGGAAAGAAAGTGGAGGTTGAGTTTGTAAAGCGCATACGCGGTGAGCGCAAGTTTGCCTCTGCCGAGAAGCTTAAGGAACAGCTGGAGGACGACCGCAGGAAAATAATGGAACTGAAATTATAAGGAATAAAGACTATGAAAAAATCGCTGTTATATCTTTTTACATTCGCTGCCGTGCAGTTCTTCGCATCATGGGCGTTATATTCCGTATGGCTGCTGGTCAAGGGCTACAGTCCGGAAGAGGTGCTGATGATGTTTGCCGGAAAGGCGGCTCTGCCTAAAGACGCAACGATGATGATACTGGCATCTGCCATATACAGTGCCGCCACGCTTGGCATCTTCCTGTGGCGAAGGTGGAGCGTGGTGTCGCCGGCATATCTGCGCAGCCGCCCATGGGGCGTTTTCTTCTGGACGGTGACGGCTGCCGTGGGAACGATAATACCGTCGGTATGGCTTCAGGAACAGCTTCCGCCACTGCCCGACACGATGAAAGACACGTTTGCCATGCTTATGGGAAACGACCTCGGATACTTCACGATATGCATCTTTGCGCCCATTGTGGAGGAAACAGTGTTCCGCGGAGCCATTCTCCGCACGCTTCTCGGAACATTCAGACAGCACTGGTACGCCATAGCCGTGTCGGCACTGATATTCGCCGTGATACATCTCAACGCGGCACAGATGCCGCATGCCTTCCTCATAGGGCTGCTCCTCGGCTGGACATACTACCGTACGGGGAGCATACTGCCCGGCATTCTGTTCCACTGGGTGAACAACACGGCTGCCTTTGCCGTTGCACGCATCTTCCCCGAAAGCGACGACATGTGGCTCATCGACCTCCTCGGCGGCGACCACAGGCGCGTTGTCCTCAGCCTGATATTCTCGCTTTTCATTCTTCTGCCGTCGCTTTATCAGCTCAACCTGAGAATGAAACGATGAAACAGTTAACGCCCGTTGCAGATGTTAAAAAAGCAACGGGCGTTGTTTTTTCACAGCGTTAAAAAATCCGACAGTCATCATCATTCAGAAAGGGGCACATCTCCTGCAGTTGCAGGATAGAGCCTATAGAGTCTATAGAAACTATAGTATCTATAGATAACATAACGACAATCATCAACACCCACGAGTCTATAAAGTCTATAGAAGCTATAGTAACTATAGAACCTATAATCTTTCCAAAGAAAAAAATTAACCCCTGCAATGTTAAAATTAAGCCTTGTTACAGGCTTTTCACAATCTTAATGAAGCTCTTTTAACCAAGAAACGCCTGTTGGTTAATAATGAAGAATAATGCTATGAATATACGTTAAAACTGCAACAAGGAACATCATTATACGTATATTTGCAGAAGACGGGATGTAAATTGAAACCGGAAAGCGTCGCTCCGCTGCCCGCAGACATTCCATCTTTGAGAAGCTGCAACAATATAAACAGACAAGAATATGCTAAATTATTATCAACTTTTAAAATGTTTCATTATGACTTGTACAATCAACTGTTTCTGCACGGCAGACATCATGGCACAGACAATGCCCAAAGAGGGCAAGTTTGAACTTATCAAGCTCCCGTACGCGGAAGACGCGCTGGAGCCGGTAATATCGCAGGAGACCGTTGCGCTACACCACGGCAAGCACCTGCAAACATACGTGACAAACCTCAACAACGCCCTGCCGGGCACTCCTCTTGAAGGAAAATCGCTTGAGGAGGTGGTGATGAAGGCGGAAGGCGGAGTGCTGAACAATGCCGGACAGACATTGAACCACAACATGTACTTCATGCAACTGTGTGCTCCGTGCGACGACAACAAGCCTTCGGGAAAGATTGCCGAGGCAATAGACCGCGACTTCGGCTCGTTCGAGGCATTCAAGAAAGAGTTCACTCAGAAGGGCACCACGCTCTTCGGCTCGGGCTGGGTGTGGCTTTCGGCTGACAAAGACGGCAGACTCGTAATCACGCAGGAACCCAATGCGGGGAACCCCATACGCAGCGGACTGCGCCCGCTGATGTGCTTCGACGTGTGGGAACATGCCTACTACGTTGACTACCGCAACCGCCGCGCCGAGCATATCAACAACATCTGGAAGGTGATAGACTGGAAGGTGGTGGAGAAAAGAATTAAGAATTAAGAAGTAAGAGTTAAGAATTAAGAGGTCGGGAAATTAAGAATTAAGAGTTAAGAAAATATGCCTTAAGCGGGTATCTATAGGACCTATAGGACTTATAAGACCTATAAGACTTATACAACCCTCAATGCATATTTTCTTAACTCTTAATTCTTAACTCTTAATTTCCCGACCTCTATTCTGAACGTTGTGCCCAAGCCGACCTCCGAGCTTTTCACATAGATGCGCCCCCTGTGATATTCTTCAACGATGCGTTTGGCAAGCGACAGCCCAAGCCCCCATCCTCTTTTCTTTGTCGTGAAGCCGGGTCTGAACACGTTCCTTATATCCTTTTTCCTTATTCCCTTGCCCGTATCAGCCACCTCTATGACGGCTCCCCCGCCGTCTCCGTACATCGTAAGCGTTATCGTTCCGCTGCCCTCCATTGCGTCCACGGCGTTCTTGCAGAGATTTTCTATGACCCACTCAAAGAGAGACGCGTTGATGTTTACAATCACATCATGGGGCGGACAGTTGCATATCATCTTCACCCTCGACGACGTGCGGCGGTCCATATACTCCACAACATGCTCCAACACAAGGTTAAGACTTTTCGGGGAGACCTCGGGCTTGGAGCCTATCTTCGAGAAGCGCTCGGCTATGAGCTGCAGTCGCTGCACGTCCTTGCCCATGTCCTGGACAAGACCGTCTGCCGGATAAGTCTCCTTGAGTATCTCTATCCATGCCATAAGGCTGGATATCGGCGTGCCGAGCTGGTGCGCCGTCTCCTTCGACAAGCCCACCCACACCTTGTTCTGCTCGGCTTTCTTCGAGGTAAGGAGGGCGAATATTGCCACCACGACGAACAGCAGCACGACGCCGAGCTGCACATACGGATATGTGGAAAGACGCTTCAACATCACCGAGTCGTCGTAACACACGCTGATATATTCGGCTTTCGCCGTGTCGCCAATGGCTATCTTTATGTACCGTCCGGCATCATACAGGCGGTGACCCATCGCCGATACGGTTGCCGCACTGTCTGCCTCCGTCTTCGCGTTGATGCCGATGTTGCGGTAGGTCTGCACGTTTCCTTTCGAGTCGAGCACGATTACTGGTATGGTGTTGTTCTCGTTTATCACCTTTAGCACAAGGTTGAGGTCTGCCGTCTCGTCAGCCATGCTGAGCGAGCGCATAGCCTCCGCCCACACCTCCATCTTGCCGTGCTCCTCCTTCGCAAGGTCCTTCACGAGGGCATCCGACACGATGAGCGACACGACGGCTATGACAACCGCCGCCATGACCAGCAGTATCTTAACCTGACGTATTCTGTCTGTCCATTGCATATACTATAAGAACGTCCTTATGGGGATAATATTGCCCGGGCACGAAAGCACCTTTCAACGCTCCCGACCGTCGTCAAGAGGCGTTCCGCACTCTTCGTGCATCATCCGGGAGAGCAGGTACGAGGCATTGAGGTTGCGCACAACGCCGTCGTGCAGCTTGTATGTGTATCTGATATCCGCGCCCCGCTCAATCTCGAAACAATAGTTGCGGTACACGCCGGGAGCCTCTGCCTCGAGGTCGGCAAGCCCTATGTCGTGGGTGGCAATCACCGCCGAGACGGGATAGCGGACAATTTCGCGCAGGAAAAACGCCGAGCCGCTGAGCTTGTCCTGCGAGTTGGTGCCCCTCAGTATCTCGTCGAGTATCACGAAAGTAAAGGGATGCGACTTGACATGGCGCACCAGACGGCGCAGCCGCAGTATCTCCGCCTTGAAGTAGGATATGCCGCCGGCAAGGTTGTCGGCTGTGCGCATGCCCGAGAAAAGGGACACTATGGAGAAGCGGAACGAGCGCGCGCATACGGGCACACCGCAGCAGGCAAGGACGTATGTCACGCCGAGCGTGCGCAGGAATGTGCTCTTTCCTGCCATGTTGGCACCCGTGACTATCGCCACGCTGTTCTTTTTCAGCACAAAGCTGTTTGCCACCGCCTTGTCCGGCGACAGGAAGGGATGATATACGCCGTCGGCATCCAAAAGCACATCGCTGTCCGGCGGGAGTATCTCCGCAGGAGTATTCGACGGATTGTTGTATGCGTAGGTGGCAAGGCTCACGAGGGCATCGACACCGGCAACGCACCCTATCCATTGCCCGAGGTGCCCTGCGTACATGGCGTTCCAAAGGGCGAAGCGTTTCAAGAGCATGGCATCGAAGAGCATCGTGCCGTTCAGGAGGATATAGACAACGACGTTGTTGCGCCAGTCGAACATCTTCAAAATCTTTTCCAGACGGCGGAATGCCTCACCGCTGTCGTGTTCTCCGCCGAAAAGGTCGGCTCCGGTGCGCACAAGAAGCGCGGATCTGAAACCCGCCCCGCGAATGTCTCCAAGCACCGACAGATATTGCGTGCACTCACGGTGCATGCGTTCGACACCGGTAACCGTCTTCTTCACCGTGCCCGACAGGCATCCGCCAAGAAACAGCTGGACGGTGAAGACCATAAAGAAGCAGCCCCACGGCAACACGCCGAAGATGCACGAGACGAGCGACAACGCCGCAAGCGACCGCGTAATCCACGGCAGGGGCGAGTTTACGACGGCATTTACGAATGCGCCGCACGGCACCTCCCTGCATCCGCCGATGCCTGTTCCGGATATATGGATGTTGGAAAGAAAACGTATGCGCCAGTCTGCCATGTCCCTGAGTTCGGCTATGGCATCGCGCCGCTCCTCTATCGTCTTGCGGTCGTCGGCGGGATGTGCCAGCATATATGCAAGCCTGTCCGCCCCCGATTGTGTTACGGTGCGGCAGAGACGGTTGAAGAGCGACTCCCTGCCGAATATGTCGAGGTCGTAGGAATACTCGTGTTCCGTATCCATATATCCGGCACCGTCGGCAAAAGGAGAGAAGTCGCCGTCAAGGCATGAAAGCTCGTCCCCGCACACCTTTATCATCCGTCCGAGCCTGTCAATGCGCATACGCAGACGGTGGTCGGCAACACAAACTGCGACATAAACGGCAAGGCATGCTGCGGCAAGCCACAGGGCGGCGGGCACCGAGCCTGAGAAATGGCAATAGACAAGCCACGCCATAAGGACAAACACTGCAAGCCTGGCACAGGCACAGCCGCGGCTGATGCGCCGCAACCTCTCCACGCGGTCTGAAAAAGACCGTATATTTTCTTTATAATACAAAGCTGTCATACCATGCAAAGATAGCAAATTAAAACCGACGGGACGGCAAGTCGTGGCATAATGATTGTGAAAAACAGCGGAACAGGTGACATGAAAGGAGGATAAAAAAAGGAACACCCTGACGAAAAGGCATACGTCAGGATGTTCCGGGTGTTTATGAGCAATTATATTTGGGATTACTTAACCGAGTCGGTTGCAACCGTCTCCTGCTGTGCAGCAGGTGCGGCGGGTTCCTGTGAAGGCTCCTCAACGGGCTGTGCCACTACGGTGTCCACTGCCAGAGAGTCGCTTATGCTGTTTACCATGCCACGGTCAGAACCGTTTGCGAATACACCACTTACTGATACCAATGTCAAAACTGCTACTGCAAATACTGAAAACTTTTTCATAATTCTTTCTTTTTAAATTGTTAGTATTAATATTGTTCTGACAAAATAAGGGCAACAGGCGTGCCAAAACGCAGCCTTTTACATAAATGCCTGATTACAAGGAATATATGAAAAAGTATACTTTTAATGTGTATGTAGAATGTGTGGAACGTGTGTGGAACAATTCCACACATTGTTGTGGAAAAGATGTAGAAACGGCACCTGCCGTCACATACACGCGGGCTATACGTCCATGCCGAAACGTGCAAGCTTGTTGTAGAGCGTCTTGCGGTCTATCCCGAGCATCCGCGCCGTCTTTGCCTTGTTGCCCCCGGCAGCGCGCAGCGCCTCCTTTATACGGTCTATCTCCTCCGGCCCGCTGCGCAGGGGACTCACGGAAGCGGCAACGGGGCGTATCGACTGGCGCAGGTCTTCGGCGCAGATATAACTGCCGCCGGCAAGAAGCGCGGCACGGCGCACCACGTTTTTCAGCTCGCGCAGGTTTCCGGGCCATGTGTGGCGTGCCAGCATGTCGGCAGCCTTGGCGTCAAAGCCCAGCAGGTTGCGCTCCAGTTCGGCGTTTGCCTGCTTAAGAAAATAGTCGGCAAAGAGGAACAGGTCCTGCCCGCGGTCTTTCAGACAGGGCATGTATATGGTAAACTCATTGATGCGGTGGTACAGGTCCTCGCGGAAATCGCCGCGTGCCACGGCTTCGGCAAGATTTTCGTTGGTGGCACACACCAGGCGTATGTCCACGCCTGTCTCGCGCGTGGTGCCGACGGGGCGCACCCTCTTCTCCTGTATGGCGCGCAGCAGCTGCACCTGTACGTCGTAGCTCAGGTTGCCCACCTCGTCGAGGAACAGCGTCCCGCCGTCAGCCTCTACAAAAGCCCCTTTCTTGTCGTCCACGGCTCCGGTGAAGGCTCCCTTCACGTATCCGAAGAACTCGGACGCCGAGACCTCCCTCGACACCGCCCCGCAGTCTATTGCCACAAAGGGCTGTCCGGCGCGCCTGCTGCGCTCGTGTATAAGGCGCGCCACATGCTCCTTGCCCGTGCCGCTGTCGCCGAGGATGAGCACTGACATCATCGTCGGGGCAACGAGAGAGACATGGTCGTAAAGGCGGAGGGCGGCTTCGCTCGTGCCTTCCATATACTGCAAGTCGTGTGAAGGTGTCTTTTCCGGCACATTGCGCACGGGAACGGCGGGGGAACCGGACGCAAGGGCATCGTTGATTTTCTGCAGAAGGATATCGGGATGTACGGGTTTGGAGATGTAGTCGCTCGCGCCCGACTTCATCGCCAGGACGGCATTCTGCACCTCGGCATAGTTTGTCATGACGATGAAAGGCATTCCATGACCGCCGTCGCGCAAGCGGCGGAGCAGCTCAAGCCCGTCGCCACCGGGCAGACGCAGGTCTGAGAGGACAAGGTCGATGTCCGTACCGCCATGAACAATCTTCATGGCATGCGCCACGGTGCCGGCACTTTCAACGGCAAATCCCTTTTTTCTGAGAAATGTCTGTATCATGGTGGCAAATGTGAGGTCGTCTTCAACTATCAGTATGCGTGCATCTTTCATGTCTTCAAGCGTCTTTATATCTCTGCAAAGATAGCCCTTTTATAAGCCACCCGGCGTTTATTTCATCTTTTTTTACGTTACTTAACGCTGCTTTTACAAAGCTTTGTGTGACAGCACGTTGCGCGCGACATTGCAAAAGGCGGCATATTGCGTTGCAAAAGACCGCCTTTCAGGCTGCAATATGCCGTCTTCCGGCACCTGATATGCCACCTCCTGCAAAGCACGGTGTCATGAGGCTCCGAGCGCGGCATCGAGCGCGGCGGCGGTATTCTCAAATTCGGCAATCACCTCGCGGCACATGCCGTCCATGTCGGCAGGCGGCACAGAATGGTGACGGGTGTCGGCAAGACGGCGGAGAAGCGGCGCGGCGGGCGAGCTTATCATCGTAAAGACGGGAATGAGCTTGTGTGCCAGCTCCGGAATGGAGACGAAACCGCCCGTGTCGACGGCATGTCGGAACATGGAGATGTGCGAGCGGGTCTCCCGGGCAAAGTTCTGCAATATGTCGCGCTCCGCCTCCGGGTCGCCGTCGGCAAATGCCGTAAGGGCTGAAAACGGTGAGGCGGAAGAGGAGGGAGCAGAGGGGGCGTTGCCCGACGTTGCAATGCCTGTGACAGACTTTATGACGCTTGAAAGATGGACGGCGGTGAAAGGCTTGAAAAGACATGAGGCAAAGCCTGCCTCCTCGAGTGCCGGCACGGAGATGGCATCGTGTGCCGTGACTGCAACGACGGGCATGGACGGGGTGCCTATCTTGCGCACTATCTCAAAGCCGTTCATGGCCGGCATCTCTATGTCGGTGAACACGATGTCGTAGGAGCCTGTCTCCAAATGTGCGAACATGTCCTCTATGCGGCTGCAGAGGGTCACGTGCCAGCTGTCGCCGCCGAGCGATGACAGCATATCGCCCGTAAGCCGCAGCTGCATGGCATCGTCGTCAATGACAAGTATGTTGAGCTTTTCCACGGCATTTGCGGCGTTATCCCCGTCTTCCGCCTGCACACCGGCGGCGGATGCGTCACCCGGCGGAGCGAGCGGAACGGAGACAAAGAACGTGGTGCCGCGCCCGCGGGCGGAAGTAAGCGTTATCGAACCGCTGAGAAGTGACACAAGCTCGCGCGTGACAGACAGTCCCAGCCCCACTCCCTCTATGCCCTGCGCGCCAGGCAGACGCGTGAAAGCGTTGAACACACGGCGGCTCTCCTCTTCGGTCATGCCCATGCCCGTATCGGCGACGGACAACTTCAGCATCCCGTCAGCAACCTCCGCCGTTATCTCCACGCTGCCTTCCGAGGTGTATTTCACGGCGTTGCCTATAATGTTCTCGGCTATCTGGCGTATCCTGAAGGCATCGGCACTGAACAGGGCTGACGGCTCGGAGCGGTAGCTGTAATGCAGCGAAAGGCTCTTGGCGGCGGCACGCGGGCGGAAGCTGTCGGTACAGTCGGCGAGCAGGCGGAAAGGTGAGAAGGTCACAGGCGTGACGCTCATCCTGCCGTTCTCAAGGGCATGATAGTCGTGCAGCGCGCCGACGAGTTGCAGAAGGTGTGCCGCCGAGCTGCGTATATTGGCTATATACCCGGCTGCCTTGCCTCCGTGGACGTATGCCTTGAGCATCTCCACAAAGCCCGAAATCGATGCCACGGGCGACTTTATGTCGTGCGTAATGGTGAGCAACAGCCGCTCGCGCTGCTCAAGAAGGTTCTCGGCACGCAGGCGCGCCGCCTCAAGCTGACCGCGGTAACGGCTGGCACGGCGGATGTCGCGCAGGATAAAAAAAATGAATGCCACGGCAAGTACGGCGGCAACGGCGGCAAGCAGGCATATACTTGTGATGATTCCGCGGCGGCGCATCGTGTCTGTGGCAGAATTTTCGATAAGCCACTTCTGTTCGGCAGCGTTGATATTGTCAATGAGCACGCGCATGCGCCCGGTAAGTTCAACACCGGTCTGCCGCAATACCATTCCCCGCTCGTTGTAGCGGTTGCGGCGTACGGTGCGGCGCGCCTTGTCCTTGCGCTGTATGTCTGAAAGCATGTTTGCCACGGTGTCGCCCACGTTCAGCGTGCGACTGACACTGTCGCCCGCCGTGACATCGGTCTGAGTGAGCACGGCGGTGGTGTCCGACTTAGGCCGCCGGAAAGCATCGGCAAGGCGTTTGATGAACTTGCGGCTGGTCTTCTCCACCACGTATGTCGTCTTGCTCTCCTTGCTGACGTTGCCGGCGTTGTGGCGCACCACGACAGAGTCCTTCCCCTTGAGCAGCATGTCGAGCTTCTCCTCGTAAAGGTCCTTGTTCTTTCCCGGTGCGAAGAGCTGCATCAGCTGCATCGTGTTGGCGTATTTCTCGTCGAGAAGTGTTTTAAGCGAGTCGGTACGCGCCTTCTGTATCGGGTCGCTTACAAGCAGTTTCAGGCTGTCGGCAGTGTTCTTTACGGCAGCCATGGCACGCTCATAACCGGGCATGGCGCCCTCGTTGCCCATAAGAAGCATTTTCTCCATGTGCTCAACCTCGAGCACGCCGAACATGAAATGGTTTGTCACCTCGGAACGCAAGGACACGTAACGCTCTACATCTGAAAGGCGGATTGCAGAGCGTACATAGCGGTATATAAAGAAGGACGCGGCACAGAATATGCAGAGAACAAGGGCATAGCCCATTGCAACCTTGACGGAGACATTGAATTTTTGTTTTTCTGAGTCCATAAGTTTGTGAGCTTATAATGTTATTTACGGTATGTCTGTGACTACAAATAGACAGCAGGTAAATCCTATCTCACACATTTCCGCAATAATCAAGATTATCCATCTAATAATAAAAGTCTGTAACACACCCCCCAAAAAGGCATGCACAGACCGTCGTCAAGGCTTTACCTCGTTTGCCAAAGGCTCACCCGTCATATAGCTTCTTACGTTTTCCAGCGTCGTAACGGCTATGTTGTGCAGAGCCTCACGCGTGAAAAACGCCTGATGGGAGGTAATTATCACATTGGGCATCATAAGCAGCAGAGCAAGCTTGTCGTCGTCAATCATCCTGTCGCTGCGGTCCTCATAGAAGTAGTCCTGCTCTTCTTCGTACACATCAAGGGCGGCACCGCCTATCTGATGGCTCCGCAAACCGTCAATCAAATCTTCCGTATGTATAAGTTTTCCGCGGCCCGTATTTATTATTATGACGCCATATTTCATATTCATTATGCTGTCGGCATTTATCAGGAACTTCGTATCTTCCGTCAACGGACAATGCAGGGAAATGATGTCGCTGCCTGCATAAAGCTCTTCCAATGTAACTATTTTCACTCCATTCTGCTCCGCGAACTCCATGTCAGGATGCAAATCATAAGCCAGCACCTCCATTCCGAAGCCGCGCAGGATACGTATCAGTTCCTTTGCGATGCGTCCCATACCGATAATTCCTGCCGTCTTGCCATACATGTCGAAGCCCAGCAGACCGTCAAGCTTGAAGTTCGCGTCCCTTGTCCGCTGGACCGAACGGTACACCTTGCGGTTAAGCGCGAGCATCAATGTTACGGCAAACTCGGCAACGGCATGCGGGGAATAGGCGGGTACACGCACAACGCTTATCCTGCCGGCAGCGGCATTCAAATCGACATTATTGAAACCGGCACACCGGAGGGCTATCAACTTGACGCCCTTTGCCGCCAACGCGTCTATCACATTAGCATCGCACTCGTCATTGACGAACACGCATACGGCATCAGCACCATTTGCCAACGACACGGTAGACAGGCTGAGCCGGTCCTTATAGTAAACCGTTTCAAATCCGAAACTTTTGTTTACTGCTTCAAAAGACTCCCTGTCATAGTCCTTCGAATCAAAAAATACAATTTTACCCTTCATATCCCAACATGTTTTTAGATAATGGCAAATATAAGAAAAAAGTCCGTATGAAATAAATTTATCACAAAAATAAAAGAGAATAACAGACAGAGTACGGTACTCCTCGAGTTTAAAACGAATTGTCATAAACGTGAGTTCGACGAATTTATCTTTCTTGTTATATCACAAACCACCCCTGCCCCTCCTTTGGAAAA
>ERZ778514.1709-NODE-1709-length-15629-cov-4.900283_pt1 | contig 15629 bp, 12 predicted proteins | sample MGYA00510344_ERZ778514 | MGnify/ENA primary metagenome ERZ778514 (study PRJEB29527, sample SAMN07138968) | mouse gut metagenome | material: feces | host: mouse | place: China:Nanjing | collected 2016-01-25 ... | reverse complement strand
TATATCCTATCGGCAGGTCGACGGAGAGCATCTGTCGCAACGAAGGTTGATTGTGCAAGGAGGTGAATTTTATCACTCCGCTCGAATTTCCCAAAGAGAATATCTCGTAATAAGATTGTCCGTAGTGGGGAGAGAACATCACTCCCATAACTGGCAGATTGATCTGATAACGAAGCACCATCGGATATTGTTTGATTTTTAGGTGCCAAATAGCCATTCCGGAGGCATCCAGATTGACGTATGCCCGTGCGGATGCCGGATTGTTGGTGTTACGGAGATTATAGACAAAGCCTCCGTTGACATCTATCAATCCTCCGGCTAATAATTTGAAATTCTCTGTCAGGCGGAACTGGTAGTGTAATCCATAGTTCCAGTTGACTAATCCGGAGAAAGTGTTATTGTTATCAGCCCGGTTGTGCGTATAGCTGATGTTTGCCTGAAAGAAGTTCTGCACAGATATATTTCCATCAAACAACTTGGTCATCCGAATCAACTCACGGGAAACACGGAAGTCGATTCCTTTGTATTCCTGCGGTGAGAGATAGGTGTCGAAAACGTTCGTAAATCCGACACCATACATGGTGGCACGTGTTACATATCGATGGGCTTGCAGACTGTCGGTCTGCGCTTGTAATCTTGTGCTAAGGGCGAACAGGATGCAACCTGTCAGCCCCAGGTATATTAGTTTTTTCTTCATCAGAATAATTTCATCTGCCCGGTGATCTCATCAATAATATCGCCTTCGCTCTTGCCGCTGTCCGGGTCCAAGTTTTCCGGTTCCTCTTCGGGAACTTCCTGTTGCTCTTGTGAGGGTTCGGGGAAGCGAGTTGGTTCAAGCTCATTGATCGTTTCCACTGCATAGGTAGTGATACGTTTTCCCTTGGCTTTGAAACCTTTGACAGCAATGAATTCATCCGCATCGATATTCAACGGATCACGGAAATTGTCGTGTCCGCCAAATATGACTTCCAGACGAGGATAGTACTCGTCGGTCAGCAGGATCAGACGGTTGTTCTTATTTTCTCCCAGATAGTTCTGTTTACGGGCGGTTGCCTCGAAGCAGAAACGCTTGATATAAGGGTAGTTCTGCTGGTCGGCATCGTAAAGTACGGCAGTCCATACCTTGTTCGGGTCGTATTTTTCCAATACGCGTATGCCATCGTCGTAGTGGTTGTTCAGGTCGAAGTTGGTTACATAGAACTCTCCGCTGTTCTGTACGACGAGAATGGTATCTTCGCTCTGGAACTCTCCGAGGTATTCTCCGCGGCCATCGTAGTTGAGGCGCAGCACGTCGCGGTCGAACCACACTTTCCGTCCGCCCAGTGTGGAGCCGCCGCGCTGTTTCAGGGATATTTTGTGTACGGGGAGTTTCGTGAGGATGTTGCCCATGGCCTGCCGTCCCTTGATATTGATAGCACTGAAATCCTCCTCGAAGATGATGCGGCGTACGCGGGGATTGGGTTTCAGGGTCACCTTGATGATTTCGGCTTCACCGTTGGGATTGGCGGTGAAGTAGGTGATGCGGGAATCGGGGGTACCTTGTGTCACATCGTATTCGCGGTCGCGCACCACGGAAGTGACGGCAAAGCGCTTGATATAACTTGTTCCTTCCTTGCCGTCGCGGTAGCAGACGTTGTAGATGGTACGTTTGTCGTTCTTCTTGAAGATGTTGGCATAGAGTATGTTCTTGCCCACGAATTTCTTGTCGGCCACCGGTGTGATGATGTATTTCCCGTCGCGGAAGAAGATGATAACGTCGTCTATGGGCGAGCAGTTGCCTATGAATTCGTCTTTCTTCAATCCAGTTCCAATGAAACCCTCTTCGCGGTTGATGTACAGTTTTTCGTTGGCTTCGATGACTTTGGTTGCTTCGATGGTGTCGAAGTTACGCAGTTCCGTGCGGCGGGGGAAGGCTTTGCCGTACTTGTCCTTCAGCATACGGAACCAGTCGACGGTATATTCCACGATGTTTGCCAGATGGCGGTCTATCTCCTCTACGTCCTTTCGCATGCGTGCTATCAGCTCCTCTGCCTTGTCGGAGTTGAACTTGAGGATGCGTGCCATCTTTATTTCCATCAGCCGGAGGATGTCTTCCTTGCTCACTTCGCGGATAAAAGTCGGGTAGTAGGGAGTCAGGCGCTCATCGATATGTTCGCAGGCGGCATCCATGTTTTTGGCTTGTTCAAACTCCTTGTCCTTGTAGATACGTTCTTCGATGAATATCTTTTCGAGCGAAGCGAAGTGCAGGCTTTCCAGTATTTCTCCCTTGCGGATTTCCAATTCCTGGCGCAGCAGTGCCAACGTATTGTCGACTGATTTGCGCAACACGTCGCTTACGGTGAGGAAGTGCGGCTTTTGCTCGTCGATGACGCAGCAGTTGGGAGAGATGCTCACTTCACAGTCGGTGAAGGCATAGAGGGCATCGATGGTCTTGTCCGACGATACGCCCGGAGCCAGATGCACCAGTATTTCCACGTTGCCGGATGTCAGGTCCTCTACCTTACGTATCTTGATTTTTCCTTTCTCGCTGGCCTTTACGATGGAGTCGCATACGCTGGCCACCGTTTTCCCGTAGGGGATTTCCTTGATGGCAAGTGTCTTGTTGTCTATCTTCTCTATTTTGGAACGTACGCGTACCGCACCGCCGCGTTCGCCGTCGTTGTATTTGGAAACATCGATACTGCCCCCGGTCTGGAAGTCGGGGTAGAGCTTGAATTCCTCGTTGTGCAGGTAACTGATGGAAGCGTCGCACAGTTCATTGAAGTTGTGCGGCAATATCTTGGACGACAGGCCTACGGCGATGCCCTCCACGCCTTGCGCAAGCAGCAGTGGAAATTTTACCGGTAGTGTCACCGGCTCTTTGTTTCGTCCGTCGTAAGAGAGTTTCCATTCGGTGGTTTTGGGATTGAATACTACGTCCAATGCAAACTTGGAGAGGCGTGCTTCGATATAACGGGGGGCAGCGGCGCTGTCTCCCGTCAGAATGTTGCCCCAGTTTCCTTGGCAATCTACGAGCAAGTCCTTTTGTCCCAGCTGCACCAGCGCATCGCCGATGGAAGCATCGCCATGCGGATGGAACTGCATGGTATGCCCTACGATGTTCGCCACTTTGTTGTAGCGTCCGTCTTCCATGCGGCGCATGGAGTGGAGGATACGCCGTTGCACGGGCTTCAGACCGTCCATGATATGGGGGACGGCACGTTCCAATATGACGTATGAGGCATAGTCCAGAAACCAATTCTGGTACATGCCGCTCAGTTGGTGCTTTACGTTGGCATCCTTTGCGTCTGCAGGTTTGTAATCCGAATGTTCTTCTCTTCCGGTCGGGAGTTCTTTGTCCAAATCATCTTTCGGTGCTTCAAAATCTTCGCTCATATTTGTTCGGGAATTGTCTATTCTATGATATTGCTGGTTTTCCAGTTGCAGGCAAAAATACTAATTTAATTCTATATATAGGAAACCGGTGCGATAGTTTTTTAGCAGTATGCCTCGACGCACCGGTGTTTGCCTGGCTGCATTCAATGCTCAATTTGCTGTGAGCCGGTATTCGGTCCGCAGACCACCAGTTTCCCGTCCGGTTGGATGTCTGCGGGGTCGATGAATACCATTCGTTCGTCGCCGGTGGCTTCGGTACGTCCATGATAGACACAGTAGAGCCGGTTGCGAATATTGATGAGCATGCAATGCCCGGTTCCGGTCACGATGCCGCCTTGCTCTGTGTTCTTTTGCAGCACCGGATTGTTGGCGGCCTTACTATGGATGGCTTCTTTGAATAGGCCGCTTGCAGTGCGGTTGTCCGCAGGAAGTAATCAGGGAAGTATGCCGGCTTTTAGATGACGATGTCCTATAATTTTATTGTCGGTTCTTGCGGGTCGGGTGGCTTGCTATACCCCCCTTCCTGATACCTTCTGAGAGGGGGTACAATGAGTCAGGGACTGAATGGCATTCAGTCCCTGAGTGAAAGGCTTTCAGTCCCTGACTGAATCACGTTCGTTCAGCGAGTGAGATGGGAAGATGTGTGAATGCAAGCGGATTATACTGGTATTTGTAATATAATATGAGTGGGCGCGAGGCTGGGGCTCTTTCTCCCGCGTGGCTGGCAGAATCGCAGTTATGACTTTCGTGCAACATGCCAGTTTCGTTAATCATCGTCCGATTGGTCGGATAAATATTCCCTGATTCAATTCATCCGACAGGCATATGTGCCGTTTCTATTGTTGGTAATAAGATAAATTAATACCCTCCTTGTCCTACTTACGATATAAATCTCTATCTTTGTGGCGCTTTTTAGCTGAAAATAAGATTCAAATTAATTTAGATACAACAGAAAATGGCACAAGAAGACGTTTTTAAGAAACTCGTTTCACACTGTAAGGAATATGGTTTTGTGTTCCCTTCCAGCGATATTTACGATGGACTGGGAGCCGTATATGACTACGGTCAGATGGGTGTGGAACTCAAGAATAACATTAAACAATACTGGTGGCAGAGTATGGTGCTGCTGCACGAAAATATTGTCGGTATCGACTCGGCTATCTTTATGCACCCCACCATCTGGAAAGCCAGCGGACACGTGGACGCTTTCAATGACCCTCTGATTGACAACCGCGATTCCAAGAAACGCTATCGTGCCGATGTGTTGATAGAGGACCAGCTTGCCAAATACGATGATAAGATAAACAAGGAAGTGGCAAAGGCGGCCAAGCGTTTTGGCGATGCTTTCGATGAGGCTCAGTTCCGCAGTACCAACGGACGTGTGCTGGAACACCAGGCCAAGCGTGATGCCTTGCACGAACGCTTTTCCAAGGCTTTGAACGATAATAATCTGGACGAACTCCGTCAGATTATCCTCGACGAAGAAATCGTTTGTCCCATCAGCGGTACAAAGAACTGGACGGAAGTGCGCCAGTTCAATCTGATGTTCTCTACGGAAATGGGTTCTACTGCCGACGGTGCCATGAAGATATATCTCCGTCCGGAAACGGCACAGGGCATCTTCGTAAATTACCTCAATGTACAGAAGACCGGCCGCATGCGCATTCCCTTCGGCATAGCCCAGATAGGCAAGGCTTTCCGCAACGAAATCGTGGCACGCCAGTTCATCTTCCGCATGCGCGAGTTCGAGCAGATGGAAATGCAGTTCTTCGTGCGCCCGGGCGAGGAGCTCACATGGTTCAGCCAGTGGAAGGAATGGCGCCTCAAGTGGCACAAGGCTCTCGGCCTCGGCGATGAAAAATACCGCTACCACGACCACGACAAGCTCGCCCACTACGCCAACGCCGCCACCGACATCGAATTCCAGATGCCCTTCGGCTTCAAGGAAGTGGAAGGCATACACAGCCGCACCAACTTCGACCTCTCGCAGCACGAGAAATTCTCCGGAAAGAAGATACAGTATTTCGACCCCGAAATAAACGAAAGCTACACCCCGTATGTTATTGAAACATCGATAGGTGTTGACCGCATGTTCCTCAGCGTGCTCTGCTCGAGCTACGAGGAAGAGCAGCTGCCCGGAGGCGACACCCGCGTTGTGCTCCACCTGCCGGCACCCTTGGCGCCCGTAAAATGCGCCGTGCTGCCCTTGGTGCGCAAGGACGGACTTCCCGAAAAAGCCCGCGAGATCGTCGACGAACTCAAGTTTGACTTCGCCACACACTACGAGGAGAAAGACGCCATCGGCAAGCGCTACCGCCGTCAGGACGCAATAGGCACCCCCTACTGTATCACTGTCGACCACCAGACGCTCGAGGACAACACCGTGACCCTCCGCGAACGCGACTCCATGGAGCAGACACGCGTGGCCATCGACGACCTCCACCGTCTTATCCACGACCGCGTGAGCCTCGCATCTCTGCTGCGCAAACTTAAATAACACTCATAAACACTCTCCCCGCAACAATGAAAAAATCGTACATAGTAATCGGCGTAATAGTAGTACTCGTACTTATCGCTTTCTTTACCGGCAAGTCGGCATATAATAATATGACGACTCTCGAGCAGGAAGTGGAAGAAGTATGGGGCAAGGTGCAGGTTCAGTATCAGCGCCGCATGGATCTCATACCCAACATGGTCGAAACCGTCAAAGGGTATGCCGCCCACGAAAGCAAGACCTACGAGAACGTGACCCGCGCCCGCGCAGGACTCTCCGACGCCTACAACGACGCCCGCGCCAACGACAACGTAGACCCTGCCAACGAGCAGAGCTTCAACAATTTCGCAGCTTCTCAGGAAAAGCTCAACAAAGCGCTCAGCATATACGTCAACGCTGTTCGCGAAGCCTATCCCGACCTCAAAGCCGACACCCAGTTCACAAACCTGCAGACCGTGCTCGAAGGCACCGAGAACCGCATAGCGACCGAGCGCGGACGCTATACCGAAATTGTCAAACAATACAACGTGGCCGTGAAGCGCTTCCCCGCCAACATCTGGGCCGGCATATTCGGCTTTAGCGCCAAGCCTCAGTTCCAGGCCGACCCGCAGGCCGCCAACGCGCCCACCGTACAATTCTGACCGCAATGAGATACATAATCGGAATAATAGCCATACTGGCAGTTGCACTCGGAACATCATCGTGCGACAACGACGAAAAGACCACATGGGAAGAATACGCCCAGTGGCGAGAAAGCAACGAAGCCTGGCTCAAAGAGCAGCAGGCTCTCAAGAACCCCGACGGCACGCCTTACTACAAAGTTATAGTGCCCGACTGGAACCCCGGCTCCTTCGTGCTGATACACTATTTCAACGACCGCAGCGAAACCGAAGGCAACCTCAGCCCACTCTACACAAGCACCATCGACACCCGCTACACCCTCTACCTGTACAATGACACCCGCGTGGACTCGTCGGCCTACAACACCGACCCGGCGCCCGGAATCTTCCGCACACGCCTCAACAACACCGTTCAGGGCTGGGCCATGGCGCTTACCGACATGCGGTGCGGCGACACGGCGCAGGTAGTACTCCCCTACGGCGTGGCATACGGCTCACAGAACCTCGGCGACATACCGCCATATTCCAATCTCCGGTTCAACATACGACTGGTCGACATTCCATATTACGAAAAACCGCCATACGGAAAATAATCAGAAATCCCACAAGCGCTCCGAGCGGTTCAGAAACCTGCCCGGAGCGCTTTTTAATTATAGAGAATCGTAATACTTCTTTCTTTAATAAATTTTCGCTATCTTTGCATCACGTTAGGCTATCCCTCATGACATTAAACCGTAAAGCTTTACATACACTATGAAAAAGAAAATCATCAAAGCGCTGGCGAATTCGGGTATAATACGTTCGTTTATTGCCAAACCTTCGCCAAAATGGATGGTTTTGCTTGCCGATTTGATACTGATAGCTGTCAGCTGTTCGCTGACCTTGGCTTTCGGGTATCACTACACGTATGGGGATTCTTTTATCTTCACACCCCTTTGTCGTGCAATTATAGAATTTGGCACCTACTCTATCCTCGCGCTCGTCCTCGGCACAAGCCGCTACATTATCCGCTTGTCCGTTATCGAGGACACCTACAAACTCGTGCTGCTCGTGCTTACCGCGTCGGGAATACTCGCAGCCACATCGCTGCTCACATACTTTGTGGCAGGCTTCTTCTACTTTAGCTTCTGGAACATCTTCATAATCGCTATGATGGCATTCACCATGATGCTGCTCATGCGACTTGCCATAAAGTATCTCTACATCAGCGTGGCAGGCGTGGCCCAGTATAAAAAGCGCATCATAGTGCTCGGCTCCGCCATCAACTCCTTCTTCCTCGCCTCGGCTCTCAAAAGCGAGTTTGAAGGCCAGTTCGACCCCGTTGCCCTGCTGTCGCTGTCCTCACGCCATATCGACAGCACAGTCAACGGCATACCCATCGTACCCTTCGACCCTGACACCGTTGCCGAACTTTTTGAATTCTACAAGTGCGACACACTGGTGTTCCTGTCGACGCAGCTCGAGCTTATGCGGAGCGGAACAGCCGACGTGTTCCTGCGCAACCACATAAAGCTGCTAATGCTCAACCAGATTGAGGAATTCGACCTCAATGCCAAAACTATGCCGGCGCTCTCGACGCACATACACAATATCCGCATCGAAGACCTACTTGGCCGCGAACCCATACAGACCGAGAATCCTCTTATCCGCAGCGTCATAAAAGGACAGGTGGTGATGATTACCGGCGCTGCCGGCTCTATCGGCAGCGAGATAGTGCGCCAGGTGGCATCGATGGAGGCATCTGAAATCGTGCTGCTCGACCAGGCCGAAACCCCGATGCACGACATGCAGCTCGAACTCGAATCGACATTCCCACACATCAAAATACACCTGTTCATAGGCGACGTAGCGAACCGCGACAGAATCGAGAGAGCGTTTGTCAAGTACAAGCCCCGCTACGTATTCCATGCCGCGGCCTACAAGCACGTGCCTATGATGGAGCGCAACCCGTCGGAAGCCGTTCTCACCAACGTGTTCGGCACCAAGAACGTGGCCGACCTCGCTGTCAAATACGGCGTTGAGAAGTTCGTTATGATATCGACCGACAAGGCCGTGAACCCGACCAACGTAATGGGTGCTTCCAAACGAATAGCCGAGATATATGTGCAATCGCTCTTCTTCCACCTGCGAGGCAGCAGCGAAACGCCTACCACCAGCTTCATCACCACACGCTTCGGCAATGTGCTCGGCTCCAACGGCTCGGTAATCCCACTCTTCCGCAAACAGATCGAGCAGGGCGGCCCCATCACGATCACCCACCGCGACATTATACGCTACTTTATGACCATACCCGAAGCTTGCTCGCTCGTTCTCGAAGCCGGCTGTATGGGCAAAGGTGGTGAAATATTCATATTCGACATGGGGCAGCCCGTAAAGATATGGGATCTCGCAACACGAATGATAAACCTCTCGGGACTGCGCCCCGGCGAGGATATAGAGATTGTCGAAACCGGACTGCGCCCCGGCGAGAAGCTCTATGAAGAACTACTCAACAAAAAAGAGCATACAATAGCCACGCACCATAAGAAGATTATGATAGCACGCGTGCGCACATACGACTACAACGATGTATGCCAGCATCTTGAACACCTTCTCGGCTGCCTTCACAAAGGCCCCAGCCACGACATTGTAGCCGAAATGAAGCATATGGTGCCTGAATTTAAGTCGAACAATTCCGTATATCAGGAAATAGACAGCGAACTTTCCACCAACGGCGACGAAGGAAATATGACCGAAATCGACGTAGAAACACGCAAAAAATGAGAATAATAAAGATAGCTCTCGCGGCAGCAGCAATAGCCGTGGCACAGCCGGCCTCGGCATTCGACCCCAAGGATCTGCTCAACGGCCTCAAAGGCCTGGGCGGCAACGACACCACCACTACCGGCGGCTCGTCGTCCGGCTCGGGAGCACTCGGCGCGCTCGGCAGCCTTATCGGCAATGCCGTGGCAAACAATAAGTTCAGCGTCGACGACCTCGTGGGGACATGGAGCTACACATCTCCGGCCGTGTCGTTCCAAAGCGACAACGCCCTTAAAAAGATAGGGGGAGCCGGAGCCGCGACAGCTGTCGAAAACAAGCTCGCGCCATACTATCAGAAAACAGGACTCCACAAGACCACTCTGACAGTAGACGCCCGGCATAATTTCACTATGAAACTGGGCCTGGCAACGCTTAAAGGCACAATAGAGAAGAACGACAACGGCGAACTCGTATTCTCTTTCGCAGCATTCGGCAAGATAAGCCTCGGCAAAGTCAACGCTCACGCCACCAAGGCCGGAAGCACCCTCAATCTTACTTTCGACGCCACCCGCCTAATTCAGATTATCACCAAGGTGGCAGGCGTTCTCAACAACTCCTCGCTCAACGCACTGACAACACTCATCAACTCCTACGACGGCATATACATGGGCTTCAAGCTCAAATCTGCAACAAACTAAGGACTCGGCCCGGGTGTTTATATTGGAAAATGTGTCCAATTTTTCATTATAAACAATATGCCAAGTTACAGATGCCTGTCCTCCATACCCTCCCCTTCATCATCGTACTGCCCGCTTCGTTTCCGACCGGTAGACGCTGACGCAATTCCCGCAATAAACAGATTCCTGCAACTATATAAAAGCCGCTCATGCGATTTCTCGCTGGGCGGCATATATATGTGGGCCGACTACTTCGGCTATGAATACTGTGTGGCACGCGACACTCTGTTTATCAAAGGTATTTCGGCAGACGGCAGCCGAAGTCCTTTCTTCGCTATGCCCATAGGCCCGCACAACCTTGCCGACTCCGTAAACGCAATAAAAGCGTACTGCCGCAAGAAAGGCATCGGCATTCTCTTTTCAGCAATCACTGAAGAAGGCCTCGAAAAGTTCGGCCCGCTCGGTGCCACAGAAGTGACAGAACTTGCCGACTGGGCCGACTACATATACCGGGCCGAGGACTTGGCGATGCTCAGCGGAAAGGCTTACAACAAGAAGCGAAACCACGTGAACCGCTTTATGACCGACAACCCCGAATGGGTACTCGAACCGCTGAAGGGAAAAGCGCTGGACGACGCCCGCGAATTTTTTGCAGGTATGGACAGCGACTCATACAGCCTGATGGCCGAGTACGAGCGCAAACAATGCGCCAACATCTTGCGCCACTACTCCCTCTATCCCTTTGAAGGCGCGGTGCTGCGCGGAAACGGCGGCAAGGTTGTGGCATTCACGGTTGCTGAAATCATAGGCGACACACTCATAGTGCATATCGAGAAGATGAACCACGACGTATCCGGCGCAGGCGAAAGCATCAACAAGCTGTTCGCCGCCGAAATGCTGATGCGCTACCCCGGTTTGAAGTATATCAACCGGGAGGACGATGCAGGCGACCCCGGTCTGCGCAAAGCCAAGCAATCGTACCACCCCGCAGCAATGCTGCGAAAATTCAACGTCACCCTCTAACAACGCGCCGCGTCCCCTTTGAAAGGAAACGCGGCGCATACGTATATTTGAACAGTTATCAGGGCAGCACGTCGCCGTCAGGGTCGGTGTACCACTTGGAGTACATCAGGTAGTTTCGGGCTATCTTGATGTTCATTTCACGAGCCTGCTCCGGATCGACCATCTTTATGAACTTGGCAGGAGCGCCACCCCACAGTTCGTTGGGGCCTATCTTGGTACGCGACAGCACCACGGCTCCGGCAGCCACGATGGCACCCTCGCCCACTTCGGCATCGTCCATCACCACTGAACCCATACCGATAAGCGCGAAGTTGCGAATCTTGGCGCCGTGGATAGTCACGTTATGCCCTATCGACACATCATCGCCTATCTCTATTGTCGATTTCTGATAGAGGGTGTGAAGCACGGAACCGTCCTGTATGTTCACCCTGTTGCCTATCGTTATGGTATTGACGTCGCCACGAAGCACTGTATTGAACCAAATGCTGCATTCGTCGCCCATAGTCACATCGCCTATGACAGATGCGTTTTCAGCGAGGAAACAATCGCGGCCTATCACTGGAGTGTATCCGCGCAGAGGTATTATCAAAGCCATTCTATTTTAATTAGGAATGAGGAATGAGAAATGTGGAATTAGATGGTGGCAAGCGGGGCTGTGTGAACATCGAGCCATGCTCGTTGGGCGGCATTCTCAAGAGCCGGCCACAGACGCTCGCGCACAAGGGCGTGGTAGCTGTCGACCCAGGCCACTTCCTCTTCTGTCATAATCGACGTATCGAAGAGCGAGCGGTCGAATGGGAAGAGCGTAAGTATTTCAAAGCCAAGGAATGTGCCGAACTCTGTTTCCATAAGCTCGCGGCATAGCACAAGGTTTTCGCAGCGTATGCCGTGCACTCCCTCGCGGTAAAGACCCGGCTCGTTCGACGTGATGCTGCCCGGAAGCAGTGGTGCTTCCACATTGTTGAGGCGTATGCTGTGGGGGCCTTCGTGAACGCTGAGGAAATGACCCACGCCGTGGCCTGTTCCATGGAGGTAGCTCAGCCCGTTCTTCCAAAGGAACTGGCGGGCAATGGCATCGAGCTGCGCCCCTCGCGTACCGGCGGGGAACACTGTGTTTGCAAGCGCTATATGCCCTTTCATAACCAAGGTGAAGTCGCGTTTTTCCTCTGCGGTAGGCTCGCCTAACGCTATTGTGCGCGTTATATCGGTAGTGCCGTCGAGATACTGCGCGCCGGAGTCGACAAGCAGCAGTCCACGGGGCTGCAGCTGCGCGTTCGATGCCGCGTCGGCCTCGTAGTGCACAATGGCGCCATGGTCGGCATATCCGGCGATGGTGCCGAAGCTCTCGTCGAAATACAAATCGCCCTGCGAACGATATTCGTGGAGCAAGGCGGCCACGTCAAGCTCCGTGGTAGCCTCTCCATCTGCCATACGGCGTTCTATCTCCATAAAAGCCTTTACCAAGGCCACACCGTCGCGCACCATGGCGTCGCGCACTCCGGCAATCTGTACATCGTTCTTCACCGACTTCATCACAGCCGCCGGCGACACAGCCGTGGCCACAGCCCGGCTGCCAAGAATATCCATCACCGCGCCCGATGTGCGAGCCGGATCGACAAGCACGCGCACACTTTCGGGGAGCGCTGCCAGAAACGCGGTCACTGCGCCGTAATCCTGCGTCCGCACGCCTTCCGATGCAAGGTAAGCGCGGGTTTCGTCGGTAAGCTTGGCTTCGGCGATAAACAGCACTTTGTCGGCCTCCGACAGATACAGATAGGAGGTGGCAACAGGCGTGTGGCGAACATCATTGCAACGTATGTTCAGAATCCACGCTATCTCGTCGAGAGCCGACACGAAAACGGCCGCAGCACCTTCGCCTTTAACGGCGCCGAGAACATCTTCGATCTTCCGGCGGGCGCTCTGTCCGGCATATTTACTGTCGTGGACAAATATCTTGCCGTCGGGAAGCGCCGGACGGTCGCTCCAAAGGCGGCCAACCGGGTCGAAATGGCAATCGAGATCGATACCGGCCGATTCGAGGCGCGACGCAAGAGCCTCCAACGCAGGAGCGCTGAACAGCATTCCGTCAACACCGACACGCGAACCTGCCGGCAGGGCGGAACACAGGAATGCCGCTATCGACGGCGTTTCAGCAAGACCGTCCTTCATCAGCTCTATGCCCGAGCCGTCGAGCTGCGCGGCCGCCTGAATGAAATATCTCGAATCAGTCCACAGCAGGGCACGGTCGAGCGTCACAACAAGGTCGCCCGCCGAGCCTGTAAAGCCCGACAGCCAACGGCGAACCTGCCAGTGTGCCGCCAGATATTCACCCAAGTGCGGATCGGCCTGCGGCACCACCACAGCGGCAATCCCCGCCTCCCTCATCACATTTCTCAGCGCGTCCAAACGCGCAACATACACATTATCCATATATCTCAGTATTAATTAATTATTCAAATAAAATGCAAAATCCGTTGTGGCAGTTGGCCGTTTTTCATTGTGGCAGTTGGCAAGTTCTGAGCCGCGTTACCTATAGGTTTTAAGGGGTGGCTCGAAGGCGTCAGGGATATGTTCTATTTCGTAGCAGGCATGGGTGCCGCGAATAGCGAAGAGGTCGAAACGGGCCTGATGCGGCATATCGTGCGTCCTGATATAGCAATCTGCGGCCCGCACCATGTTCGTTATCTTACGGCGGTCGATGGCTTCGAGCGGATCCTCGTCCATATTCGCTCGCGTCTTTACCTCGACAAAAGCAAGCACATCGCCTTTCATCGCGATTATATCCACCTCCAGATGGTTCATACACCAGTTGCGCTCCACTATCGCCCAGCCGTCTGCCACAAGCATGTCGCAGGCAAGGTCTTCGCCCCATCGGCCAGTATCGTTGTGCTTAGCCATATGTCAACGCCTCCAGAATGCGGGTGTGAACAGCACCATGACTGTGAAAATCTCCAGACGCCCAATCAGCATCTGGAACGACAATATCCACTTGGCTCCATCGGGCAGAATGTCGTATGAATTGCCATAGCCGGTAACACCAGCGCCCAAGCCGGTGTTCGACAGGCAGGAGAAGGACGAAAAGAAGGAATCGACCAAAGGCACGCCGCACGCCGTCAACGCAAGGCCGCCGCCCACTATCAGCAGCATATATATGCAGAGAAAGGCTATAACCTTGCTCACAAGGTCGGGATTGACAACCCTGTCGTTGATTTTGACAGATAGTATCGAATTGGGATAGAGGCAACGGTGAAGCTCGTTGTGTGCGTTTTTGAAAAGATAAAGTATGCGGTCGATTTTCGCGCCGCCGCTCGTAGAGCCGGCACACGCCCCGAAAAACATCATAACGAATGTAAGCGACAGCACAAAAGGCCCCCACGCCTCATAGTTTGTAGTGGTGAAGCCTGTCGATGTTATTGTCGACACTATCTGGAACAAGGGGTCTATGGTGCAGTCAACCCACGTGCGCGCCTGGCCGCGGGCGATAATGGTGGCTGAAAACAAAACGAGCATTATCAATATCAAGCCCACATAGGTGCGGAACACGTCGTTGTAGCGCAACGAGCGCCAGTTGCCGCGAAGACACTTGTATATAAGCCCGAAGTTGACGCCTCCAAGAAACATAAATATAATCAGCACCACCTTTATGTACACCGAATCGCTCCACGCCCCTATGCCGAGAGAGTGCGAGGTATACCCTCCTGTCGACACTGCTCCGAAAGCCTGACACACGCTGTCGAAAAGGCTCATAGGCCCGGCCCATAGCAGCAGCACGAGAATCACGGTAAGCCCGAAGTATATCAGCCACAAGCTCTTGGCCGTCTGGCTAATTCGTGGCTGTATCTTATCGTGGGTTATGCCCGTTACCTCGGCGTTGAACATCTGCATGCCGCCAGAGTGATTGAGCATCGGTATCACCGCAAGAGTGAACAGTATGATACCCATACCCCCGATCCACTGCATCATGGCACGCCACAGATGTATGCCGTGGCTCATACCGTCGACCGACTCGAGTACCGAGGCACCCGTGGTGGTGAAGCCCGACATAGCCTCGAAAAAAGAGTCGGTTATGCCTATCGGACGCGAGCAGAACAAAAACGGCACCATACCGAACAAGGAGAATACCACCCACACCATAGCCGTAAGCAGGTAGCCGTCGCGCTTGCCCATATGCGAGCTTTGCGGCTTGCTGAAGCGGGCCAGAAGAAGGCCGACCAATGCCGTGGCAAAAGCCGTGGCACCGAACACCACACTGTCGCTTTCGCCATAGCCAAGCGACGTAAGGGCCGGAAACACCATAAAGAAGCCTTCTATCAGCAGCAGCCAGCCGGCTATGCGGCAGAGCATGCGTAAGTTGACACGGTGTCGGCGAATTATATTAAGAGGGGGTTTCATAATATCTGTTAAAGTACAGGTTGGTGTATTTTTGTTTAAACTGTTCATTAAGAAGAGGGAGCATAGCGGTGGCTATGTGACCGATGAGTAATGGGCAGGTTAACAAAAAGACGCCAAGACAGCACTATTGTTAAATTTGCCCTCAACCGACATCATCAAATAATACCTGCCGGAGCGGCATCAAAGGCTCCGCCTCCAAAAATTTTGAGTGTCTTTATCCCTTTGCCTCAGTCACATAGCAACCGCTATGTTCCTTCGGCTCAGTGATAAATCCATCTCAAACTTTTTGGCCTGTGCTTTAACAGA
>ERZ778514.1707-NODE-1707-length-15640-cov-6.531922_pt1 | contig 15640 bp, 11 predicted proteins | sample MGYA00510344_ERZ778514 | MGnify/ENA primary metagenome ERZ778514 (study PRJEB29527, sample SAMN07138968) | mouse gut metagenome | material: feces | host: mouse | place: China:Nanjing | collected 2016-01-25 ... | reverse complement strand
TGAAAATCCACCAGGCATACGTCCCTTGCTCCGATTTCTCCCCTTCCTCTCCATAACTATCCATAACCTCCAGCAGTTTATCCAGACAGGTCTGGCACAAATGGCTTTGCACTTTCTTCACGTCAAAGACGCTATTCTCTCCATATTCCACCGTAACTTCTGAGATTCCCCGTTCCGGATTCCGATCCATCCGGAAGCTGCAGGCTCCTTCGGCACCAACGGTCCATCCGGAACCCCCTCCGCCCATTCCGTCCAGATTCCGGATCTGCATATCCATCACATACCAGTCATTAACACAGATCACTCCTAGGTCGTCCCTTCCCCGGAACATGCTCATCAGGCTCCGGTTATGGTTTCCGCACAGATAACATTCCTCCGGATTTTCCAGCGTGCTGTCTGCCGGAGGCTGTTCCTGCCTTTCCCATGTCCTCCCCGTTTCCTGTTCTTCGGCCGGAAACTCCGGTCTCTTAACCTCTGCTAAAGCTCCTCCAAAATACATCCCTGCAGTAAAACACAGGATGCCGATTCCAAATACTGTCTTGTTTCTGCTCATACTCCCTCCTTGATTCTAATAGATATAGTCCCAACGCTATCAGAATCAGTATAGCAAACACAGACCGTATTTTTATCATATACCGCTTGATTTCTATATTTTTCCAGTATTATACTGCACATCAATTAAATGTTCAAAAAAATAACCCGTACACTTGCACAGGTTATTTTCTCTCTTCCTCAATTAGAAAGTCCAGAATCCGCAGGATCTTATCCTGTTTCTCTTTTGGAAGACTCTGAAGCTTTTCCTCCAACTTTGTACACCGCGCCTTCCGCCCGACACGCAGCATGTCCAGCATCACGTCATCCGCTGACACCTCCAGGGCATTGATGATTTTGACAAGGGTAGCAAGCTTCGGTGTTTTCACTTCCCGTTCAATCGCCCCAAGATAGTTCCAGCTGATCCCCACGCACTCTGCCAGCGCTTCCTGCGTCATTCCTGCCTTCTCCCGGCATTTTTGGATCCGTTTCCCTAATCCCTGCATCTGTTCGACCTCCATTTTCAGCCAACGCTAAAAGCGTGTATACCATTTCTATCAGTATATTTGTTCCCGGAATCCGCAAACAGTATCCAACAGAGTTTGTACCAACGCTTTTGGAACATGCTATAAAAATGGCACAATAATTTCTTAAACTGGCACGATTGTGCGATTTACACCGTAAAAGTCATATGTTAAAATTGATATTGTCAAAATTATGTGCAGAAACAGCGCAGCAGTATCGGGGGCATTGCCTCATCCTTGGATATTGGCTGCGTTTTTTGCTGCAGGGAGGTGAAGATAGACTTACAACTTCATATGGAACCGTAAGAAGCAGCCTGTATTGACCGGGCTGCTTTTTTCATCACAAATGCAGGAGAATACGCCAGTGACGCATTCTCTGCACTACCGGGAAATCCGGCCAGAGGCAGGAAACCTTCCTGAAACAGGAATAACATCCTTTTAATAAAGGAAGCAGTCTTTCCGTTCCTGATCGAACAGCAGATTGCAGGAATCCTGATTTCAGGTATTAACCATAGGCAGGGCAGACGCACCGTCTCCCTGCCTGATTCAGAATAAGGAGACAACACTGATATGAGACAACATAAAGTCAAGGAAACACCGCCGAATCCAAAATCTTTCATGAAACGCTTTCATCGTCCGCATGGTGAAAAGCGCCATATCGACTACATGAAATATTTGTACACGGCGGCTCTTTTATTTACGCTTTTCGCCTGCAGCGTCCAGCCAGTCATAGCGGCAAATGTATGGGACAAAGCAAAGGAGATTATGAAGGATGTTTACAACCAGATCGTCCTGATCTCTACCATTGCCGCCGTGGTGACTGCATCTGTCGCTTTGCTGATGATGAACTTCTCTAAATCCGGCAAGACCGTGGATGAATCACGCGCATGGCTCAAACGGATCATCATCACCTGGGCAATCCTAAACGGGCTTGGATTCATCATGGCCTACATCACCCCGTTCTTCGCGGGCGGCCAGTGGAATGGCTAGGACAAGAAGGGAGGCATCCGCATGAAGATCTTAGACGGAATCGTGGAATGGATCGCAGAGCAGGTTATGAACATCTTGGATCTCATCACCACTTCAGTATTGGGCGTACTGGGCTGTTCCATGGATACCTTCCTCCGCTACTTCCCGGCAGCCGAGAGCATGTACCAGATCTTTCTGGCTCTGGCTATCGGACTCATCCTCTTAAACTGGGTCTGGCAGCTCTTTAAAAATTACTTCGCAGGGGCAGGGGTGGAGGCGGAGGATCCACTGAAATTATCCATGCGGACCTTCCTCTTCCTGTTCCTGACCTTTTATGCAAAGGACATTGTGGACCTGCTTTTGGATATCGCAGGTACGCCTTACAGCTGGATTCTGACCGATGACCTGCCATCCCTAAAGTTTGCAGATTTTAACTCGGTCATCACCGTCATCTTAGGAGTCTGTGCAAATGGGACGATCGCCCTGATTGCCCTGATCCTGGTACTGATCCTGGCATGGAATTACATCAAGCTCCTCTTTGAAGCGGCGGAACGGTACATCCTTCTGGGGGTTCTTGTCTTTACGGCTCCGGTCGCCTTTGCCACTGGTGCCTCCCAGTCCACCGGAAACATTTTCAAGAGCTGGTGCCGGATGCTTGGAGGGCAGTTCTTCCTATTATTAATGAACGCCTGGTGTTTGAGGCTGTTTACCTCCATGGTCGGCACCTTCCTCGCGAACCCGCTGTCCATCTGATGAAAGGAGAAGATGATGAAACATAAGAAACAACTATTGTATATAATCCTGCTGGTTGCCTGTATGGTACTGCTTTTCTCCATGCCAGTCTTCGCCTCAGAGCTGACGGAAGCCGATGTCGAGCAGGCGGTAGCAGACCAGGGAAAGGAAGCCGTAACCGGAAATGTCTTCATCTGGTTTCTGTGCGCCATTGCTTTTTTAAAGGTCAGCCAGAAGATTGACTCCTTCATGGCAAGCCTTGGTATCAACGTGGGAAATACAGGCGGAAACATGATGGCGGAGCTTCTGATCGCCGGCCGGAGTCTGGCCGGGGCCATGCACTTAAAGGGCAGCGGAAGCAGCGGAGGCAGTGGATACCGGAAATCCGGTTCTCCGGGCGATGCAGCCGTAGGGGGAAATTTCCTGTCTGGCGGGCTTGCCGGGTCTGTGGGACGGCAGACCGAACGGAGCGCTGTCAATCATGTGACCGGATATACGGAACACTCCAGTATCGGAAGCGCCATGTACCACTCTTCCTTAAATAAGGGCGGGGACTTCGCGAACAACGTCATCAGCAACATCGCCCAGGGAAATTACAGCCAGGTCGGTTCCATCAAAGGGGAAGAGGCAGAGAAAGCGTTCATTTCCTATATGGGCATCAATGCGGGTACAATCCAGCCTGGTGCAAATCAGACAAATACCGGCCATAATGGAACAAACCAGACCGGTTTCGATTGTGGCGGTACGAACCCGGCTGATCCCATCCAGCCAATCCCATCATACACCAACATCGAGATTGGCGGCGGACGGATCACCGGAACAGAAACAACCGCAGATTCCGGGAGCCGGGATTTTGCCCTGTACCATGCAGACCAGTATGTGGCGCCCACACCGGGAACTTACGATACCGTGCAGTCGGTTGACGGCGCTACCTGGTACAAGCAGTACGCCCAGCCTACGGTTAATAAAACGCCTTATGAAACGGAGGATGGAAAAGTTGCCTACCATGAATCCATTGTCCAGAAGCTTCCGCCGGCACCCCAGAGAAAGGAGCGTATTTAGTTGGCAGAACAGCAAAACAGCTTGTCTGAAGCAGCCGGTGTAGGCTCGGCTGTCTCTGACCTGTTTAAATTGAAACGGGCGGCTCCATTTGCAAAAGCCGTAAAAGGCGAAGTCGGCGGCGCTGCAGGTGCTGCAATCGGCATGGCTCTCGGACATAAGGATGAGATCAAGAAATCTGCCGTCGCCATTACCGCGGCGCTGATGCTGCCGGTATTGTTCCTGACCATGCTCCCCGGACTTACCTTCGGGGACTTATCGGAGAACTCCGGCGTATTAAACAGCGGCACCCTGATCAATGAGAACCTGCAGAAAGCAAACCAGGCAATCGTTGAGGTCTTAATGGAATGCCACGATGAGGTGCTGGCGAAAATCCAAAAGGAAGCATCCAAAGTTCCGGAAGGGGATACCGTATCCATCACCGATCCCTATGCCGCTTCCATTTCCGTCAATTCCAACCTGCTGATCGCGCAGTTCTGTGCCAGCAGGGAAAGCTATAAGGAAATCAATATAAAAGAGCTTCAGAAGGTCATCCGTAAGAATAAGGATGATCTTTTTTCTTATGATGTCTCAACGGAGACCGTCACCATGGAAGTTGAGGTTGACGCAGGTGCAGAAGGCGAGTCTGGGAATGGAAGTACCGAAGGCACTTCCACTGCACCACAGACCAAAACGGTTACATTTTCACGACACAATTATGTTGTGAAATATGCCGGTGATACCTATTTTGCAGATCATGTATTCCATCTGACGAACAAACAGAAAGAGCTAGCTGAAGCTTATGCAGAGAATCTGGAACTCTTTTTCGGTTCATCTGCTTCTGGGGTTGCCACTGCCAATGTATCCGAAGAGGTACTGGCTTACCGGGCGACAGTAGAACGGATTGCAGCTAAGTATGGCATGGGCCAGTATGTGGAATTGATCCTGGCAGTCATGATGCAGGAATCCGGAGGCCGGGGAACCGATGTCATGCAGGCATCGGAAAGCGGTTATAACCAGAAGTATCCCCATTCACCGGGCAGCATTACGGATCCGGAATACAGCATTGAGTGCGGGATCCAGGCTTTAAAGCACGTCCTCACAAAAGCCGGGTGTACCGGACCGACAGACCTGGACCGGATCAAGCTGGCGCTTCAGGGGTATAATTACGGCTCCGATTATATTGACTGGGCGATGGCAAGGGACGGCGGCTACACCAAGGAAAACGCCATTGCTTACTCCGATATGATGTGCGCCCGTCCGGGATGGCATTATTCTGTCTATGGCGATAAGGAGTATGTGGATCACGTCCTTCGCTATTATATCGTCACTTCTACAGACGGCACCTATCCGGCAAACGGGATGCAGATTCCCCATTACCTGCAGACGGATTACGGGAATATTCCTTACGGCGGAGGCTCCATTGCTTCCAGCGGATGCGGTCCCACCAGCTTTGCCATGATCGCAAGCTACCTGACAGGGACAACCATAACTCCGGTAGATGCGGTTTCCTGGTGTGGGAATTCCTATTATAAACCGGGCGTGGGAACCTACTGGTCTTATTTCGGGGCGGCGGCATCTCATTTCGGATGCGGTTCCGTTACCCAGACCACGGATGCCAATGCAGTGCTGAAGGCATTATCCGAGGGGCATCCCGTCATCAGCTCACAGCGGGCGGGACTATTTACAAGCGGCGGGCATTTCATCGTCCTCCGGGGAGTCACTGCTAATGGGAAGGTTCCGGTGAACGACCCCAACGACAGCGCTTCCAAGAACTATATCAACCGGGAATTTGACATGATGTCCGAAGTCCATGCCACATCTAACGCATACTGGATTTTTGACAAAAGATAGAAAGGAGAACCTATGAGCAGAAAAAAATTAATTCTATCCATTTTTCTGATGGCTGCACTTGTATCGGTTGGCATTATTTTGCCAGCCCTGCATCGGGATCAGGATTCCAGAAAGCCAGAAGGTAAGAAACCGATTCCAACTACGGAAAAGATAAAGAAACCATCGCCGATAAAAGAAGTTTCTTCTCCTCCTGGATTGCAGTATCTGGGGTTTGAAGATCTGGAGGCCTTTCTCCCCCTTATCCAGATAGAGGATTTAAAAGCACAGATGGCTTCTTATTTACAGGAAGCAGGATATATAAATATCACGTCCGCTACCTTCCTTGCAGATGAGACCAGTTATCCCTCCAATGGAGAAACCCTGTTTCAGTTTTCTTTATCAGATGGCAGCAAGCTTCCTGTAACCTGCCTTACTGCGGATGGTACATTTTCATTCGGAGAGGAAAAGCGACAAATCCCATCATCAAACACCGCATATACGTGTATTTATACACGCCAGACAGATGATTCCCTTCCTTCCGTAACAACGGAAGAGATTGAAGCCATGCAGGAAGGCGGTTATGCAGATACGGAAAGTAGTGATACAGGAAATTCTGTGGGAACCTATACCACAGATGAAACTGACGGTCACACAGCAACCAGTACGGAAAGTACCGATATCAACCATGTCACAAACCATGCAGAGGAGGTGACGCCATGAGCAGCACGGAAGAACAGCAGGTCGCTTTGATCCCCCGCAACTTTATGGAACGCGGTACTTTTATGGGCGGGATGTTCAAGATCCGTAATGCCATTGAAGGGGCTGTGCTTGCAGCCGGGATCGGGATTCCGGTTGTCCATCTGCCCCTGTCCCTGACAACGCGAATCATTATCTTATGCATGACTTCCCTTCCGGCCGCCATGGTTGCCCTCATCGGAATTGGCGGGGAAAGCCTGACTGCATTTTTGATGAATGCTCTCCGGTTCGTGAAAAACCGTAGGATCATCTACCGTTCTGACGTCATGCCGGATTACCGAAAACAGAGACAGCATGCAAGGAACCGGGAGCCTAAGAGCCAGAAGCGGAAAAAGAACAGAGGAAATACAAAGCAAGGTGCTGCTGTAAAAACAAATTGTAGTAATTATACCTCTGAAGAAACTGCAGACCAAGATTCTCAATCAGATGCTTTGGATGCCGGACATCTCAGCCGAAAAGCCAGAAAAAAAGAAGCTGCGCGCAGAAAAATAGAGAAGAAACAGGAACGTCGGATCTACGATACTTCTACCAGCAGCGGCATCAAAAGGCAGGCAAAGGAAGACATCCGGATCCTGAAAGTAGAGCGGAAGCTGGCGAAAAAAGCACAGGCTCAGGCACTAAAAGATGCCAAAAGAGAAAAGGCTGAACGCGAACGGCAGAGAAAGGAGGATAGGAAAGATGCCGTCCGCACAGCCAAGTATGAGAAGAAAGAAGCCCGGCGGCAGGAGAAGTACGAACAGAAGGAAGCCGCACGGCTTGAAAAGGAGACAAAAAGGGAGGCTGCCTACCGGAAGAAACATCCGGACAGCCCTCCTTCCTCCCCGGCGAAAAAGAAGAAGAGGAAATATCAGACATTGGAGGACTATCTTCCCATCGAAAAGATTGCCAACGGAATTGTCTATACGACAGACCACCGTTACGTCAAAATCCTGGAGATTGAACCGATCAACTTCCTGTTAAGAAGCACCAGAGAACAGCAGAGCATCATTTACAGCTTTATCTCTTATTTAAAGATCAGCCCTGTGAAACTCCAGATTAAGATGATCTCCAAGAAAGCGGATATCAACCGGCACTTAGAGCAGTCTGCAAGAGAGCTGGAACGAGAATCTGACCCCAGATGCCGGGAACTCCAACGGGATTATATCCAGTTCGTCCGGCATTTAAGCTCCAGGGAGGCTGTATCCCGCCGCTTTTTTCTTATCTTTGAGTATGAGCCGTTCAATGTAAACCGGAAGACAGAGGAAAAGGAAATCCTGGCGGCACTGGAGACGGCGGCACAGACGGCAAAGACTTTTCTCTATCAGTGCGGCAACGATGTAGTCTCGCACGAAAATGAGGATGAATTTACTACGGATGTGCTCTATACGCTATTGAACCGGACATTCTGTACCGACAAGCCTCTCCCGGAACGGATTACCCAAGTATTGGGACAGCGCATGGCGGAGGGTAAAGATGTGGATACCATCCACTGCAATGCATTTACCGCACCGGAATCTTTGGATCTGAAGCACAGCAATTATGTGCGTATCAACGGGCTTTACCATACTTACCTCATGGTTCCGTCAGACGGCTATAAGAATAAGGTTACTCCCGGCTGGCTCTCCCTCCTCATCAATGCGGGGGAAGGGATTGATATTGACTTCTACCTGCATAAGCAGCCGAAGGATAAGATCCAGCAGCGTCTGGGACAGCAGATCCGTATCAACCGTTCCAAGATCAAGGATGCCTCAGATACCAATTCAGACTTTGACGATCTGGATTCCGCGATCCGTTCCGGCTATTTTCTAAAGGCCGGGCTTGCCAATAATGAGGATTTCTACTACATGAACCTGCTCATTACTATTACGGCGTCAGACCTGGAGGAACTGCAGTGGCGGATACAGGAGATGAAGAAATTGTTGATTTCCCAGGATATGGACCTGCGTTCCTGCTATTTTCTGCAGGAACAGGGATTCCTTTCTTCCCTGCCGCTGGCTTCCTTAGATAAAAAGCTTTATGAGCTGTCCAAGCGGAACGTACTGACTACCGGAGCTGCAAGCTGTTATCCATTTACCAGCTATAGTATCTGCGATGATAACGGCATCTTGTTCGGAGTCAACAAGCATAATAATTCGCTGGTCATTGCGGATATCTTCGATTCCAAGCAGTATAAGAACTCCAATATCTGCATTCTGGGATGTTCTGGAGCCGGAAAGACCTTTACCATGCAGACCATGGCGCTCCGGATGCGCCGCAAAAGCATCCAGGTATTCATCATCGCGCCTCTAAAGGGGCATGAGTTCTACCGCGCCTGTAAAAATGTAGGCGGGGAATTTATCCAGATCTCCCCGGCCAGTCGGAGCTGTATCAACATCATGGAGATCCGGAAGGTTGATAACTCCGTCAATGAACTGCTGGACGGTCCGACGCTGGATGCCTCGGCGCTTGCTTCCAAGATCCAGAAGCTGCATATTTTCTTCAGCCTGCTGATCCCAGATATGAACCACGAGGAGAAACAATTGTTGGATGAGGCTCTGATCAAAACCTATGCCAGAAAAGGAATCACCCATAAGAACGAATCCCTGCTTGACCCGGAACATCCTGGCCAATATAAGGAAATGCCGATTCTGGAGGATGTCTATGATATCCTGATGGAAAGCAGGGATACGAAACGGCTGGCGCACATTCTGAATCGCCTGGTGCATGGCTCTGCTTCCTCTTTCAACCAGCAGACTAACGTAGACCTGACCAATAAATATACGGTGCTGGATATCTCGGAGCTGACCGGTTCCAGCGATCTTCTAACGGTCGGCATGTTTGTGGCGTTGGATTATGTCTGGGACAAGGCGAAGGAAAACCGGACGGAAGAAAAAGCAATTTTTGTGGATGAAGTATGGCAATTAATCGGCGCTTCCAGCAATCGGCTGGCGGCGGAATTTGTGCTGGAGATTGCCAAGATCATCCGCGCCTACTCAGGAGCCGGAATCTTCGCTACACAAGATCTGAATGATTTCTTTGCTCTGGATGACGGCAAATATGGAAAAGGAATCATCAATAACTGCAAGACCAAGATTATCCTAAACATGGAGGATGATGAGGCTCAGAGGGTGAAGCATATCCTTCATCTCTCTGAAACAGAGGTCATGAACATTACACATTTTCAAAGGGGGAATGGCTTAATCTCAACCAACAACAATAACATCACCGTGGAGTTTAAAGCCTCTGCACTGGAGAAGGAATTGATCACCACCGACCGCCAGGAGCTTTTAGAGATCCTGGCACGCCAGAAACAGAAGGCAGGTTAATTCTATGGAGACAGCTTTCAATTCAAATATATTTTTTAAAGTGCAGAGTTTACGATTACAAAGGAACCGCGGACCGCCAAATCATTTGTATGTAACTGTGAAGGTACTGTACTGAGCAGTTACAAAAGCGGCAGGAATAAACATCTACCGGTACAACTGAATATTTTGTAGTTCAGGCAGCTAATATGGCTGCTTTTTTCTTTGCCATCTTACGAGGGGAATCTGCCAACGGTGGATCCCGTAGAGATGGCAAAATTTTATTTCCAAGGAGGTAACCTATGTTACAAAAAGCAAAACACCTTACAAAGCGGCTGTCTGCATTTCTGCTGGCAGTCCTTGTTACCGCAGGCACCTGCCTCTCCGGCAGTGTCCCTGTCCATGCCGCAGACGGCACCATCCAGTATCATGCCGGTGCATCAATTCCATACGGAAGTTATTTTACTTCCAGAATGAGTTTTGACGGCAGTAATACTGCCTACTGTGTGGAACCGTTACAGCCGACACCCGCATCCGGAACCTATGCCTACACCCTGCTTGGCAATGACTCCCCCATCCGGAAGGCATTATATTACCTGAATGGCGGATACGGTTATGACAAACATATCAAAAACCAGTATCTTGGCGGATGGTCGGATGATAATTCCTATGTCATCGGCCATCTGGTGGTTGCCTACATCTATGCAGGCTATGCTTCAGACAGCGGCGCCTTCCATGGTGCGCTCAGAATTATATTGATAAATCTGTGGAAATAGCAAATGCCATCAAGGGACTTCCTGATCCTCCGTCAACCTTCAAGGCATTCATCGTTCCGGGCAATAATAACCAGACTTTAGTTGGTAGCTGGTATCAGGTTCCCTACGGCTACATTGAACTTCACAAGGCTTCCGCAAATACTGCCGTCTCTAACGGGAATGGAAATTATTCCTTAAAGGGTGCGGAATACGGCATTTATCAGGGTGAAAACATGATTGCAAAGCTGACAACCGACCAGAATGGTTACGCCAAATCCGGTGAATTGGAATCCGGAAATTACACCGTCAAAGAGCTGAAAGCTTCTAAAGGCTACATTATTGATGTAACTGCCCATAATGTGACGATAGAGCCGGAAAAGACGGCTTCCCTGAATGTAACGGAAGTGCCCCAGAACGATCCGATGGACCTGCTGCTCCAGAAGCTTGATAAAGAACTGAAGACCGCACAGCCGCAGGGCAAAGCTTCTCTGGCAGAGGCTCAGTTTACGGTGAAATTTTATACCGAGCAGTCTGATAAAGACCCGGCTGCTGGCGGCGCAAAGCCTGCACGTACCTGGATCTTTAAGACGGACTCCGAAGGGAAAATAAAGTTTTCCAAAAATTATCTGGTATCCGGGGATGAGTTCTATACCCAGAAGGATGGGAAAACTCCCTGCCTCCCCCTTGGCACCGTAACGGTACAGGAGACAAAGGCTCCGACCGGATATCTTGCCAATGATACCGTATTTGTACAGAAGATCACAGCAGGCGGCAAAGTGGAGACCGTATCCTGCTATAACGCCTCTTCCGTAGAAGAACTAGTCTGCCGGGGCGGTGTAAAACTCCAGAAACGGGATTTTGAAACAAAAAAGGCAGAGCCCCAGGGCGGTGCGACCTTGGAAAATGCAGCATTTACCATTACGTCCTTAAATGAAAATCCTGTTGTGGTAGATGGCAAAACCTATACCAAAAATCAGGTGGTTATGAGCCTGACGACAGACAGCAAAGGCTCTGTTTCCACAAAGAAAGATGCGCTTTCCTTCGGGCATTATCGGGCAGACGAAACCAAGGCTCCGGAAGGCTATCTGAATGAAGGAAAGCTCTCTGTGGAATTTGATATCACAAAAAACGGCGAGATCGTGGACCTGACTTCTGAAGAGGCTGCCATATCAAACCAGATTATCCGCGGAGATTTGGAACTCGTCAAGGTCGCTGATGGAGAACAGAAACGGCTTTCTGACATTCCGTTCTCTATCACCTCCGTTACCACTGGAGAAAGCCACACGATTGTTACCGACAAAAACGGTTACGCCAGCACTGCTTCCAAATGGAATAAACACACCCACAACACCAACCAGGGGAAGACCTCAGAAGACGGAATCTGGTTTGGGACATCCAAGCCAAATGATTCCAAGGGCGCACTTCCTTATGATACTTACACCATAGAAGAACAGCGTTGCAAAGCGAATGAAAGCATGGATCTCTTAAAATTCGAGGTCACCATTTATAAGGATTCCGTCAGCGTGGATTTAGGGACGCTGACCGACGACAAGATTGAGATCGGCACCACTGCCCTTGATAAGAATACCGGAACCCATATGAGCAAACCGGAAAAGAAAGTGACGCTGATTGATACTGTGGAATATTCCGGGTTAAAGAAGGACCAGAAGTATCAGGTCATCGGTACGCTGATGGATGCTGAAACCGGTGAAGCAATCCTGATTGACGGAAAGCCTGTGACCGCTGAGACAGAATTTACGGCAAAGATGTCCTCTGGAAGCGTAGAGGTTACCTTCACGTTTGACGCAACCTCTCTGGAAGGCAAAACCACGGTCATTTTTGAGGAACTGCAGCAAGACGGACTGAAACTGGCTGTCCATGCAGATTTAAAGGATACCGACCAGCAGATATCATTCCCGGAAATCGGAACGAAGGTGAAGGACTCCGATACCGAAGAAAATATCGCCAATGCGGACGATAAGGTGAAGCTTACCGATACCATTTTCTTCAAAGGGCTGATTCCAAATCTGGAGTATGTTGCGACCGGAAGGCTGATGGATGTGGAGACAGAAAAACCGCTATTAGACGGCGATACTCCGATCACCGCACAGACCACATTTACCCCGGAAGCCAGCGAAGGCACCGTTGACGTTGTATTTGAATTTAACGGCAACTCCCTGAAAGGGAAAAATACAGTCATCTATGAATCCGTTACTCAGGAAGAAAAAGAGGTTGGGATGCATGCAGATTCGGAGTTTAAGGACCAGCAGATGTTCTTCCCGGAGATCGGCACAAAGGCAAGCTGTCCGGAGACAGATTCCCAGATGGCGATTCCCAAGAAAGATCTTACGATAGTAGATACCGTTTCCTATCATCTGGTTCCGGGAAAGGAATATAAGCTGACCGGAACCCTCATGGATAAAGAGAGCGGCAAACCCCTGCTGGTTGATGAAAAGCCAGTGACCTCTCAACTTGTCTTTACGCCGGAAGAGGCAGAAGGCACGGTGGAATTATCCTTCACGTTCGACGCAAGCGCACTGAAGGGCAAAACCATTGTCGCGTTTGAATCCGTATCCTATCAGGAGAAAGAGATTGCTGTCCATACAGATATTGAATCCACTCCTCAGAGCATCTATTTCCCGGAGATAGGCACGAAAGCCTCCTGCCTTGAGACAGAATCCCAGATGGCGCCTGCGAAAAAGGAAGTAACGATTACAGATACCGTTTCCTACAAGCATCTGGTTCCGGGAAAAGAGTATAAACTGACCGGCACCCTTATGGATAAAGAGAGCGGCGAGCCCCTGCTGGTTGATAAGAAGCCTGTTACATCTGAGCTGGTATTTACACCGGAGACAGCAGATGGAACGGTGGAATTATCCTTCACGTTCGACGCAAGCGCACTGGAAGGTAAAACGATTGTTGCTTTTGAATCTCTTTCTTACAAGGGGAAGGAACTTACGGTTCATGCTGATATCGAATCCGAACCGCAAACCATTTATTTCCCGGAAATTGGCACAAAAGCTGCCTGCCCGGAAACCGGAAGCCAGATAGCGCCTGCTAAGAAGGAATTGACGATTGTAGATACCGTTACCTACCAGCGTCTGGTTCCGGGGAAGGAATACAAACTGACCGGCACCCTCATGGATCAGGAAAATGGCGAATTCCTGTTGGTTGATGGAAAAACGGTTACCTCGGAGCTTGTCTTTACACCGGAAGCAGCGGAAGGAAGCGTGGAGCTTTCCTTTACTTTTGATTCCAGCGCCCTGAAAGGCAAAACTGTCGTTGCTTTTGAATCTGTATCCTATCAGGAAAAAGAAGTCGCTGTCCATGCAGATATCGAGTCCGAACCGCAGAGCATCTATATCCCGGAAATCGGCACTACTGCCAAGGATGGTAAGGATGGAAATCAGGAAGCCCTGGCGGAGAAGGAGACACAAATCATAGATACCGTAAAATATAAGGATCTGGTTGCGGGAGGCCCTTCCTACCGCCTGGTGGGAACCTTAATGGATAAGGGAACCGGCAAGGAAGTCCTGATCGACGGCAAACCGATTACTGCGGAAACTACATTTAAACCAGAAGAATCCAGCGGCTCCGTGGATGTCACCTTTGCTTTTGACGCGACAGAACTGAAAGGGCATGATGTGGTGGTCTTTGAGAAACTCTTTGTTACGGTGAAGGAAGAGGACAAGGCGAAAGAGTTGGAAGTAACCAGCCATGAAGACATCAAGGCCAAAAGCCAGACCGTGAAGCTTACGGAAGTACCGACCGAGCCAAAGGAACCGGACATCTCATCTCCTGTCAAGACCGGGGATGATGCGCCAATCCTGCTTTACATCTGTATTGCTACAGGTTCTCTGCTTCTTATCATTATCAGCGGACTTGTTTTCTACTGGAGACGTAAGCATCAGAAATAATTTTATATGGGAACTAGTTCACTTTATGTCGGCAGATTTAGCAGGCTGCAGGGTGAATCCCTGACAGCCGCATCTATCGGCACCCGTTTCAACACAGGCAGCTTTTTACAGGCTGCCTGTATCTGGAGATAACTATGGAGACAACACACTGCCTTGCGGATGCCAAACATATCCGCCGTTTTTTAGATGCCTGTGACGGGAACTGGCATCGCTGTATTTATGTAGAATGCGCCAACTGCAGAGTAAAGAATCCCTGCAATCAGTCTGGGTTCCTGTTTTGTCCGGATTACCGGGCGGTTCCGCTTATTCTTCCCCTTTCGGATGCAGATATGCTTTTCGCCTGCCACCCGGAACCTGAAGAATGTCTGGGGGTATTCAAAGATACCGTATTTCTGGAAGTGTATGCACAATTCCTAAAAGGACAGAAAATCATCTCTCCGGACTGCCCCTGTATGGCGTTGCTAGACTTCCAGAATAAGGATTGCTATGACTGGTGATGAAACAGATATATTTATTTTTACATCGATCCGTTGCACTTTCTCTGCCTGTCACGTACAGGGAAAAGAAAAACCGGAGGAATGACCTATGAGAAATCTTACCACCATTATACAATTCATTGACCAGACGTTTACCAGCTTAATCTTCATACCCATGTGTTTTATTCTATACTGCAGGTTCTTTCCTTCCAAAGAGAGAAGCAAAAGGATGCGCATTTTTTACCAGGTATGTGTCGTACTGGTAGTATTGTTCCTACTCCGGTATTTCTGTGATAAATTTATCTTTACCGCGGTCAACTATCCGAGATTTACAGACAACGGCCTGTTTCCTTTGATCCAGGCGATATTTTATCCGGAAATATAATAGCAGTTAGCAAGTTTTTACCCTTTGGCTAAATTTTCAGGCAAGAAAGGATAAGAAGATCATAAGGCAATGGGGATCTGACAAAAATCCCTTTCCTATATAAATCGCATATGAAAGCATCCAAAATAAGCATTGGAAGATATGTGTAATCACAATTTTTCCAGTGCTTATTCTTTTGCTTTATCACATTAACGTATTAACTGGAGGAAATTTGGGAAAAGTCCCAAATTGGCACCTGTTTTTACTCTTGCCTTATAGGAATCTGTTGCTTATTTACTTATAATATACGTATACAAAACGTAAGAACTATTATTTTTAAGTATTTTATACATATACAAAACGTAAGAGAGGTGAACATTTATGAAAAGACAAACCATACGCTGCCCATACTGTGGCAGTCCTGCGATCCTAAAAGATGCTTCCTATGTATATGGCCATAACTCATCCGGAGGAAAGGTCTATGT
>ERZ778514.1706-NODE-1706-length-15645-cov-8.674535_pt1 | contig 15645 bp, 13 predicted proteins | sample MGYA00510344_ERZ778514 | MGnify/ENA primary metagenome ERZ778514 (study PRJEB29527, sample SAMN07138968) | mouse gut metagenome | material: feces | host: mouse | place: China:Nanjing | collected 2016-01-25 ... | reverse complement strand
CCCTCGCTTATTCGTATCTTTGGCTTCGCCGAAGATACTCAGTCTCGGCAGAAACAAACCTTGCGCGCGCTCGACTTTCCGTATCTTTGGCTTCGCCCAAGATACTCCCGCTCGGCAAAATGCAAGCAAGCCCTCGCTTATTCGTATCTTTGGCTTCGCCGAAGATACTCAGTCTCGGCAGAAACAAACCTTGCGGTTTGCTTCTGCGCTCGACTTTTCGTATCTTTGTCCCCTCGCAGCACCGGAATGGGGCCGCGGACTAACGCAATAAGATCATCTATGAGCCTCGTAGCAATCGTCGGCCGCCCCAACGTGGGCAAATCGACCCTCTTCAACCGCCTCATCGGCGAGCGCAAAGCCATCGTCGACGCGACGGCGGGCACCACACGCGACCGCCACTACGGCAAGACCGACTGGAACGGCCGTGAATTTTCCGTGATCGATACGGGCGGCTACACGGTCAACTCCGACGACATCTTCGAGGACGAGATCCGCCGCCAGGTCATGCTGGCCATCGACGAGGCGGACGTGATCCTCTTCCTGGTGGAGGTGGCGACGGGCATCACCGACCTCGACGCCATGATGGCCGACATCCTGCGCCGCTCGTCGAAGAAGGTGATCCTGGTGTGCAACAAGGTCGACAACAACGACCAGCTCTACTCCTCGCACGAGTTCTACGCCCTCGGTCTGGGCGCCCCCTACTGCATCTCGTCGATGTCGGGAAGCGGCACGGGCGAGATGATGGACGCCATCCTCGAGGCGCTGCCCGCCGACACGACGTCGGACGAGCTGGACGAGCTGCCCCGCATCACCATCGTGGGCCGTCCCAACGTGGGCAAGTCGTCGATGACCAACGCCCTGCTGGGCGAGGAGCGCAACATCGTCACCTCGATCGCCGGAACCACGCGCGACTCGATCCACACGCGATACAACAAGTTCGGCATGGACTTCTACCTCGTCGACACGGCCGGCATGCGCAAGAAGGGCAAGACGATGGAGGACCTGGAGTTCTACTCGGTGATGCGCTCGATCCGCGCCATCGAGAACTCCGACGTCTGCATCCTGATGCTCGACGCCGTGCAGGGGCTCGAATCGCAGGACCTGAACATCCACAACCTGATCGTGCGCAACCGCAAGGGGTGCGTGATCGTGGTCAACAAGTGGGACCTGATCGAGAAGGAGAGCAATACGATGAAGGAGTGGACCGAGTTTCTCAAGAAGCGCCTGGCCCCGTTCAACGACATTCCGATCATCTTCACCTCGGTGCTCAACAAGCAGCGCATCCTCGACGTGCTGCAGACGGCCATCCGCGTGCACCAGTCGCGCCGCCGCCGCATCGCCACCTCGGAGCTCAACGAGGTGATGCTGCCCCTGATAGAGAACTACCCGCCCCCCGCGACGAAGGGCAAGTACATCAAGATCAAGTACATCACGCAGCTGCCGACCCCCACGCCGCAGTTCGCCTTCTTCGTCAACCTGCCGCAATACATCAAGGAGCCCTACCGCCGCTTCCTCGAGAACAACATGCGCGAACGCTGGGATTTCGCCGGAGTTCCGATGCAGATCTACTTCCGGCAGAAGTAAAACGGGCCGCTTTCGCGGGATGCCGGAGGCCGCATTGCCGGCGAAATCCCGCACAGACAACCTCCCCAAACCCCTCCTTGATAGGAGGGGCTTTTTTATGACGCCGTACCGATGCAGATCTACTTCCGGCAGAAGTAAAACGGACCGCTTACGGGATGCCGACGGCCGCACAACCGGCGAAATTCACAAGCTTTTTTCGCGGAGAACGGTTTCACAAAGCCACAAAAATCAATTACATACAATTCGCACAATCATCATCTACACAACTTCTCCCAAAAACGAAATTCTATTATAACTAGAAATTCTTTGCATATTTGCAAATTATATCGTATATTCAACAATACTTTATTCAAAACTTGCAAAGATGGGCCTTTTTGATAGAAAATCGAACTCAAAGACACCCCTAACAACCGAAGGGTTTTATTTCGGCAAAAGCGAATCGGAAGGAGAAAGCAGTTATAAAAAATCAAGCAATACTCTTTTTGATGATTATCTAGATATCTTGCCTAAAATTGGAGAAGGTTGTTTCATAATAACAGGACGGAAAGGATCGGGGAAATCAGCCATTGCCAAATACATTAAAGACAACGCAACTTTCGAGGATTTAATGTTTTGCGAAATAGTAAAATCCGATGCAATACATTTGGAAAAGCAAATCCAACAAAATCATGTTGAGGCAGAAGAAAAATTAGCATCTTTCTTCCAATGGCTCATTCTTGTAAAATTGGTAAAGCTGATTCTAGAAGCGAAAAATGGAGCCTACACCCCGGAATTGAAGGCTATTCATAATTTTGTTCGGAATAACAGCGGCGTTGTAGAAATCGACAAATTTTCAGTCGTAGAAGTTACCACAATGAGCAAACAAGAACTCAATCTTGGCTCTTTGTCCCATATTCCCATATTCAAAACAATCATAGAACGCATGTTAGGGAAACGGCTAGAAAAAGCTCCTTATTATAAACTCCTACCAGCTCTAAAAGAGATTGTTTATAAGATTTTAAGCTTTGACGTTTTCAAAGATTATCAATTTGTCGTGATTTTCGATGATCTAGACATAGGATTTAAGTCTGATGTCAACCAAGACAAACAATCTCTAATAGAGCTTATACGAACAACTAAAGAATTCAACAACGATTTAAAAGAACTTAATAATACAAAAATAATCATACTACTAAGAGATGATATCAAAAAGGTACTAACTGGGTTTTCTGCTGATGTAAGTAAAATATTCAGTAGCTACGAAGTCGAACTAAAGTGGTATGATGGAAAAAATGAGCAAGAAACTAAATTAAGAAAATTCGTCAATCGGCGAATTGAATTCAACTTCAAGCAACGAGGTTTGAAGTATCTTGCATATGATCCGTGGCTTTCGTTATTCAACAACGATGAAGGGTGCTATGGAACGGATTATAATGGCGATATCCGATCTGCATTCAAACACATTTTAGACTACACGTTTCTGCGACCTCGTGACCTAATACTATTTTTGAACAATGTAGGATCCGACAAATATTACTACCCTATAAACGGATTAAATATTAGTAATTTACTACAGAAATACGCAAACGACAATGTTTTAGAGATAAAATCGGAATTAGCCATTCATTATTCACAAGAACAGATAAAAGAAATATTTAATACATTGAGATCTCTATCTTATTCTCAAAACTCTGGATTTGGGAAAAAGAACATTCTTGCACAACTAAAGAAACGAGGATTGGATGCCGAAACATTAAAGCTACTTATAGACTATTATCTCATCATACCATTTGATTCTACGACTCGAAAATACTACATCGGCTACAGAAACGCAGATCCTTCCGATTATGATATAGATACAGACAATATAAAGTACAAATTACACAAATGTATATATGCTTATTTTGTTCCTAAATCGACATTACCGAATGATATCGACATTACCGAATGGTGTTAAAGAGAGTTCCAAATAAAACTCAAAGGCTTATTCATGTCAATTATATAAGAAAAATCCAATCTATTAGAAATTTAAACACCCATTCGTAGAAGCTAGATTCTTTTCCAAACCGTGCGGCAGCGGCACCCCTCCAGGTGGTCGTCGACGAAGCCTGCGGCCTGGAGAAAGGCGTAGCAGATGGTGGTGCCGAAGAACTTGAATCCGCGCCGCTTCATGTCGCGGCTCATGGCATCGGACTGGGGCGACGAGGCGGGGATCTCGCTCAGCGAGCGGAAGGAGTTGCGGATCGGCCGGCGGTCGGGCATGAACGAGAGCACGTAGTCGCGAAACGAACCGTACTGCGCCGCGACCTCCAGGAAGAGCCGGGCATTGGCGATCGTCGCGCGGATCTTCAGCCGGTTGCGCACGATCCCCTCGCACTGCATCAGCCGCTCGACGTCGCCGTCGGTCATCCGGGCTACGCGCGCGGCGTCGAAGCCGCAGAAGGCGCGGCGGTAGCCCTCGCGCTTGCGCAGGACGGTGATCCAGCTCAGGCCCGCCTGGGCGCTCTCCAGCACCAGAAACTCGAACAGCGTGCCGTCGTCGGCCACCGGCCTGCCCCACTCCTCGTCGTGGTACTTCGCATACAGGGGATCGGTGCCGCACCAGCCGCAACGCCCGTCGATCAGATCTTCCATGGTCGTGTCGTGTTTTTTCGTATCGCAGGGACGAATTTACGAAAAGTTGCCCGATAAGGCGCTATCTTTGCATAGGGATCCCGAAAAACATCCGCACGCCGTCGTGCGCCCGCCTAACGACCGACACGCATGAAACCGAAACGCAAGATCATATCCCTCACGCTGCTGCTGCTCACGGCGCTGCTCTACATCGTCTCGCTGCTGTGCAGCTTCTCGGGCTACTTTTCGCCCGAGCAGGGCGCTGCCTGGATGCTGCTCGGGCTGGCCACGCCCGCGGTGCTGGCGCTCGACACGGCGGTGCTGGCCGCCTGGCTGGCCGCACGGCGGTGGCTCGCGGCGCTGCTGCCGCTGGCCGCGCTGATCGCCAATGCGGGCTACATCCGTGCGATGGTCAGCCTGCCGCGCTCGTCGCCGATCGTCGTGCAGCCCGAGCTGCGCGTCGCGACGCTCAACTGCTACGGATTCAACCTTCGGGGCGACGTGGCCGCCACGGCCCGCGACGTGGCGCGCATCGCCGGACGCGAGCGGGTCGACATCCTCTGCCTGCAGGAGTTCGGCGAGAGCCCCGACTTCCCGGCCGACAGCATCGCGGCACTGCTGGCCCGCAGCGGCCTCGCCTACTGGGTCCGCGAGGGCGAGAGCGCCGTGGCGAGCCGCTACCCCATAGCCGAGCGGCAGCACTTCCTCTTCCCCGGCTCGGAGAACGGCGGCCTGCGCGCCGACATCCGCATCGGGCAGCACACCCTGCGCATCTACTCGGTCCACCTCCAGACCTCGGGCCTCCACCGGCTGCGGCGCGAGCACCTCGCCGCCCACGGAGGCCGCCCGCCACTGAACGAAGCCGTCGGGGTGCTGACGCTCAACGGCGCGCTGCGTGCGGGCCAGACCGACTGGCTGCGCGCACAGATCGACCGCTCGCCCTACCCCGTCGTCGTGGCGGGTGACTTCAACGAGACGCCCGCCTCCTACGTCTACCGGCAGCTCCAGCAGGGACTCGTGGACGGATTCCGCGAGGCGGGCAGCGGCTACGCAGGCACCTTCGAGCTGCTCGGCGTGTCGCTGCGCATCGACTTCATCCTCTACGACCGCGCCATGGAGGCGACCTCCTACCGCACGCTCCGCGACCGCGTGAGCGACCACCGCATGGTGGTGACGGCGCTGCGGCGCCATCCCGCGCGCGGGCAGGACGCCCGATAGTCATCCGACAGGCACGGAAGGGCGGGCAAAGGATCGAAAATTGAAGAAAATACAAGCACGGATAGGAAAAAAGTCGTATCTTTGTTGAGATAACGATTGCATATAGACCTATGCGTATTTTCCGTCTGATTCCCTGCCCCGGACGCCTCCTGGCACTCGCCTGCATCTGGCTGCTGACCACCGCTCCGTCGTGCGCCGCCGAGGGTACGGAACACGAGGAGCAGGGAGCTATCCTGATCGTCTCCTCCTACAATCCCGACACGCGCCGCATGTCGAGCTTCATCTCTGCCTTCGAGAAGAGGATCGTCGAAGCGAAGTTCCCGGGTGAGATATACATCGAGTCGCTCGAGTGCAAAAGCGTGCGGGAGGCCCCCGAGTGGATCTCCCGCCTCGACCGCCTGCTCCGCCGCTACGAGGCGCGCAACCTGCGCGCCGTGGTGCTGCTCGGGCAGGAGGCATGGGCCTCGTTCGTGTCGCTCGACCGCATACCCGAGGGGGTGCCCTGCTTCGGGTGCTTCGTCTCGTCGAACGGCATCCTGCTCCCGGACCCGCGGGGTTCGGTGCGCAAATGGATGCCCGAAGCGATCGACTACCTCCAGCGCTTCGACGACATGCGCCCCATCGGCGGTCTGTTCAACGAGTACGACATCCGGCGCAACATCGAGATGATCCGCACGATCTACCCCCGCATCCAGTGCATCGGCTTCATATCGGACAACACCTACGGCGGCATCTCGCTCCAGGCGCTCGTGCGCAAGGAGATGGAGCGCTTCCCCGACCTCCAGCTGGTGCTCATCGACAGCCGTGCGGGCGAGGAGGAGGCCCAGCGGCTCTACGCCTCGCTGCCGCAGCGCTCGGCCGCGCTGCTGGGCACCTGGCGCGTGGGAGGCGACGGCGACTACCTCATGCAGCGCTCGCTCTTCGACCTGGTGCACAGCAACCCGCGCATCCCCGTCTTCACCATCACCGGCACGGGATTCGGCGACGTGGCGGCGGGCGGCTTCCAGCCCCGCTACGAGAGCGGCGCCGCGCAGGTGGCCGACGAGATCTGCGCCTACTACGCATCGGGCGGGAAGCAACGGCCCACGCTGCGGCTCACCGAGAACTACTTCCGCTTCGACGCGCGCAAGATCAAGGAGTGGAAGATCGCCGACTACGCCCTGCCCAAGGGGAGCGTACTCGAAGATCCGCTCGCGGCCAAGCTCACGCGCTACTTCTACTACATCGAGCTGCTGATGGCGGGCATCGTCCTGCTGCTGATCCTGCTGGTCGTGGTCGTGTGGCTGCTCGTGCGCACGCAGCGGCTGCGCCGCCGGCTCGAGGAGCACGAGGCCGAGCTGATCGTGGCCCGCGAGCGGGCCGAGGAGTCGGACCGGCTCAAGTCGGCCTTTCTGGCCAACATGAGCCACGAAATCCGCACGCCGCTCAACGCCGTGATCGGCTTCTCGTCGCTCATGCAGGAGGAGGAGCTCTCGCCCGAGGAGCGGTCCGAGTACTGCTCGATCGTGGTCAGCAACTCGGAGATGCTGCTCGTGCTGCTCAACGACATCCTCGACATCTCGTCGCTCGAGTGCGGCAAGATCAAGTTCGACTACCGCGAGGAGGACATCGTGCCCCTCTGCCGGCAGGCGATACAGACCACGGCCCACACGCGGCAGGCAGGCGTGGAGTGCACGCTCGACTGCCCCTTGGAGCACTTCACCATCCAGACCGACGCCTACCGCCTCTCGCAGATCCTCATCAATCTGCTGACCAACGCCGGCAAGTTCACCACCCGGGGCTCGATCACCGTGGGCGTCGCTTTCGACCCACGGCGCGGCGAGGTGCTCTTCTCGGTGGCCGACACGGGCCCCGGCATCCCCGCGGGCAAGCAGGAGCGGGTCTTCGACCGCTTCGAGAAGCTCGAAGGCAACCTCAAGAACGGCACGGGGCTCGGGCTGGCGATCTGCCGGCAGATCGTCTCGATCTTCGGCGGCCGCATCTGGGTCGACCCCGACTACACGGCGGGCGCCCGCTTCGTCTTCAGCCACCCGATCGCCCCGGCGGCCGACAAGCGCAAAGGCGACCGCAAGGGCGCGGCGGGGGCTGCGGCCAAGCGGAAGAAATAACGCGGGCAGAACCGGCAGGCCCGCGGCCGAGCTGACAAGATCACGCGGCGAGGCCTCCCCGATTCGGAGCCGGAATGCCGGAGACGAAAACGAGCGTAGCGAAATTCCGATTTCGCTACGCTCGTTTTATGATGCGCAGGCAAGACTTCTTCGAGGGAGTGGGCCGGCACAAGCGGCCGGACACGGACTCGAAACCATGTAGCAGCGGGCAAGCACGCGACGCACACCCAACATCCCGACCGCCGGACACGGCCGATACCGCCGGCCACGCATCCCACCCGCCGAGGCAGCCAAGGCCTGCAAACAGCAAGAACCAGGCACAGCACTCGCCGCCACGATCCGACAGCACTCGCTCTGCTACCGCACCCCGACCAGCCCCGCCGCGGAGCCCATTCTCCCGACCGCCGGGCACGGCCGATACCGCCGGCCACGCATCCCACCCGCCGAGGCAGCCAAGGCCTGCGAACAGCAAGAACCAGGTACAGCACTCGCCGCCACGATCCGACAGCACTCGCTCTGCTACCGCACCCCGACCAGCCCCGCCGCGGAGCCCATTCTCCCGACCGCCGGGCACTGTCGAGCCTGCCTGCCCACATCCCGCCCCCCGCAGCAGGACCACCGATCCCGCCGCCCCACCCCGCCACAAAAAAAAGAGACGAACGGCAAACACCGTTCGTCTCTTTCTGATAAACAGGAGCGACTACTCGCCCAGCGCGAAGCGCTTGTAGGCGATGACCGTAGCCTCCTTGTCGGCCTTGCGGATATACTCGGCGATGGTCTCCTTCTCGCCGACGACCACCTGGTTGAGCAGCGTGTTCTCCTCGAAGAACTTGCGCATCTTACCCTCGGCGATCTTCTCCAGAATGGCCTCGGGCTTGCCCGCGTTCTTGGGATCCTGCTTCATGGCCTCCACGGCGATCTTGCGCTCGTGCTCCACGACCTCGGCGGGGCAGTCGGCCTCCGAAATCGAGACGGGAGCCATGGCCGTAGCCTGCATGGCGACGGCGTGGGCTACCTCGGCGGGAACCTCCTTGTTGAAGCCCAGGATCGTGCCCAGCTTCTTGTTGAAGTGGACGTAACCTGCGCAGTAGGGAGCCTCGATGCGGGCGTAGTAGGCCAGCTCGATCTTCTCGCCGGTCTGACCCGACTTCTCGGTGACCATCTCCTCGACGGTGCGGCCCTCGGCGTTCTTCGTAGCCAGCAGGACATCGCGGTCGGCGGCGTCGGCCGCAACGGCGATCTCGAGCATGGCGTTGGCCGAAGCGGAGTACTCGGCGTTCTGCGCCACGAAGTCGGTCTCGCAGGCCAGGCAGAGGATGTAGGCCTTGCCGCCCTCGATCTTCGTCACGACGACACCCTCGGTGGCGGTGCGGTCGGCACGCTTGGCGACGACGAGCTTACCCTTCTCGCGGATGATGTCCTGTGCGCGGGCGAAATCGCCCTCGGCCTCCATGAGCGCCTTCTTGCAGTCCATCATGCCGGCTCCGGTCATCTTGCGGAGCTTCATTACGTCGGCTGCTTTGATTTCCATATCTTTAAAGAGTTTTTTTGTTCGACAACTTAGATTCGGGTCCCGATTACTCGGCGTCGGCTGCGGGAGCCTCGGCTGCGGGGGTCTCGACAGCGGCCACGACCTCCTTCACGGCCTCCTCCTCGGCATCGACCGTAGCCTTCACGGCCTTCTTGATGCGGGGTTTGGCATCGCGCTTGGGTGCCTCGCTCTCGGCCTCCTGGGCCTCCTTCTCCTTCTCGAGCTTGCGCTCCTCGGTGCCCTCGGCGATAGCGGCGCACACGGCCTCTACGACCACGGCGATCGACTTGGCGGCATCGTCATTTGCAGGGATAACGTAATCAATGTCGGTCGGATCACAACAAGTGTCTACCATTGCAAATACGGGGATGCTCAGTCGCTTGGCCTCCTTGACGGCGTTGGACTCCTTCTGTACGTCGACGACGAACAGAGCGGCCGGAAGACGCGTAAGGTCGGCGATCGAGCCGAGGTTCTTTTCGAGCTTCGCACGCTGGCGTGCGATCTGGAGCTTCTCGCGCTTCGAGAAGTTGTCGAACGTGCCGTCGGTGGTCATCTTGTCGATGGTGGTCATCTTCTTGACGGCTTTACGGATGGTGGGGAAGTTGGTCAGCATACCGCCAGCCCAGCGCTCGGTGACGTAGGGCATACCGACGGCTGCCACCTTTTCGGCAACGATCTCCTTGGCCTGCTTCTTCGTGGCGACGAACAGCACGCGACGGCCGCTCTTGGCGATCTGCTTGAGCGCAGCGGCTGCCTCGTCGATCTTCAGCACGGTCTTGTGCAGGTCGATGATGTGGATGCCGTTCTTCTCCATGAAGATGTAAGGAGCCATTTTGGGGTTCCATTTGCGCTTCAGGTGACCGAAGTGCGCACCGGCTTCCAACAGGGTATTAAAATCTGTACGTGACATTTCAATTGGTGTGTTTGAATTTTAACTCTTTTCTTCAACTCCCGAAGTAGCGCCCCCGAAGGGCCGGTCCCGGAAGTTTTCCGCGGCGAGGCAACCGGGCGGTAGCACCCATATATAAATAGGTAAGTCCGCAGGGTTTGGAACCGTCGCCGTGCTTGCCGAAAATCAGGTCGTGCGTGCGATTAACGCTTGCTGAACTGGAACTTGCGACGTGCACCGGGCTGACCGGGCTTCTTACGCTCAACCTCGCGGGGATCGCGCGTGAGGAAACCGGCCTTCTTCAGGGCGGGACGCATCTCGGCGTCGATCTCGCACAGCGCGCGAGCGATGCCCAGACGAGCGGCCTCGGCCTGACCCTTGATACCACCGCCATCGAGGTTGATGGTGATGTCGTAGTTCTCGGCGGTGTTCGTGGCCAGCAGCGGCTGCTTGACCTGGAACTGGAGAATCTCGAGCGGGAAATAAACGGCGAGTTCCTTGTGGTTGATTGTAATCTGACCCTTGCCCGGCTTCACGAATACGCGAGCCACAGCGGCCTTACGACGACCTACGGTGTTTACAACTTCCATAACTCTTACTTAATCTCGTTTAACTTAATCGTCTTGGGGGTCTGGGCGGCGTGCGGGTGCTCCGAGCCGGCATACACCTTCAGATTGGTGAGCAGGTGCTCGCCCAGACGGGTCTTGGGCAGCATGCCCTTCACGGCCTTCTCGACGAGGAAGGTCGGCTTCTTGGCCAGGTAGTCGGCGGGCGTCGCGAAACGCTGGCCGCCGGGATAACCCGTGTGACGCGTGTAGACCTTGTCGGTCATCTTCTTGCCCGTGAGCTTCACCTTCTCCGCGTTGATGACGATGACGTAGTCACCGCAGTCGGCGTGGGGCGTGTAGCAGGGCTTGTTCTTGCCGCGGAGGATCTTGGCGACCTGCGATGCAAGACGTCCCAGTACCTCGTTCGTCGCGTCGATGACCACCCACTCCTTGGTGACCGTCGAGGCGTTGGCCGAGATAGTCTTGTAGCTTAATGAATCCACTGTACGTTTAATTTAACTTGTTTGTAATCCGTATCCCGCACTTTGCGGGTGCGCAAAGGTACGAAAAAAATTTCATACCGCAACATAACTGCCCGATTTTTCCGACCGAAAGCGCATTCCCGGGCGCAAAACTCCCCGCGGGGCGGCACTTCGGGGGCGAAGTGCGGCCTGCTGGGGGGGGCCACGAGCCGTCGGCAACGCGCGGGCATGCGCAGAGAGGGGGCTGCGGCCGGCGGAGGGACCGTGGCCGGCGCAGCCGACACCGCAACTATCCGTTTTCGGGCAGCAGCCAGCGAAGGGCGGCATACTCTGTGAAGAGTTGCGGGCCTTCGCCGCCGGTGGCTGCGGCCCGCGCAGCTGACGCTGCATCGGACGATATAGAAGAACGCGCGAAACCTCGGCCAAAGGCCGGCAGCCCGTAGCCACGGCGGGCGGAGGGCTGCTCTCTTCGTTCGCCGGCCTCCGCTGGCTACGGTCTGAAAACAGAGGGCGAATATAAAAGAAGACCTGGCTTTTAGCAGCATCGGACGATAATAGAAGAACGCGACGAAACCGCGGCCGCAGGCCGGCAGCCCGTAGCCGCCCCCGGGCGAAGGGCTGCTCGCTTCTCTCGCGCCCCTTCGCCGGCTACGGCCTGCCCCACTCTTCTCACTTTTTACTTTTTACTTATCAATTTTCAACTTTCAATTTTCAATCCTCCACCTCGGCCCTGAAGGTCGACGCGGGCAGTCCGTCGCTGTTGACCAGGTTGGCGCGCGTGAAGGGCTGCCAGCCGTAACGCACGGCAACGGGCCTCGCGACACGCTCGCTGCGCACCGCCACACGGTCGCCCGCGACCGCAGCCTCGGCGGGGTGGAACAGTCCGTCGGCACCCGCCGCCTCGAAGGTGCGCAGCGGCCCGCCGTCGGAGGCGCGCAGCCCCTCGCCCCAGTCGAACGAGACGTAGGCCGTGTCGCCCTCGACCTCCAGCGCGCGGAAGAGCGGGCCCGAAGGGGTGACGTGGCGCCGGTCGTAGCTCTCGTGCAGCGCCCAGGCGGCCAGGCGCTCGCCCACGTCGCGCTTGCGCGTGGGATGCACGTCGAGCGAGTCGCCGCGGTCGGAGCAGACGGCCATGCCGGTGTGGGGAATGCGCCCCAGCAGGCGGCGCTGGCTGTCGCGGAAGCGCGGCCACGAGGGGCGGTCGAGGCTCGACAGCTGGACATAGTAGAAGGGCAGCTCCGGATCGCACCAGTAGCTGCGCCAGCTGGCGACGAGCAGGCCGAAAAGCCGCTCGTGGGCCTCGATGTTGTGGGCGTTGGACTCGCCCTGGTACCAGACGACGCCCCGGACGGGGAAGCGGTCGAGGGGCCGGATGCCCGTCTCGAAGAGGTAGCAGGGTTCGAAGGGGTGGCGGTGCGAGCGGTCGTCGCTCCGGGCCATGCGGCTGTCGGCGGCGCCGCGCACCCACTCCTGCACGAAGTCGTTGCGCCGCCAGTCGCGCAGGATGGCCGGGAAGTCGCGCTCGAGCGTGGCGCGGTCGACCCACGCCTCGGCGGGCGAGCCGCCCACGGCGTTGCAGACGAGCCCCACGGGGACTTGCAGGCTGTCGCGCAGCCGCCGGCCGAAGAAGTAGGCCACGGCCGAAAATTCGCGCACGCGCTCGGGCGTCGCGGCGGCCCAGCGCGCGGGGCGGTAGAAGTGGTGGCGGTCGATCGAGTCGATCACCTCCTGTTCCCAGACCGGCGTGCGCCAGTCGCCCTTCATGTCGAACAGACGCAGGCCGTCGTCGCTCTCGGCCGCGGCGTCGCGCTCCGAGGGTGCGTTGTAGCGCAGGCGGAACTCCATGTTGGACTGGCCCGAGCAGAGCCACACCTCGCCGGCCAGCACGTCGCGGAACACCAGTTCGCGCTTCGGCGTCGCCACACGCAGCGTGTAGGGTCCGCCGGCGGCGAGCGGCTCGAGCAGCACCTCCCAGCGGCCGTCGCTCGCGGCCGTCGTGCGGCAGCACTGCCCCGCCACGCGCACCTCGACCCGCTCGCCCGCGTCGGCCATGCCGCGCAGCGGGAGCGGACGGCCGTGCTGGAGCACCATGCCGTCGGTGTAGAGCGGTCCCATGCGCAGGCCGCCGTAGTCGCCCGTGATGGCGCCGCGCACGACGTCGGCGAGGATCGCGGCACCCTCGGCATCGGGGTGGAGGCCGTCGGGCATCAGGCGCGGATGGGCGTAGAGCGGGGCGTGGAAGTCGATGAGCTGCGCCCCGGCGTGCTCGGCCACCCGCTCGATGCAGCGCTGGATTTCGGCATGCCAGTCGCGCGTGCCCGACTCGAAGCGGTGGTGGCGGTGCGAGATGGGCGAGAGGCGCGCCACCAGAACGCGGCACGAAGGATTCGCCTCGCGGAACGCGTCGATGAGCGCCCGGTAGTCGGCGATGAACTCGTCGCCGTAATGGGGCCAGTCGCGCGGGTCGGTGTCGTTGATGCCGAGGTGGATGACCACGATGTCGGCAGCGAAGGCCAGCGCCTCGGCGCACTCGGGCTGCTCGTTGTAGGGACAGTGACCGCGACGCAGCAGCGTGGCGCCCGACTTGCCGAAATTGCCCACCAGGTAGCCGTCGCCCAACATGCGTTGCAGCTGGGCGGGATAGGAGCGGGTCTCGCGCCCGGCTATGCCGTAGCCGTAGGTGATGCTGTTGCCTACGCAGGCCACCTTCACGGGGCGGCGGGCGGCGGGAGCTGCCGGCGCCGCGCCGGCAGCCGGGGCAGCGGCCGTAACGCAGAAGAGCACGAGGGCGAGGAGGAGCGGCAGTTTTTTCATCGTATGCGGGGTTTGCGGAGTATTATCGGGAGGGGTGCCGGCGGCGGTAGGTCGTCGGATGCGTGCGGCGAAGGTCGTAACCGCCCTCCTCGAGACGGACCGGGCGGTTCACGTCGGGGTTCGAGGGCAGGTAGCGCACGAGCAGCGAGTCGCCCACGCGGGCGGTCATGAGGTTGTCGTAGCGGCGGATACGATCCTCGTAGTCGCGGCCGTCGACCGTGAGGCGGTAGTCGAGGTAGTGGACCGTCACCTTCTCGTAGCGGGGCCGGCGGGCCGTACCGCGCGTGCGGGTCTCCTCGCGCGAATAGACGCGCGTGACCACCGCCCGCGCTTCGACCCCCTCCCGCTTCAGGCGGTCGGCGACCAGATAGCCGTAGAGGCCGCATGCGGCGAAGAGGAGCACGAGGGCGAGGATGATCCGTTTCGTGGTCAGAAATCGGGACATGGCGAGTGGATTTGTGCGAAGTTACGAAAAAATCGGCGAATGCGGCGCCCGGGGACGGAGAAAAACAATGCACGATTCATCATGCACGATCAAGGGCGGGGCGGACGATAAGGGTGTGTATGAGGGGTGCCGGCCGGGGCCCTCGGGCTTCGGCCATTTGCGGACCGGAGCCGAGAGCCAGCATAGATAAAAATCCGCTCCTCGGCTTGAAAAGCCGGCAGCCCGTAGCCACGGCGGGCGGAGGGCTGCTCGTGTCTCTCGCGCCCTTTCGCCGGCTACGGTCTGAAAACGCAGCATGGCGGTCGGAAACCGGCGGGCCGCCACCCCGGGCGAAGGCCCGCAACTCTTCACAGAGTATGCAGCCCTTCGCTGGCTGCAGTCTGCCCTCACTTCTCACTTTTTACTTATTACTTTTGACTTGCTCGGCCGGGCGCAGCCTGCGGAGTGCCGCCACGAGCCTCGGGCGAGTTGCGGGCCTCCGCCGCCGGAGGCTGCGGCCCGCCGGCTCTGCGAGCCGAAGAGAAAACGGCCCGGACACGAAAAAGCAGTCCGCCTCAACGCAAAAAGAGCCCCCAAAAGCCCGCCGCAAGATCAAACGCGAAAAAGCCCCCGCCACCGAACACCCAAAAACACGTAAAAAGGGCCGGACACACGGTCCGGCCCTTCGAACATAGCAAAACAAGCGGCCCTACCCCAGGAACGAGAGCAGGATACCGGCGGCCACAGCCGAGCCCACGACACCGGCCACGTTGGGCCCCATAGCGTGCATGAGCAGGTAGTTGCCGGGGTTCTCCTTCTGCCCCTCGGTCTGCGAGACGCGGGCGGCCATCGGCACCGCCGACACGCCGGCCGAGCCGATCAGCGGGTTGATCTTGTTCTCCTCCTTGCAGAAGAGGTTCATCAGCTTGGCCAGCAGCACGCCGCCCGCCGTACCCATCGAGAAGGCGACGACGCCCAGCACGAGGATGCCCAGCGTGCGGAAGTTGAGGAACGCCTCGGCCGTGGCCGTAGCGCCCACCGTGATGCCCAGGAAGATCACCACGATATTCATCAGCTCGTTCTGCACGGTCTTCGACAGACGGTCCACCACGCCGCACTCCTTCATAAGGTTGCCCAGCATCAGGCAGCCGATCAGCGGCGCGGCGCTCGGCAGCAGCAGCGCGATGATGACGGCGATGATGAGCGGGAAGAGGATGCGCTCGGTCTTCGACACGGTGCGCAGCGTGCGCATCTTGATGGCGCGCTCCTGCTTGGTGGTCAGCGCCCGCATGATGGGAGGCTGGATCACCGGCACGAGGGCCATGTAGGAGTAGGCGGCCACGGCGATCGGACCCAGCAGCTCGGGCGAGAGCATCGAGGTGAGGTAGATGGCCGTGGGGCCGTCGGCACCGCCGATGATGCCGATCGAACCGGCCTGCGTGGGGGTGAAGCCCA
>ERZ778514.1702-NODE-1702-length-15684-cov-3.790646_pt1 | contig 15684 bp, 15 predicted proteins | sample MGYA00510344_ERZ778514 | MGnify/ENA primary metagenome ERZ778514 (study PRJEB29527, sample SAMN07138968) | mouse gut metagenome | material: feces | host: mouse | place: China:Nanjing | collected 2016-01-25 ... | reverse complement strand
GTACCCGGGTGTCTGGAATCATCCTGCGGCAAAGATCCCTGCCGTTTTTCATCCTCCCCGGCGATTTAATAATTCCCCAGAATTTTAAAGTTCACGGCCTCTTCCATGATGCCTCGGATGGCATTCTTCACCGCGCTGTCATTCAGGTTGCCGTCAAAGTCCACAAAGAAATGATACTCCCAGTTGTGTTCCGGGATCGGTCTGGACTCGATCTTGCACATGTTCAGATCATTGTAGATGATATGCGACAGGATGCTGTAAAGGCTCCCGCTTTTATGAGGAAGCTCAAAACAGATGCTGACCTTTTTCGCATCCTTTTCATACATCTTCCGGTTGGTCACGATGATGAACCGGGTGGAATTAAAGCGGTTGTGGTTGATGGGCATCTTCAGGATCTGAAGCCCGTGATGCTCCGCCGCCGCCACGCTTCCAATCGCCGCCTGTGACCTGTCGCCGTCCGCCGCCACCTTCTCTGCCGCCATAGCCGTATTGGCAACGCTCTTTTGCCTCCAGCCCTCCTGCTGTTCCAGATAGACCGAACACTGCATCAGCGCCTGCGGATGAGAATAGACCGTCCGGATGTCGGAAATCTCTGCTCCCGGAACACCCAGAAGCGCATGGTTGATCTCCAGAATCTGCTCGCCCACGATATAATTTTCATACTCCTCCAGAAGATCATAGATATCGTTTACCTCTCCTGCCGAAGAGTTCTCAATGGGAAGAACCGCATAATCTGCCATTCCTTCCTTGATGGCTTCCATACAGCCTCTCCAGCTGTCCATATGAAAGATGTTGACATCCTCTCCAAAATATTTCAGCGCCGCCTGATGCTGGTAGGCCCCCTCCACACCCTGATAGACCACCCGGCAGTGCTTCCGGTCAATCCGGTCGATCTGCGTAAACGGAAGGTTTCCGGATACCCCTTCCTGCACCAGAAGCTGATACTGCAGTTTCCTGCTTATGGACATGATCTGCCGGAACAGCTCCTGTATGCCATGTCTGTTAAAATCGTTGTGTGTAAGCGCCCCCAGAGTGTCCAGCTTCTCCAGCTCCCGTCCCCGGTCCAGCACCTTTTTTCCATTGGCAATCTTATATTCCGCCACCTGTCTGCAGACGTCCATCCGCTCTTCAAATAACCGTACGATTTCCCGGTCAATTTTATCAATCTGATCTCTCAGTTCCAGTAAATCTGTCATTTTCTGTCTCCTGTCTGTGTTTACCATTCCCTGTTGTTCCTGTTATAAAACTATATTGCTGCTGATTCCTTTTCTTTCATTATATGTATTCCTTCATCCAGCAGAGCCCTTCTGAAAACTTCTCTGCTTCTACAATCACTTCATTTGACACCGGCAATATCTGCACCTGAAATAAGCCGCTGTCCCACTGATTTCCGGATCTCTCCCGTTTTTCCATCCATCTTGTAGCTGTTTTCTCATCTTTGCCGATCAGCTTAAACACTTCGTTCTCATCCGGAAATTCATTGTATAAGACGGCGGTAATGTTACGTTTCAGCTCCGCTGAAAATGTATCTGAATGAAAGATCTTTACAATTCTGTCATAAATCTGTCTTATCACTTCATTTTTGCCTGATCAATCTGCCCGTTTCTGCGATATTCTTCTATTTTTGATGATATATCATATTTATCCATTTTCCATCATTTTCCTGTCCGGATCACCTTTATTTTCCTTCCTCTGCTCTTTTCTGCACCGCTCTCACCAGCTCACCCAGATAAGAGAGGGAACCGAATGCCAGGATCACATCGTCCTTCCCGGCCAGCTCATATGCCCGCTCCACGGCCGTCCCGATGCTCTCTGCCGCCTGCACATGGGGATTGTGCACTGCCACGGCTCTGGCAAGGTCCTCCGCAGGCAGCGCCCTCACATTGTCCGGCGTCATCACGGTAATGATCTCTGATGCGTAACCGGCGGTCTTTTCAATCACCGCATCGTATTCCTTATCCGCCAGAACACCCATGATATAGATCAGCCTTTTTCCCGGCAGATAATGCTCTATGGTCCTGGCAAGCTTCTCCGCCGCATCCCGGTTATGTGCCCCGTCCACGATAAAATACGGTGCTTCTGCCACCACGCTGAACCGTCCGGTCCAGACAGTCCCGGACAGTCCCCTTCGGACGGCCCCTTCCGGAATCTCATATCCCTTTTTCCGCAGCACATCAATCACTTCCAGCGCCAGTGCTCCATTGGCGAACTGATATTCTCCTGACAGTGAAAGTCTGATCTCTTTTCTTGTTCCATAATCAAAGGTCTGTGAAAAAAGTTCCCGCTTCCGGTTCACCGCCTGCTCCGGATCCGCCGTTACCACCGGACAGCCGCAGGCTTTCGCCCGCTCCCGGATGACCTGCTCTGCTTCCGGTCTCTGCTTCATGGTCACCACCGTGCAGCCCGGCTTGATGATTCCCGCCTTATTTCCGGCAATCTCCGACAGGGTATCTCCCAGAAATCCCATATGATCCATGCTGATGGAAGCAAGCACTGCCGCCACAGTATTTTGTATCACATTGGTCGCATCCATCCTGCCGCCCATACCGCACTCCAGCACGACCAGATCGCATTTCTGCTCCATAAAATACAGAAATGCCAGCGCAGTCTCCGCCTCAAACATGGTAGGGTGAGCCAGTCCTTCTGCAAGCATCTGATCACCCGCCGCCCGGATCTTCTCTGTCAGACGCACCAGATCCTCTCTGGAAATGCAGGTTTCATTTACCTGAATCCGTTCCCGGTAGCTGAAGATCGTAGGCGAGATATATCTTCCCGTCCGAAAGCCCGCTTCTTTCAGGACCGTTGACACATATGCCAGCACGGAACCCTTCCCGTTGGTCCCTGCAATATGCACAAACTGCAGTCTTTCCTGCGGGTCCCCCAGACGCCTCAGCATCTCCTTCAACGGTTCCAGCGTAAATTCTCCCGCATACTGATTGCAGTCCTCCAGATAGTTTCTTGCTTCTTCATATGTCATATCGTTTCACATTTTCTCCCATAGTTTTTCCCTGCTCTTTATACTGCACCTCATCATAACATATGAAAGCGGTACTTTCAAGAACGCCGAATGAATATTTCATCCCATACTGCTCATACTATCTCCCATGATAAGACAGAACTTTTTTCGCTGCGGAATGATCGGCTGGACCATGGAGATCCTCTGGACCGGCCTGCATGCCTTCCGCATACGCAACCCGAAACTGACCGGCAGTTCCTCCCTGTGGATGTTCCCCATCTACGGGAGCGCCGCTTTCCTTGCCCCCATTATGCAGAAACTGAAAAATGCCCCGCTGTTCAAACGGGGATTTGTCTACATGTCCTGTATCTTTTTAGGGGAATATATCAGCGGCAGCCTTCTTAAACGCAGAAATATGTGCCCCTGGGATTACAGCCGCACCCCTTACCATCTGAACGGTGTCATCCGACTGGACTATGCTCCTGTCTGGTTCCTGGTAGGGCTTCTGTATGAACGGATTCTGCTCCGTAAAAGCCGGTAGCTGCCCGGTTTTCTGATGCGCCTGCCTGAACGGATCCACGGCAGCCGCATAAGTGATTCCTAATGAACATGCCTCTTTTCCGGCAAACAGAAAAAGAGGCATTGTTTATGGAAAATTATGAAAATGAATGGAAGATATGGAATATTTCTGATTTCAGGTATACTCTTCAATGATCACCCTGGTTGCCATAAAGCAGTCGCCTTCGAAATACCCCTCAAGCTCTATGAGCATACCCTCTTCCAAATCCGAAAGATCGGCTTTCTGCATGTCAATATCACCGCCATTCCCCTGAATAATCCAGTGTTCCGCTTTTGTTTCCTGCAAAAATTTCACTGGAATTTTCTCTGCATCCTTCTCGTCCAGTATGGTAACTGCTCCGTTTTCATCCAGAACCGTGGTCTGAACCAGAATCATACCATCCTCCTGCGGGTTCTGCACCTTTCCGCCAAGATGCTCCGTTTCCTGTGATGCATCTGCAGTTTGTCCGTCTGCTTCACCGCTTTGCTCCACGTCCTGTCCTGCAGCGTCCGCCTGGCTGTCACTCTGCTCCATGTCCTCTGCATCTTCCGAAGAACCCTCCGTCTGCCCGTTCTCCGCCATCGTTTCCCCCGCCTCTGCCTGCGGGCTGCTCTCTGTTGTCTTCGCACATCCCGCTGTCATGATTCCCATACACAGAATGAAACCTGCCGTTGCTGCTGCTTTCCTTATTTTCATTTCTCCTGTCGTCCTTTCTTTTTCTATTTACAGGATAATGATAGCAGATGTATCTCTAAGTTTTCTCTAAAAAAGGAGAGCAGAAAACAGCCTGCACGCCCTTTCGCCTCGTCGGCGGAAGAAAAAAATTGACGTTCCAACCCATGCCAACGCCAAAGTCACGTTCAGCGGCGGAAAAAGGGGGACAACAGAACTTGACAGAATAAAGGAGTAATAGTATTCTGTTCATAGCAGGATTTTAAACTGCATCCGTCCGGATGCAGACCGTTTTCCGGACAGATGCAAAACTCTAATACAGGAGGTATGTATGAGACATTTGATGAGTCCTCTGGACTTCTCGGTCGAAGAGCTGGATCAGCTTCTGGATCTGGCAGACGACATCGAAAAGCACCCGGAGAAATACGCACATGCGTGTGACGGCAGGAAACTTGCCACCCTGTTCTATGAACCAAGCACAAGGACCCGTCTCAGTTTTGAAGCTGCCATGATGAATCTGGGCGGCAATATTTTTGGTTTTTCTTCCGCCGCCAGCAGCTCCGCTGCCAAAGGTGAAAGTGTTTCCGATACGATCCGCATGATTTCCTGTTATGCAGATATCTGTGCCATGCGTCATCCCAAAGAAGGCGCCCCCATGGTGGCCAGCGCCGTTTCTTCCATTCCTGTCATCAACGCCGGCGACGGCGGACATCAGCATCCCACCCAGACGTTAACTGATCTTCTTACGATCCGTTCTTTAAAAGGACGGCTTAACAACCTTGTCATCGGTCTGTGCGGCGATCTGAAATTCGGCCGGACGGTTCATTCTCTGGTCCGGGCTCTGGCAAGATATGAACATGTGACTTTCGTATTCATCTCTCCGGAAGAGCTGAAGGTTCCGGAATACATCAAGGAGGACGTGCTGGAAGCGGAGCATATTCCCTACAGAGAAGTAGAACGTATCGAAGATGTGATGCCGGAACTGGACATTCTCTACATGACCCGCGTACAGAGAGAACGGTTCTTCAACGAGGAGGATTATGTCCGTCTGAAGGATTTCTACATATTGAATAATAAGAAGATGAAGCTTGCCAAGGACGATATGATCGTCATGCATCCCCTTCCCCGGGTCAATGAGATCTCCGTGGAAGTGGACAGGGATCCAAGAGCTGCCTATTTCCGTCAGGTCCAGTACGGCGTCTATGTGCGTATGGCCCTGATCCTTACCCTTCTGGAGGTGAACGTATGTTAAATATCGGCGGACTGAGTGAAGGCTTCGTGCTGGACCATATTGAGGCCGGCAGGAGCATGGAGATCTATCAATACCTGAACCTGGACAAGTTCGACTGCTGCGTTGCCATTATTAAAAATGCCCGCAGCAACAAGATGGGAAAAAAAGACATCATCAAGATCGAATGTTCCATCGACGCCATTGACCTGAAAGCGCTGGGGTTCATTGATCATAATATCACGGTCAACATCATCAAAGACGACCGCATTGTGGAAAAGAAACGCCTGTCTCTTCCAAAGGAAATCAAAAATGTGGCAAAATGCCGCAATCCGCGCTGCATCACTTCCATTGAACAGGAACTGGACCACATCTTTGTCCTCACAGACCCGAAAAAAGAGGTCTACCGCTGCAAATACTGCGAAGAGAAGTACAGAAGAAAGAAAAGATAGGGCTTTAAAAGGGCGGCTGCAAAATGTGATTTTTCCGTACAGGTGCTGACGCACAGTCAAAGATCATGCTGCAGCAGCCCTTTCTTTCATCATAAGAAGGCCTTTTCTGCTGCCTCCCTCTTCTCTCTCTTCAGTCTCTGCTTCCTCAGCCTGCTCAACACCCATTCCCTTACAAGCTGATAGAAAAACGCGAAAACAGGCACTCCGATAACCATCCCCACAATTCCGAAGAGACCGCCGAACAGGAGAATCGCAAACAGCACCCAGAAGCTGCTCAGGTGCGTGGAGTTCCCCAGGATCTTCGGACCCAGAATGTTCCCGTCAAACTGCTGGAGCACCAGAATAAAAATAATAAAATAGATGCATTTGACCGGACTGACCATCAGGATCAGAATCGCAGTAGGAATCGCCCCGATAAACGGCCCGAAAAACGGAATGATATTCGTCACGCCGATCACCACGCTGATCAGCACGGCATAAGGCATGTTTACAAAGCTGGTAAAGACCATGCAGATCAGTCCGATGATCAGAGAATCCAGAAGCTTTCCCTTGATAAAGCCCCCCAGATAATCGTTGATGATATCCGCTTCCTTCAGGATCCAGTCTGCCGGCTGTATCTGGTCCTCTTTCAGATGATCTCTCGGAGGAAAGAACGCATGAACCAGCATCTTTGCCTGTCTTGCAAAAAGCTTCCTGCTGTTCATAAAATAAACCGCCACGATCAGTCCGATCACCAGGTCCTTTGCCGTCATCAGAAAGGTCAGAAGGCTGATCGAACCGCCGCTGATGATATCATTGATGTTCGGAAGAAGCTGTGTTCTGGCAAAATCCTGCATTCCGGTCAGGATCTGCTCTGAATACTGCTCCACATAGTTGATCATAAATGTGTCTTCTTTTACCAGATCTTCCAGCCATACAGTTGCTTTCTGAATGTATTCCGGCATGGATTCTGCCAACATCCTGACGCTGCTGAACACCTGTGACACCACCATGGCTACCAGCACATAGATCACAAAGCAGAACAAAAACAGGCTTGCAAAGATACTTGCAGCGGCAAACAGCTTCTTGAATTTCTCTGCTGTCTCCTTTGGCTGCTTTTCGAGCTTCGCAATCCTGGCCAGATAGCGTTCAAAATGATTGCACAGCGGAGAGAGCAGATAGGCAATCACCGCTCCAAATGCAAAGGGACGCAGGATCTTCATGATCATTTTCGCATAGGTCCGGATCTGGTCAAAACGAAAGATCAGGAAAAAGAACAGGATACACATGGCAACTGTCAAGAAAGCCGCCAGCCCTTTATGATAATAATCCTTCCAGTTTTCTTCCATTGTTTTCGCCTCATTCTTATGTACAGATTTTCCAGTAGGAGTATTGCCTCCCTGCCGGGATTTATACCTATTATATTACAGTTTCTCCCATAAGAAAAGTAAAAACTTCTTAATCTCTCAGAATCCTTCCAAAGCTCCCTGTTTATTGCTGCAGATAGCTGTTGATCGTCCTCTGCAGGATCTTCAGGCTGCTGTCGATGCTCTTCTCATTTTCCAGAATATTACTGATCTCACTGTCTGCCAGAGCCAGCGCCTGCTCATATCTTCTGAACTTCGGCTCAATATGGCCCTCCTCAATCACGCGTCCCAGAAGGTTCCCGCTGATTACCGTATCCCCTTCTTCCATATCCTCCTGTACAATATTTTCCATCTCCCGGGACTGGGTAACCGCCTTGAGCACAGACGCGCCCTGCGAATACTGAAAGATCTCGGTCTGCAGTTCTTCGTCATAAGTCAGAAGCTTCAGAAACTCCCATGCCAGCTTTTCTTTCCTCGTATTGCTGCTGATGCCCATGAGAAGCGTGTCTACCTGTGAAAGATTCTCTCCTCTGTTTCCTGCCGGCATGGTAATACAGTCCCATTGGAAATTTGCATATCTTCTTATCTTATATGGATAAGTTTTGTATGTTCGATACTCTGCAAAGGTCAACGGCATAAAAGCAACGCTGCCCCCATTGAAATCCTCCTGTACCACCTTCTGTCCCTGATTCAGTTCGTTCAGCTGGCGAATATATTTAACCGACTCCACAATCTGGTCATCTGTCATATAGCAGGAAGCTCCATCTGGCTGAAAGATCTCTCCGCCGTTGGAACATACTGCATCCATCCAGTCGTAATTATAAATTCCGAACTGATCCAGAATTCCGTCACCATCGGTATCCTTCGTCACCTGCCGGCAGATATCATACAGCTCTTCCCAGGTCCAGTCCTGCCCTGGCATCTCAATTCCTTCTTTGGTCAGAAGCGTCTTGTTTACAAACATCAGTGTCGGCACCACCTCATAGGGCAGGGCGTATTGAACATCTCCATATTGTCCGGTCCGAAACGCACTGGAAAAATATCGGTCCGGCCTGAAATCCGCATCCTCCTGTATCAGATCATCCAGATTTTTCATAACTCCAAGGGCCGAAAACTGATTAAAATCCGTTCCCAGCACCATAAATACATCTGGTTCTTCTCCTTCCAGGAGCTTCCTTGAAAACCATTCAGAATAGTCCTCCTTCAGAACCCCGCTGTAATAATGAATCTTCACTCCTGGATGCTCCTGCTCAAACCGTGCAATCGCCTTGTCTATAATAATAAAGCTGTTGGCATTGGCCACATCCCAGTTGCTTCCAGTAAACATTCCAAACTCCAGAGTCGTATTTTTCTTTTGGAAATATACGGCCAGAAGCATGGCAGAAACACCCAGAAAAAGTACCGGCGCCAGGAACCATCTATATCTGTTCTTCATCTTCATTCGTCACTCACATGTTTGGATGCATTTGTCTGCACTGCCCAGATCGCAAGCTGTGTCCGGTCTCTCAGATCCAGCTTATTGAGAATTGTACTCAGATAATTTCGCACCGTCCCGTCTGACAGCCTCAGCGCCTCTGCGATCTCCTTGTTCGCTGCCCCGGTCTCCACCTGCGCAATGATCTTCCATTCCGTTCTGGTCAGCTCGGAAACGCCTTTATTTCCTACGGGAATTGTATAATCCGCCTGAGCCATCTGCGAAAACAGTTTCAGAACCTTGGTCGCAATCTCCGGATTGATCATGGCATGTCCGCTGTATACAGTCCGAATGGCATTTTCCAGTTCTTCCATGGAGACCCCTTTCAGCAGATAGCCGCTGGCTCCGAATTTCAGAGCATTATAGACATACTCATCGTCATCGAAGGTCGTCAGTATGATAATCTTGATCTGCGGATAATTCTCCTTTATAATCTGGGTACACTGAACTCCGTCCATCTTCGGCATCCGAATATCCATCAGAATCACATCCGGCTTCTGTCTGCGGACACACTGAATCACCTCCTGTCCGTCAGAGGCTACATCGCATACTTCAATTCCTTCTTTACTGTTCAATACAATCTGAAGACTCTGACGAATCAGCTCCTGATCGTCAGCTATCAAAACTCTAATCATAAGTCTCTCCCCATCTGATTGGTATATGCGCCGTCACGGTAAATCCATGCTGCCCGTCAAAGGCAACCGTACCCTTAAGCATCTCAATCCGTTCTTTAATGTGCTTGGTTCCAAATCCGCTTTTCATCTCCTTGCATCCGGTTCCATTGTCCTTGATGACAAGAAGAATCTCGCCATCGATCCGTTTCAGAGTGATCCAGATCTTTTTCGCCTTCCCGTGCCGGACCGCATTTGTAATACTTTCCTGTATCACGCGATAGATGGCATTTTCTTCATCTTCATCAAACTTCAGATGCTTCTCATCCGTCTCAAAATAGATCGACACATCCGAAACCTGACTCATATCCGTCACCATCTTGCGGATTGCCACTTCCAGGCTCAAACGATCCAGAGAATCCGGCCTTAATTCATTCACTGAACGCCTGATATCTTTGATTCCTTCCCTGCTTACCTTCGACAGCAGCACCAACTGCTTCTTCGTCTGCTCCGGTGACACTTCAATCAGAGCAAGACATGCATCCAGCCCGGTCGCTATTCCCGTCAACGTGTGCCCCAGCGTGTCATGGATCTCTCTCGCCAGCCGGTTTCTCTCACGGGTCTGAGCCATCCGTTCTGTCATATCCGCATATTCCTTCAGCTGCTCATTCGCCGTCTGCAGTTCATGATACAGAAGATTGACCTCTTCGATCGTGTCTCTCTGGGCATTGATTACATAAACACAGTATACAATAAACAGAATGATATTCAAAGATATTACAATATTGTATACACTGAACAGATACTGTTGTGTATTGGATGAATAATAGCGTATGTAATCATCTATATTATACAGTGGTGTATAGATGGATAACAGATCATAGTCTGCCACCAGATATCCGGCAATCGCCAGCGCCACAAGGAACAGCTTTATTTTTCTGTCTTTTACATAGGAGATCACGTTGGCAAATACCAGCAGGAGCAACCCATTGTAATTAAAATCCAGCTGAAAGATGACTGCGCCACTTACAGCCATATCCAGAATCAGCGTTACCACAATAAAACGGTTCTGAATATCTTTCATAAACTGCCGCAGTGCAAATGTCAGGACAAGAATTCCCATAAGCAGCAGGCAGATCACAAGATTATCTCTCGGACTGCCCGGTATTGTCACAACACCGTCCAGAAATCTTCTCGCATCATAATATTTGAGAATTCTCCTGGTGGTTACATAGATAAATACACAGATCAGGGCTACAGCTGCAAAATTCAGGATCAGCATCGCCCCCTGAAGCAGCGTAATATAGTGGTCCTTTTTATCATTCATATGCCGCACCTCTGCTCTACTGCCAGCTGTTGACTTCATAATCAGCCAGATTTTCCCTGGTAATCATATAGGGTTCGATGCTGATATAGGCCTCTACTGTCTGCCCGTTCAGATAGTCATATGCCGTCTCTGCCGCCACCTCCCCAATGGTCTTTGGACTCTGCGCACTGGTACCGGATACATATCCGAGCTTCAGCATCCCCTTGAAATCCGGAGAGCCGTCGATTCCATAGATCAGCACGCCCTCTTCCCTGCGGTACTGCTGCAGCGCCGCCAGCACACCGAGCGCGGACGGATCATTTCCTCCCAGCACCACATTAAAATCGATCCTTTTCTTCAAAAAATCCGCCATGGTTTCTGCCGATACTTCAAATTCTCCGGCCCCGACTCCTGTATATACCACCTGATAATCATCATTTCCTTCAATGGTATCAAGAAACCCCTGAACACGATTCACGATCGATGTCTGGATCGGATTGCCGATAATCACGATCTTTGCGCTGTCCACCTGCTTCATCATCTCCTGTGCACAGAGAACTCCTGCCAGATAATTGTCTGTCTCCACGATAGAGACTACATAATCTGTATCTTTTACAACTGTATCAATGTTGATCACCACTACCCCCGCCTTCCGGCAGGCTTCCAGAGCCGGTCTTACTTTTTCCCAGTCCACCGGGTTCAGAAACAGTACCTCGATCCCTTCTTCGATCATCTCCAGGATCTGGGCATTCTGTTTTTCCTGATCCTGACAGGGATCCCGCGAGATCAGAATATCGCCGTTTCCTTCCACTGTCTCTTCCAGTGCTTCATGCAGCACGTCGAAGTACGGATTATTTCTGGTCATATAGGTTGCTCCAAACAGACGCGGTGAGTGATCTTCTCCCTGTACTTCTGCCTGTTCACAGCCGCTGAGCATTCCTGTAAGAAGCAGAAGCCCAAAAATCAGCCAGTACTTTCTCATCTCTTCCTCCTGCACAAAAGTCCCCTCAGCCATCAGGCTCAGGAGACTCCTGATACATATAAAGTTCTGGTTACCTTCCCGCTTTTTTATTACGGATAAAGTCCACATAGACTGCCAGCAGAATTACAAAGCCTTTCACAATGTACTGCCAGTTGGAATCCACACCCATCAGGTTCAGACCGTTGTTCAGAACACCGATAATCAGGACGCCAATCAGGGTGCCGCCCAGACGTCCGGAACCGCCGCTCATGGAAGTACCGCCTACCACAACTGCCGCGATGGCATCCATCTCCGCGCCGTCACCGGCTGTAGGCTGTCCGGAATACAGACGGGACGCTACGACCACGCCTGCAATTCCGGACATGATACCCGTATAGGTATAGACGATAAACTTCACTCTCTGCACATTGATTCCGGAAAATTTTGCCGCCTGAGCATTACCGCCCACAGCATAGATATGCCGTCCGAGCTGAGTCCTGTTTATGATCAAAACTGCAATGAGAAATACGATAATCATCAGAATGACCGGTGTAGGAAACGGCCCTACATAACCCGCGCCCGGAAACTTGAAAGTATCCGTCATGCAGCGGATCGGAGAACCGCCCGTCAGCACCAGTGCAATCCCTTTGGTAATGTTCATGGATGCCAGTGTTACAATAAAAGGCGGAATATCTGTCTTGCAGATCACAAATCCATTAAACATACCCACCAGCGCGCCCACTCCGATTGCCGCCAGGAAACCAATGATCTCCGGCAGACCGAAATTAACCACGCATCCGGCTGCGACGACTCCGGAAAGTGCGATCACGGAACCAACGGAAAGCTCGATGCCTCCCAGGATGATAACCATGGTCATACCGGTTGCCAAAAACAGATTTGACGCATTCTGTCTTAAAATATTAAATACATTTTTGGGGGTCAGGAACGTGGTCCTGGTGGTCGGAAAAATCACTAAAAAGATACACATCGCGAGCAGTGCGATGATGATACCGATATTGTCTTTAAAATATTTGACAACTCCATTCTTCATTCTGGCTGCCATAATTTAAACCTCCTGCCTGAATTCTGTTGTTTTCTGTTGTGTCATCCATTACTGTGCTGCCAGCTGCATGATCCCTTCCTGCGTCACACTCTCATGATCCAGGCATCCGGTCACACGGCCGTCATTCATTACATAGACACGATCGCTCATATTGATGATCTCCGGAAGTTCCGAGGAAATCATGATAATAGACATTCCCTGTTTTACAAGTTCATTCATGATCGTATAAATCTCTGCCTTGGCGCCCACATCCACACCGCGGGTAGGCTCATCCAGAATCAAAATCTTCGGATCTGTTGCAAGCCAGCGTCCAATCATGACTTTCTGCTGGTTCCCTCCGGACAGATTCCCGATCATCTGTTCCTGACCGGGCGTCTTGGTCGCCATCATGTCAATATATTTCTGCGTAATCTCTTCTTCCTTCTTCAGATCCACGCGAAGGTTTTTGATAAACTGAGAAAGCACCTCAATCGTGGAATTAAAACGGACGCTCTGCACTTTGTAAAGCCCTTCTTCCTTACGGCTTTCCGGTACCAGAGCAATACCATATTTCAGTGCATCCACGGGAGTTCTGATCTGTACCTTCTGCCCCTCCACATAGACATTTCCCGTCATATGCGGCGCCAGTCCGAATACAGCTTTCATAGTCTCGCTGCGGCCGGCTCCCACCAGACCTGCAAACCCGATAATTTCCCCTTTTCTAAGCTCAAAGCTTGCATCCTTTGCCATCTTGCCGTCGCAGATGTGTTCGCATTTCAGAATCACTTCTCCCGGCTCCAGATAATCCCTCGTATAATAATTCGTCAGCTCACGCCCAACCATCATGGCGATCAGATCGTCCTTGTTTGTCTCTTTTACTACCTTTGTCCCTACCGTCTGTCCGTCACGCATGACCGTCACCCGATCGCAAATCTCTTCCAGCTCACTCATCTTATGGGAAATATAGACAATTCCTACGCCCTTTTTTGTCAGCGCGCGCATGGTCTCGAACAGGAAGCCCACTTCCTTATCCGATATGGAAGAGGTCGGTTCGTCCATAACCAGAATTCTGGACTGAAAGGAAATTGCCTTGACGATCTCCACCATCTGCTGCTGCGCGATTGTCAGATGCTCTACCAGCATATCTGCATCAATATGCATCTCATAAGTATCCAAAAGTTCCTGGGCATCCCTTGACATCTGCCCGCGGTTAATATTCCATTTTGTACCTGGTTCCCTTCCAAGGAAAATGTTCTCGGCAACCGTCATATACGGAACCAGAACCAGTTCTTGATGCACAATGGAGATCCCCGCCTCACGTGCCGCCACAACACCGTCAATCTTCACCTTCTGTCCCTCAATATAGATCTCTCCCTCTTCAGCATGGTAGATGCCGCCAAGGACTTTGATCAAAGTGGACTTTCCGGCGCCGTTCTCTCCAAGAAGCGCATGCACTTCCCCGGCTTTTAACTGAAGCCCCACATTCTGGAGCGCCTTTACACCTGGGAAAGATTTACTGATTCCCCGCATCTCAAGTAAATATTGTTCACTCACGAAATCGCCACCACCTGTCTGTATGTATTCAGAAAAGGACTTTGCTCCGCTTTCAGGAGCAAAGCCCTCTCACTGTCTGATTACCAGTTACGGATCATTCTACTGTTTACTGCCATCCATCGGTTCCGTAGTCATCTACATTGTCTGCAGTTACAAGGAATGTCTCGATCGGTATGTATTCTTCTACAGTTTCGCCGTTCAGCCATGCATATGCTGTCTCTGCAATGGTCTTGCCGATGGTAATCGGAGACTGCGCGCCGGTGCCTTCCAGAACAGTATCCTTCAGAAGTGCTTTCACGTCTGGAGAACCATCCACACCATAGATCAGCGGAGATACGCCTGCCGCATCTGCTGCTGCGTATGCACCAAGTGCCGTCGGATCATTGCCGCCGAAAATCGCAACAACATCCGGGTTGGCAGTCAGAAGGTCGGTCGCCTTCTCATTTGCCACCTGCTGGTTGCCCTGGGCATCCTGCTGGCCTACTACATTAAAGGTCACACCGGAATCCTCAATCCCTTTTAAAAATCCATTGGTTCTGTCCGTTACGGACTGCATGGTCGGGGAATCCAGTACGAGAATGTCTCCGCCGTCCGGGCATTTCTTCGCCAGGTCTTCGCCGCATACATAACCTGCATTGTAATTATCAGATCCTGCGTAAGAAGTCAGGTAACTCATGTCGCCTACCTCTGTATCAAAACCGAACATGGTGACCTCTGCATCTTTCAACATGTCCAGTGCCGGAATGATACCATCCGCATCTACCGGGTTTACAAACATGATCTCTACACCTCTGGAGATCATATCCTCGATCTGATCGATCTGAGTATTGGAATCATTGCCCGGATCCATGGAGATCAGGGTATCGCCGTTGCCCTCTACCACTTCTCTGATGGAAGCCTCCAGTGTTACAAAGAACGGGTTCGTTCCGTCCATGCAGGTATAACCGAATACTCTTCCGCCTTCAGAAGCTGCAGGTGCAGCCGACTCTGCTTCCTCATCTGTCGCCGGAGTTTCTGCCTGTGTTTCATCAGCTGCCGGAGCGTCAGTGCTTGCCGGAGTTTCTGTTGTCCCGGAATTTCCGCCGCAGCCAACTGCCATTGAAGCAACCAGTGCAGTGCATAACAGTGTGCTTACAAATTTTCTCTTCATTTTGGTTCCTCCCTTTTGGATGAATTGTTTTTTACAGTTATCATCTTAAAGGTTTTTTTCGTTTTTTACACCTGCAAAATGTAACCATTCTCAGATGACATTTGTCATTTTTTCCATGAATATCCCCTTTTTCCATCAGAACCGATTGCCAAAAGAACATTCTTATGATACTAATAATAGTACAGGAAAAATTTTCAAAAAACAACAGAAAAGGAGTCTGATCATATGGTAAATGTACGTCTTGGGTCAACCGGGATTACCGTAAACAAAAACGGTTTCGGCGCTCTCCCCATTCAGAGAGTGTCCATGGAGGAAGCAATCCGCCTGCTTCACCGAGCTTTTGACGGAGGAATCCGCTTTTACGATACCGCCC
>ERZ778514.1700-NODE-1700-length-15701-cov-4.871405_pt1 | contig 15701 bp, 9 predicted proteins | sample MGYA00510344_ERZ778514 | MGnify/ENA primary metagenome ERZ778514 (study PRJEB29527, sample SAMN07138968) | mouse gut metagenome | material: feces | host: mouse | place: China:Nanjing | collected 2016-01-25 ... | reverse complement strand
CGTATCTTTGGGTAGGCGACAAGGAGAAGGCTTATCAGACGGCGAAGGGACTGATTGCAGAGAGTGAGGAAAAGGAAATATTCCCGTGGACGAAAAAGGCGGCGGTTACGACAACGCTCAATCCCGACCTTCTTTTCTCATCGGAAGTGATATTTTCGCTTTACAACACTTCGCGTACGAACCTGTTTGACCGGATGTTCAACCGGTCGGTAAACCTGAATTCTATTCTCTGCTTTCAGGGTGAGACATTGGAAGAGGGGAATGCCGAATCCAAGCTGACCTATTATTTTGATGATATGGGCGACTTGCGGAGAGAATATATGTGGAAAGTGGAAGAGGTGAACCAAAGCGATGAAGAAGGAGGTACGGTAGGTTCGCACAAGGTGCTCTGTCTGAACAAGTACGAAGGAGTGACCGCAGCCGCGCATCGCTACATGATTCCGCTTGTACGGATGAGCGAGATATATTTGATTGCCGCCGAATGTACGGACGACTTGGAAGAAGCCGTGGGTTATGTGAATGCCATTCGGGCAGTTCGCAACTGTGTGAACCTCACACTGACGGAGAGTGATACGAAAGCGAGCATACAGGAGTATATCACCAATGAGTTCATGCGCGAAGTGATAGGCGAAGGCCAGTTGTTTTTCTATTATAAACGCCACGCCATGCCTTCCATATTGGCAGGCAACGGTTTTAAGAAAGATTGGAGTGGAAATGCGGTGAAAAGTACCGTAGCAATAGATATGCAGAATTATGTATGGCCGATGCCGGAAGTGGAAATGGATAAACGCGTAGTATCTGAATAATAAAAACGAAATCGTATGAAGAAACATATATTAATAGGTTGCACTTTGATGGGAATATTTTCCCTATTGACGAGTTGTGAGAAAGAACTAATGGGATACGAAGGAAAAGATTGCCTTTATTTTGATGTACGTAGGGGGGCTACCCATATTCTTCCTTCTTTGTGGGGACATCAGTTTTATACGGATATCTCTTTCGGAACAATCGTAGAGGATGACGTTGAACTGTCGTTGAAAGTGATGGCTTCGGGCACGCTGAAGGAGTATGACCGTTCTTTCCGGTTGTCTGTAAACAATGACAGTACGACGGCTATCAGTGGAGTCGACTTCACAGGACTGCAAGATGAGTATATAATTAAGGCAGGAGAGGCAAGCACGGAAGTGAAGTTTACAGTACATCGCTCTGAACAGATGAACGAGGATACCTTGCAGTTGCAATTGCAGTTGCTTCCCAACGAACATTTCGATTTGAGATATGAGAATTATGGAGATTATCCCGGTGTCTACAGCCCGACGGACAATGTGGCTTTTTCGGGCAATCATGATGCGTCTATTCATAATTTATTCTTTTATGATGTGCTCTCCATGCCTCGTGGTGCAGACGGGCTGACCTCTTCGGGCGGATGGTACGGACAGGATAAAGGTGGATCGGGAACCGGGCTTTTCGGTAACTTCTCGGCAAAGAAATTCCGTCTGATTATGGAACTGACAAATACGACAGTGGCAGACTACGCTGACAAAACGGTAATGCCTATGCCAAGAGCCGAAGCCATCAGTCAGACTGTAGCTGCGTACTTGCTGGAGATGGCAGAGTCGCGTGAAACAGTAGTGCTGGACGAAGACGGAACAATGATGTTTGTTAGCAATGTGACAACTTTAGGGGGTAGTAAAGGCTGGGCGCCTTTTACGAAACCGGAAGATTATTTTAAATAAACGAAAATTATGATGGCAATGAGAAAAATACAGATACTGTGCGTTGGGCTTGCAGCTTTGTGGTTGGCTTCATGTACGGACGACAAGGGAAATGATTCGCTTTCTCCGATTAATGAGTTGGAAATAAGCGGTATTGAGGATGAATATTATAACGTCGGTTATAAGGAGACATTGGTTATTCCGGTCACATTGAAAGGGTTACTGTCGGGCAGCGACGAGAATCAGTTCGATTATCAGTGGTATCTTTGCAACAAGGAAGTGACGGAAAATGCGCATAAGCATACAGTGATTAGCACAGAAAAGGATTTGGAGTATCCGTTGGATATTCCTTCCGGAAACTACCGTCTCTATTTCCGTGCTACGGACAAGGAAACCGGTATGCAATGGGAGAAGGTGACTTCGCTGACTGTGTTGAGTCCTTTTGTCCGCGGTTTCTATTTGTGGGGAGATAAAGAAGACGGTACGTGTGGTATGGACTTTGTAAGTATGATTGAAGGACGTGACACTACGATGATGGCAGATTTGTTTGATAACACTGTGGGATTGAAGAAAGCCGGAAACATCGTTTTCACAGGTACGTATGTTGCTACTCCTCATGTAGTCAACTTATGGGCGACGGCGGAAAACGGGGCGTACTCTTTGGAACATTCGTCTTCGTTGGAGAAGTTCGGAGTATTGGAAGATGTGTCGTTGGATAAAATGGTATTCCCCACTCTTGAGGTGACGCGTCCGTTGAATTTTGTCGATATCGTTCCTCATCCTTATGGCTCGAACAATATGAACCGGGCACGTAGCTGGCGGGTGTTGCTTACCGAAAGAGATGCTTTCTTTTGCGGCTCGCTACTCTCTTCCGAAGCATACGGCAATCCGATGAACCGATATGATGCGAATACTTCTGTGTTGTACAAGCCTTCTCCTTATGTGTTTTATCAGGACAACTCGACCTATTTGCAGGCTGTGGCTTTTTTTGACGAAACCAATCATTGTTTTACGGTTCAGAATGGGGCAAGTTATGCCGTTACCCATACTGTGAAATGCACTGATTCCGAATCGCCTTTCTGGTTCGACCAAAATAAATACACCCCAGTCCGTGATTTGGTGTATGGCGAAAACGGATTTAACGGGGGATACTCGTATGCGTTGATGAACGATGCCAACGGCGACTATTACATCTATAAATTCAAAGTAAACAGATATGGACCAGCAGGAATAAGCAAGTCATTGGCACGCCAGGTCGACAAAGCCGTGGCTACGGATTTGGATAAAGCCGGCCATTATACCTTCTTCTCCATGCAACCTGTGATTCTTTATGCAGTAGGAGCCGATTTGTGGGCTTACGATTATGTGCGCAACATCGCCAAGAAAGTAGCAACGATGGAGGGAGAAATTACCTATCTGGCTATGGATGCCCATTCCAGCAATACTCCGACCGATTTTATCGTAGCTACCTATAGCGAATCTCAAAAAGGTACGGTTTATAAATATACCATTAAAGACGACCCGAACGACATTGTTGTGGAACCGCACACTTACCATACGGAAAGTTATCCGTGGAAAACGAATCTGAAAGTAGTGAAGGTAGAATACCGTAATTCAAGTTTATAAATTTATTAAAAGCAGAATAGAATGAAAAAATTGTTATTGATCGCCGTGGCGATAGGCCTGTCTTTTCCGTTGCTGGCACAAACGAATTTCCGTTCGCTCTCTTTTTCGGAAGCGATGGATGCTGCCCGCCAAGAGAAGAAGCTAGTGTTTATTGATTTTTATACAGACTGGTGTGGTCCTTGCAAGAAGATGGCATGCGAGACATTCCCGCAGAAGAATGTCGGCAACTTTATGAATCAGAACTTCGTCTGTCTTAAGTTGAATGCCGAAAAAGAGGGCAAGGAGCTGGCAGCCCGTTATGCAGTGAAGGCTTATCCCACCTTTATCATCCTCGATTCGGACGGAAAAGTTCGTTCGGAACTGAAAGGTGCGATGGACGGCGATGCATTTATAGCGAAGCTGAAGGCGGGACTGGACCCCGAACAGACGCCAGAGCGTATGGCAGAGCGTTATCAGGCAGGCGAACGTACGCCGGAACTGGTGAATAACTACGCATTGCACATGATGGAGCAGCGAAAAGAGAAGGAGGGCTTTGAGATAGTGAACAATTATTTCGAATCCTTGTCCGAAGCCGAACGTCTCAAGGCGGTGAATGCCTTCCTCTTTACTCGCTATACGCTCAACATAGACGATGCAAAGGCACGTTTTATGGTGGCACATCGCGATGAGTTTGATGCGACGGTGAAGGAAGAGATTGCAGAAAGAGTAGCTCGGCTGTATCGTGCGAAGTTAATCATGTATTTCTCCGGCTACCAGCTTCGTTCCAATCTTTATAAAGAAGAAGAGTATCAGATGTTGAAAAACGAGATTTGCAGTTTAGGACTGGACAAGGAGTACAAATACGCCCCGATGTTCCGCTTGATCGAAGGAAGGCTGATTTGCGATGATGAGGCCTATGTGGATATGTGCGTGAAAGAATATGACGGATTGGAAGAGGCCGACCGCAGTTTGCTGATAATGAATCTGACACGCCTGATTCAGACGGACGATGTGGCTATTTTGAAGCGGATGTCCGAATTCATACGCAATCATTTGCGCGAAATGGTGCCGAGTTGCATATCCGTTGCCAGTCGTGCGTTGGAGGATATCGAGTCGCGTATGAATAAGAAATAAGGAACTTACAGGCTAATAACCAACTTGTTACAGCATCCCTATATCCTGTGTGCAGGACATAGGGATGCTGCGTATTGTACATATAGGCGCTGGAAACAGGACGTATATGTACTGTAAATCAGTGCTAGGACAAGTGAAAAAATGGTTCGATTCCTCCTTTTATCTCTCTATTTGCTTGCGAATCATAAGCGAAGCGGCAATGCCGGGTATGGTACAGATACACACCCAAATGAAGAAATTGGTGTATCCGAGTTGCTCCTGTATCCAGCCTGCGGGCATTCCCGGAATCATCATGCCCAGTGCCATAAATCCGGTGCCGATGGCATAATGTGCCGTCTTGTGCTCGCCTTCCGCAAGATAAATCAGATAAAGCATATAAGCTGTGAAACCGAAACCGTAGCCCAGTTGCTCGATAGCTACGCAGATGGATATAAACAGGGGATTATCCGGAGTGGTGGTAGCCATCCATACATATAAAATATCCGGTAGGTTGATAGCTAGTGCCATGGGGAGTATCCATCTCTTGAATCCGTCTCGCGAAACAAGGAAGCCACTGATAATCCCTCCGGTCAACAAGGCGATGACGCCTATTGTGCCGTAAATCATCCCGACTGTTGCCGTCGACAATCCCAGTCCGCCTTTATCCATAGTATCGAGCAGGAAAGGAGAGGCTATTTTGGCTAACTGTGACTCTCCCAGCCGATAGGTGAGCAGGAAAAAGAACATGAGTCCCAAATGCTTCTTCTTGAAGAAAGTGACGAAAGTCTGGAGAAAATCTTCTAGTAACTTTCTCGCTGTCAGCCCCGGACGTTTAGTGTCGGAAGCGGGATGGGGGAGAATAAAACGGTGGTAGATAGTAAGGGCAAGAAATAATCCCGCCATAAAGTAGAATGTAATGCTCCATGCCAGAGGAATATTGTTTTGCGATGTCTCCAACCAACCTGCCAACATCACAAGAATACCTTGCCCGAAGATATTGGCGATCCGGTAGAATGTGTTTCGGATACCAACAAAGAAAGACTGTGCTTTGTCGGTAAGCCCGAGCATATAGAAACCGTCCGCTGCAATGTCATGCGTAGCCGAACTGAACGCCAACAGCCAGAAAAAGGCAAGAGTGAACTGCACATAATGAGGCGTAGGGATAAAAAAGGCTATCCCTGCAAATCCGGCAGCGATGAGTCCTTGCATGGCGATAACCCAGGTACGCTTTGTTTTCACCAAATCAACGAAAGGACTCCACAAAGGTTTGATGGTCCAGGGCAGATAAAGCCAGGAGGTATATAAGGCTATTTCTGTATTCGACAATCCCAGGCGCTTGTACATGATGACGGCAATAGTCATTACCGCTACATAGGGTAGCCCTTCTGCAAAGTAGAGGGTTGGAATCCAACTCCAAGGATTTTTGTTTATGGTTGGCGTTGTCATGGCATCAGTTTGATTTTATTTATATTGTCTCTCAATCGTACTACCGGGGTAGTAGTGAGATAGTATCTCTTCGTATTTATAACCTTGTTCTCCCATTACGGCAGCACCAATCTGGCAAAGCCCCACTCCATGACCCCATCCGGCACCGGTGAGGATAAAGCGGGAAGGGATTTCTTGCTCTTCTTCTTCTTCTTTGTATTCCTTATCCACAACGAAGGCTGAACTGTAGAGATGAGAGGTCGATAGCGTGCGGCGTATTTCCAATTCTTTTCCGATGGTGAGCGTGCGTAGCGTACCTACTATCTTCAGTCGGACGAGACGACCGGACGTTCCCCTTTCTATGGGAATTAAATCTATAATTTTCCCGAAATCAATATCCGAGCGTTTGTGAATCAGTTCGGACAGTTCTTCTTGCGAATAGCTTACCTTCCAACGATAGAAGTCCGCAGTCTCCTGGTCGTAGTTATTTAAAACCTGACTGAGAATCTTCTTGTCCTGTGTGTTGCAGAATGCGACGGGCGAAGTGCGTATCCACTTGTCAGCTTCAGCTTCTACGGTCAGGTCAGGTAGTTTGTTTTCTGTTTGGCTGTCCCGTTGTCCGATAAGATAGGGATGCCTTACATTCTCCCAGCAGTTCTGGAATTCTTCGAAAGCGCCGCCGCAGCATTTGGAGAAACGGGCATCACAAATCTTTCCTTCATACATAAGCACCTCACCCCGTGTAGCGGAAACAGCCTCAACAGCCTGCGGAGTTGAGGCACGTGTAATCCCTTGATAACGTTGGCAATGGTCGTCGGCACATACGTCAAAGTTCTTGTGGGCTTCATGGTCGTACCATTTGATAAGTTGAGAGTGGAGAGTGGAGAGTGGAGAGTGGGCTGCGTTATCCGGCTGCATAGTAACTCTCAACTCTCCATTCTCAACTCTCAACTTGTTAAGTAGCCAGCTTCGGGAGATAACCGCATGTGCTTTCAACAGCTCTAAAGAGGCCGTTGCACTCATTTCTGATGAAATCACACTGGTGAGATAATCTTCGATGGAAATTATATTGATGGCGGTTAGCTTGTCATCTTCAACGATAATCTTCAGTTCACCTTTGAACCTTTGCACTTCTTTACGTTCCCAATGGAAGTTGATGCCGATGGTTACGTCTTGCAGTTCAAAGAAAGAAGAAGTATTCTGTCGGGGAATGAAGGACAATTCATCATATTCTTTTTCCTGCCAATAGATTTTCCCTTTCCGATAAACGGCTTGTTGTATTCCGGAGATTGCTATTCCATCAGAAGAAATGAATTCATCCGGGAAAGAGAATTGAATCTCTTTCCCGGAAAGAATACCAACTACTATTTGAGGCTCTGTCATAAGGCGGCTTTAATGCGTTCTGCTATTTCTTGTAGTTTTTCTTTAGACATCGATACTTCCTGATAGATATCATATACCTTTTCGGGAGTCAGTTTCTCCATATCCTCTTCGCGTACTATAGGGAATATGCCGTTCATTTCAGCAATAGCAGGACTGATGAGAATTTGTTCGTCTCCTTTGGCGTAATAGCAGTCAGGACGGTGTTTGCTGCGTAAGAAGATGCAGCATTTGTAAGGGTATCTGGTTGCGGCTTCAAGTTCGTCTTCGTAGTTTTCTCCAAAAAAATCATCGGTGCGTTCCAAGCCATACCAGGCAAGAATATTCATCATGGGTTCCTTGCCGTTGCTATCGGCGGATAAAATGTCGTAAATCAAATGAAAGGTCTTTGACATTGTTTCCTTACTATCCGCTTGAACATTGATTAAGCTAGCCGGTGCGTATACATAATTTATTTGTAACTTGTCGTCATCTATTAAATCCGTACAATCGTTGGAGAGATCGTAAGAAATTCCAGCCATATATTCTTCTTTTGTACAGGCTTGAAAATGGGCATGATCGGGAGCGGAAGCACCACATTCTGGTCCGTTATACATGAGGAAGTATTCTCTCATGATGTCGGTGAATTCTATCATGTCATCAAAATATCCTGCTATGGATTGTGGGCGGTGTTCTTTGTCCGCGATGGTAAAGTGGTGTTTAAATACGGGATAGGGGTTGACCAGTATCTGATAATTCTTATAGCTGAGGAATTCTTGTTCTTGCGGACGGTTTTTCTGGCAGAGGAAACAAGGTCGTGAGTGAACAGAGGCAGTATCTGTTTGTGCCATAGTCGAAAGAATACGTTTCGGGTTAAGGAACGCACCTGCTTCTATGAGGATCTTGCCTATCCATTTGGAGAGATCTCTTTTTTGCTTTTTATATTGTTCCAATGTCCGATAATTCTCTTTGGCAAGTTCCCATGAAAGGGTCTGCTTTTGGAATAACTGTTCGATTTCCTGCTGAAAGTTCTCTAATGTCGTTTTTTGTTGCAGGATGCGCTGTTCCAATTCCCACGTACGGAGCCGGTCTTTGTATAGATTATTCCGGTTGACTTTCTCAACAGGCAACGCGGCATCCGAATTACCTTCCCAACGGCGACAGAGGTAGACGACATCATATACCCTCCCGATTTGATAGTCGTGTGAGATTCTCAGGCCGAGTGCATAGTCCTCTCCGTAACTTGTGTTCGGCACATTGATTTCCCGAAGAATAGGAGTATAAAAAGCTCTCGGTGCTCCCAGTCCATTAATGCGCAAAGCGTTATTCCGTCCGTTATCGGGTGTCCATTCTTTATGATCGATGATGCCGGGAGCTATCTCGTTCATGTTGAAGTCCGTCATCATGTAAGTGCCGATAACCATCGCGCAATTCTGTTCATAGAAAGCATTAACCATAATTTGCAGCGTATGTTCGTCTTTATACACGTCGTCGCTATCCAGTTGGACGGCAAACTTTCCGCATTTCTCGTGATGGATACCTACATTCCAACATCCGCCTATACCGAGATCATCTCTTTCGGGAATGACGTGAATCAGCCGCTTGTCCGAACTAAGTTCACGCAGAGCTTCACTGGTTCCGTCTGTCGAATGATTGTCGATGACAATGACATTGAACGGGAAGGTTGTTTGCTGGTTTAGTGCCGAGCGTACGGCATCTTTGATGGTGCGAATGCGGTTGCGTACAGGTATAATGACAGAAGCTTCATATTCAAAAGTATGGGAAGAGAAGTCTACGGGACAGAAGTTGGGATAAAGATATCCACCAATCTCTTTCAAATGGTTGGTGCATGCCTGTTCCATTTCAATCTGTACCTGGCGGTTTTTAGGATCTACATAATCGAACTGCTTTTCACCGCTTTTCCGTTTGTCACTTTCAACTTCCGTATATAGATATTCGTTGATATGTACCAGTTTGTTCTTTTGGGATGTTTTAAGTCTCAAATCATACAAGCCTGCATATTGATATTCCTCTTCCGTATCTTTTATCGCTTCCTTGAATGTGTTGGCATCGAACAGCAATACCGAACCGAAATCGAAATCATCTCGTAGGCTACCGGGTTGATAGTCAATGACCGGAGCAGGTTTTAGCACACCGTCCATTTGTTGGTAATGGTCTGCATAGACCATGCCAGCTTGGGTCATTTTCATGACTTGAACCATTCTTTCAAGAGCGAACATGCCTAGTTGCAGCGCAGTACGTTTGGTGTAAACTAAAGTATATGCTTTATCAGAATGTTCTGCAATAGCCCGCATCGCTTGTGTCGATTGCATTTTCTCTACGGAGATGAGTTCGCATCCGGGGATGCAGACATTGGTAATCGGTGATGCCAATAAATAAATCTTGTCTACCAGCGCCGATGTGCGTAACTCCTTAACCGTCTGTGTCGTTTCTTCCAACCTGCTGAAAGGAAGAAAACAGTTGATTGTTGCTTTCATTATTTTATTTCTTGTTTTGTAGTATGAGTTGTGTGAGGTGTTTCTTTGTCTTGTCTTTTGATGAGCAAACAAAGCCCGAGGAATGTGAACAAAGCATTGGTAATCTGCCCGACTATAAATCTCAGTACCATTTGCAGATAAGAAAAACTGCTTGTCTGAACCATACCCGGAACGGAAACAAAAGTAACTCCGGAAATCGTGGAACCAATCATGGCAAAGGTGACGATATACCAAGCCGATTTACGGTTTCCTACAAAGAATCCTTCATTGTCGGCTTTACGTCCTGCTATATAAGAGATAGTGAACAGGATTATAAAGTATGCCACAATAGTAATGGATATAACGGCTGGGCTCATATCTGCTATTTAAATTCGTTTGGGGATAAAATATCCTGAATTATATAGCAAATATAGTAGTTTTTAATGATATATTCCAATAAATCGGTGTAATAAAGAGAATTCTTCCTCTATACAAATTATCAGCCAGTGTTTTTCTCAAAGTATTCTCATTGGTATGAGTATTTATTCTCATCATAGTGAGAATTTCTTAGATGCGCCTGCATAGATACCGGTATTTCCGAAATCACATAGGATGCTTCGGGGATTTTTTGAAACTTTGGGAATACATACATCTACTTTGACACATGACTGGCTTTGTGCAGGATCGGCAATATGCAGTTCCGCATTGTCCTGATAGATGTTTTTGAGCATTAGTGTACATGCTTTGTCCACCTTTACGGTAATCTCCTTATGAGTGAAAGTTCCTTTCCGGTAAAATACCATTTGCCAGATATTCAGCTTTTTGTGTCTTACAATCTGCATCGAATCCGTATTGACCAGGATTTCAACAAGATTCTTTTTATTGTATGCGTTCATCTGTCGGGCGGAAGTTATTCCCGGTGTTATGATATATGCATAGGTGGCGTTGTGAGGGGTAGTCCCGTGGTCAAATCCAAGAGTGAAGACTTCCCGGTGTTGCATCTCTTTCGATTCGGTATGGTTAATGTCATACCATGAGCCTGCTTGTTGCTCATTGTTCAGGAATATCTGCCCGCCTTGCGGAAAAATATATCCGATTCCGTTATGCAAAGCCCAGTCGGGAGAATCGTAGGTAAATTCTCCTTTCTTTATAATTGCTTGTTTCTTGTTCTGTGATACCAGTATGTTTTTATCATTCAGCAGGCATTGATTGATTGTAGTGTATATAGGCGCGTGAGAAGTAGAATTGATTCCTGCCCCTAAACATACCACTTCATTATCGAAGAAGAACCATGCTTTTTTAGCACCGGTATTGACTCCGGCATAGTTATCCATATAAGCGTAGGCTGATACTCCGTAGATACTGTCGGATACGCCGCCGGCAAAGGTCGATGTTCCCCTGGTCTGCCAGTCGCTTGCAGCCATCGGAATCGTATCCAGTTGCGGAGCGGTTGTTCCGGGGATTCTGCACCAGTTCCATACAGGAAGGATATTGGCGTATTCGTTGCCTTGTGTTACTATATTGGTGCATCCGTCCGACAGGAAATAAGTCTTCAGGTTTTCCCCGTTACCGTATTCGCAACGCATAGTGCGGGTGGATACCATGCGGACGTCGAAAGTATAACCGGGACGTACGTGCAGGGTATAATCTCCCCGGAAATAATGTGTGTGCAGTGGCTGCAATTTAGATTCGGCAGGCTGTTCACCTTTCAGACGTGCGATAATAGCCTTGTATTCATCGGCATGTTCCGGGTCGAGAACAATCATTCGTTTGGCAAACAAGGCTGTAGCGCTTTTGTCGGTAATGTCTTTCCGGCTTATCCCTCTGCCCAGTACGTCGAAAAGCATATGCTGTCCGCGTATGGTTTGATAATAAGTCCCGCGCATGAATTTGCTCAGAATCCGTATCTTTTCAGTGCTTAATGCATATCGGGTTCCTTGAGTGTACATGGCCACCTGGGTGGTTCCTTTCAAGATTTCATCCCCATATCCGCCGATATAAAGCTGTACCCCATGCTGGAAGTAAGAGTTGTCATGTTGGAAACCCTCTTTGACTGTATATTCTATCGGGCTGTAAGCATTTTCGATAGCCGTTTTCAAGTCCGCGTCGTTCTTTTCCAAGCATGAGCGGTAAATCCAGTGGAGTGCGATGTCTGTCCGGTTGGCACCCGTCCATTTGGCAGGATTTCCGCCGTCTTTACGTATGCGTTGCAGGGTTTTAGTTTCCAGTGCGGGTGGAATCGTTTTTTTGCCGATGCGCATCTGTACAAGCAATATGCCGATTTTCTGTGGCTCGGCAATCTGGTTGTACCACCAGTTGTTGCAGTGTGGATTACGCTTATACCAATATTCCAGTCCTTTCACTATCTTATTGTAAATATCCTCACTCTGATAGTAAATGTTCTGAGGATTGGTATAGGCGAATGCAAAATCATACAGTCGGTTTATGTGAATGAGAGGTTCCCAATTGGTGCGGTCGCGGCGACTGTAGTCTATGTCGGTGAAACATCCTTTGGTGGTATCGTACTTGTTTAAAGCCTCGTCAATAAGCGGGTTTTGTGCAAAGTCTTCCCTGATTTTCTCCATCAAAGTTTCAAATTCATCTTGCACGGAAAGAGAGGACGTTCTGATTAGGTTCTGACTGCTTTCTGTTACGACTGTTGTGGATGTCCCCAGAATCAATAGTGAAAAGAGGATGATGCGACAAACAAATTTCATGTGAGTGTTTATTTAAAGTTATTATATATAAATCCTTGCGGGACAAAGATATGGAAAACCGGAAATCCGGTAGGTGACTATTGTCTTTTCTTTATCGATTTATCTGTGTTTTTTGTATTGTGGATTATTTTATCTCTATAATCGTACAAAATTATACTTTAATTTTGTTAAATATGTGCTATCTTTGTATTCGGATGCTGATGTGTGTATCTATTATTTGAGAACCTTAAAACGACAATACAAATGGTACAAAAATATATATGTCACTCGTTAATGATTCTTTTTTTACTTTGCTGTTCTATACCTTATATATATGCTCAAAATTTTAAAACTTTGGGAATGAAAGATGGATTGTCCCAGCCGTCTGTATTGGCGATTTATCAAGATACATTGGGAAGGATGTGGTTTGGCACGCGTGAAGGTGTAAACGTTTATGATGGAAAACAGATGATGCAGTTCAAACGGGAAATAGCGGAAGAACAGCAAGTAATGGACAGATACCTTTCCGGCAATGAAGTGAACAGGATTGTCGGAGACAGGAATGGTGATGTATTTATGCGTGTGGAACGTGCGTTGGTGAAATATGATATCCGGAATGAAACTTTTTCTACTTTGCGGAAAAGCAATGTGGGAGCAATAGATACTTTCCAAGGTGAAGTATGGTGTACAGTGCGTGATTCTCTGTTCCGGTATAACGATAAGACGGAGATACTGGATTTTGTATATAAACTGAATCTGGAACGTATCACGTCTATGCTCGTAGAAGATAGTAAATTGTGGATTGGTACGTCCCACGGGCTTTATCTAAAGGAAAAAGACGACATTAGGTGTCTGCTACCTGCTGTGGAAATATATCGTATATTCCGGAGTAGCAGGGATGAACTGTGGATTGCTTCCCGTATGCAGGGACTATATCATATAAAGCGTGACGGAAAGTTACGTAAAGCTCCGGTATCGGATAAGCAGGTTATCAGTAACCAGATACGTGAATTGGTAGAAGACGAACAACAGAATATCTGGTTTGGTACTTTCAACGGATTACAAGTCTATAACCCTTATACAGATATGTACTGTTCTTTTACTTCTGAAAACCGTCCCGGCACTTTGACGCACTCTTCTGTCTTTTCTTTGTATAAAGACCGTCAGGGCACAATTTGGATTGGTACATATTATGGAGGAATCAATTACTTCAATCAGACCAAAGATGTTTTTTATTACTATGCTTACGACAAGTTGCGGAATGACTGTCTGAACTTTCCTTTTGTGGGTAATATGCTGGAAGATGAGGAAAGAACCCTGTGGATATGTACCGATGGTGGCGGTATCAATTGCCTGAACAGAAAGTCCGGAGAGTTCAACTATTATACAGCATCAGATCCCGGCTCGATTCTTCATAATAATGTGAAAACGATAGCTTACGATGGAAAGCGCGGGTATATTTATGTCGGAACTTATACTGGAGGAATGAGTCGGTATGATCGACGTACAAAACGTTTTTATAATTATATCACCAGGGATGAGACAACAGGGAACAGCCCCGATGAAATCATCTATCAGATACTCTTCAGAGATGACAAATTGTATGTATCTGCCCGTAACGGCTTTTGGGTGTTGGATCCGGATACCAATGAGTTTGAATTGCTTAATAATACGGATTTGTTTCTGACTTTTGAAATAGATTCTAAAGATAATGTGTGGCTGGCTACTCGGACAAGCCTGTTTCGAATACATCTGGGCACTCCGGGGAAGATTAAGAGGATAGAACCGGATAGTCTCGGTATAAAATGTAGGATTACGAAGATATTGGAAGGGGCCGACGGATTAGTATACATGACAACTTTGGGAGGAGGACTGCTGACTTACGACTATGTGTCTGATAAATGGGTTGCTTATACAGTGGAAAATAATAATATGTTGAGTAATTATTGTTATAATCTGGCAGAATCTCCTAAAGGTAACCTGTTAATTACCAGTGATAAGGGGCTGACGGTTTTTTCTCCACTGACAAAATCAGTTCACTCTATTGAGTTGGGCATAAAAGGTGGTATTTCTGCCGTTGCCGACGGTTGTGGTATTTTTGTAAGCAGAGATGAGCAGATCTTTGTCGGCGGAGTGGATGGGATGCTTTCTTTCCGTGAAGAAGATTTGTATGTGGACGATGATGGTGTCTCCGGATTTTATTTCTCTGATTTGCTGATCAATAATACAAAGATATATCCCAAGGATAAATCAGGAATATTGCAGGAGTCTTTGCCTTTTATGCATGAACTGAAGTTGTCACCCAAACAAAATAATTTGGTTGTCAATTTCTCCAGTTCCAACTATGTTGATATTTTGCGGAATACGTGGTATCAATACAAACTGGAAGGATTTGATAATGATTGGATTCTGACTACACAAACCAGTTTGCATTATACCAACCTCTCGCCCGGACGCTATGTATTGAAAGTACGTGAAACGGCAAACTCGCTGAATGAGCACCAATGTAAGGAGATAGCTTTGGTGATAATGATAGATACTCCTTGGTATAATACACTATGGGCTTGGATAATGTATATAGCGTGTACTTTTATGGTCGTTTATTGGATATGGAGAGTGAAGATGACACGCAAGATTTTGTCTCTTTCTTTGGAAAAAGAAAAGACGGAGAAAGAGCGTATTGCGGAACTGAATCAGATGAAACTGCGGTTCTTTACGAACATTTCTCATGAGTTCAGGACACCTTTGACATTGATTATTGGTCAGATAGAAACTTTGTTACAGTTGAGTCAGTTTTCTTCTTCTGTGCAAAAACAGTTGTTGCGAGTACATAAAAATGCCATGCATCTTCGGAATTTGATTACGGAGTTACTAGACTTCCGTAAACAGGAACAGGGCTTTTTGAAATTGAAAGTTGTGCAAAAGGATGTTGTAGAGTTTGTAAAAGAAATCTATTTGTCTTTTGACGAATTTGCTAAGAGGAAACGTATCAAGTATGTTTTTGAGGATGTTGACAAACATATAGATGTTTGGTTCGATCCAGCGCAAATGCAGAAAGCTGTATTTAATCTTTTGTCCAATGCATTCAAATATACGGATGAAGGCGGGAATATAAAAGTAGGGGTAAGAAAGTTGCAACAACTGGTAGAAATAACAGTGGAAGATACTGGATGTGGTATTTCAGAAGAGGAGTGGACGCATATATTCGATCGTTTTTATCAAGCCGACAATAATACAGGAGTAAGGATTGGGACAGGTATTGGGCTGGCTTTGACCAAAGGAATTGTCGAATCTCATAAAGGGCGTATGGA
>ERZ778514.1695-NODE-1695-length-15779-cov-4.883999_pt1 | contig 15779 bp, 10 predicted proteins | sample MGYA00510344_ERZ778514 | MGnify/ENA primary metagenome ERZ778514 (study PRJEB29527, sample SAMN07138968) | mouse gut metagenome | material: feces | host: mouse | place: China:Nanjing | collected 2016-01-25 ... | reverse complement strand
CCGAGGTGAATCGTGTAGAGTCCTTCCCGAAATTGATCTTAATCATTGACGGATTCTGAGGCTCCGACTGGAAATAGTATAGCCTGTTAGGGTCGATCTGCCCTGTGGACCATCCGGCAAATCCGGGAGACGCCAGCAGCTCAAGCATCTCGGCGGGAGTGAACCCCGAGGCATACAGCCCTCCGACAATAGCACCCATCGATGTCCCGGTGATATAGTCGATGGGGATATCATTCTCCTCAAGAGCCTGTATCACACCTATATGGGCAATACCCTTGGCTCCGCCGCCACTGAGCACAAGCCCGACCTTGCCATCACGTGCCGAACCATAAGCAATAACAGCAATGGCCATCATCATCACCAAAAACACACCTGATCTTCTCATAAACAATAGTTGAATTATTACATGTACACAGCCTATAACTTCAAGCTAAGGGATTGTCCTCTCAGAGCACGTCTTGACCCCTTGACTCTTTATTTCAGTTAATGCTTAATATTTTAACAACATTGCATTGTCATTTGCTTAAAAAAGGTGTAATTTTGCATAATAAATCCGAAAATAAAAGAAATGAAACGACCACTCATCCTCACGGCTCTGTGCGCGCTGTCATGCGCAGGCTCTGTGGCGCAGATAAATAGCCCCGAAGCAAAAGGCTATCTTGAACGCGGGATTCTCATGTGTGACGACCGCAATTATGAGGGATGCATCGACCAGATGTCACGTCTCTACAACCTCACCACCACTGCCGAGCAACGTGAGCTTGCGCATTACTACATGTGCAAAGCCACCCTCGGACTCGGCGACGAAGAGGCTCTGACAATGCTCAGGCAATATCTTGTCGACTACCCCGTATCGATACGCCGAGCCGATGTGATGATGATGGTGGGCGACTATCATTTCAACCACGGACAATATGCCGAAGCCCTTGCCGAGTACAGCATAGTCGACCCCATGGCTCTGACATCTGAACGCCAGGATGAGTTGAACTACCGTCAGGGATACTCTTACATGCTTCTGGGCGAGTCCGACATGGCAGCATCATTCTTCCGCACGCTCCAGAGCAAATCGGCATGGCGCAATGCAGCCCACTTCTACCTCGGATACATTGCCTATTCAAAACAGGATTACCCCCTGGCTCTTCAATATTTCCGCGGACTCGACACCACCAAAGAACCCGCCAATGCCGCCCCATACTACGAGGCACAGATATATTATGCACAGGGAGAATACGACAAGTGCCTGTCCATCTCACGCAACCTGCTCGCCTCGGGCAATGTGCCGCAGTTCATCCCGGAATGCAACCGGCTCGCAGGCGAGTCGCTCTACAATCTCGGACGCACATCCGAATCGATCCCTTACCTGTGGAAATACTGCGCCGAAGCCAAGGATCCCGCCCCATCGGCATTCTACATACTTGGCGTGAGCGAATATGAGAAGGGTGATTACGATGCTGCCGTCAAACTTTTCCAGCAGGCTATAGGCTCACACTCAGCCATGGAGCAGAGCGCATGGCTCTATCTCGGACAGTCCTACCTCAAACGCGGCGACAAGAATCAGGCACTTATGGCTTTCGAGAACGCCTACAAGTTCGACTATGACCGTGAAGTACGCGAGACGGCATTCTACAACTATGCCGTAGCACGCATGGACGGCGGACGAGTGCCTTTCGGCAATTCGGTGGGACTTTTACAAGACTTCCTCATCGCATATCCCGACTCCCCTTACAGTGCCGATGTGCAACGCTACATCGTAACAGGCTACATGAGCGGCAACGACTACGCAAGCGCGCTTAATGTCATAAATATGGTGACAAATCCCTCGGAACAACTGCTCAAAACCAAGCAGAGGGTGCTGTTCGTGCTCGGCACTCGTGAATATTCATCAGGCAAGGTAGCGGATGCGATAAACCACCTCACGGAAGCCCGCAGACTTGCCAACCTCGACCCATCCATAGCTCGTCAGTGTAACATATGGCTCGGGGACTGCTACTACACACGCGGCAACTACGATGAAGCCGTCCATTCGTATCTGAGATACATAAATGCCTCACCGTCATCAGCGGTCAGTGACCTTGCTCTCGCCCACTACGACCTGGGGTACACACGTTTCGCACAGGAGAAATACAGCGAAGCCATCACCGATTTCCAGAACGCGGTGAAGCTCCTGAGCACCGGACGCACATCCCATCCGGCATCACTTGAAGCTGACTCATACAGCCGTATCGCCGACTGCCGATACTATCTCGGCGAATACAGTGCGGCAGCAGACGATTATAAAAAGGCTTACGATCTCAACCCTTCATCAGGCGACTACGCCCTATACCAGTATGCCATAATGCAGGGACTGCTGAAGGATCATTCAGGCAAGATCTCTACCATCGACAACCTCACATCCCGCTTCCCCTCATCAGGTCTCATACCCCAGGCTCTACTTGAAAAAGCCGAGAGCCAATCGGCAACAGGAAACACATCGGCAGCAATCAGGACCTACAATGATCTTGTCAGCCGCTATCCGAGCACAGCACCCGGACGAAACGGCTATCTACAACTTGCCATCACATACATCAACAGCGGAGAACGCTCAAAAGGCATAGACACCTACAAGAAAGTGATCCGCACATTCCCATCAAGCGAGGAGGCCCGCATCGCGGCCGACGACCTTAAGCAGATCTACGCAGCTGACGGCCGCCTCAACGAACTTGTGAACTTCCTGAAATCAGTTCCAAACGCACCATCCTACGAGGAATCCGAACTTGAGCAGACAGCTTATCAGGCCGCCGAGAACACATATATCAATACCGGTGCCACTGACGGACTGCTCGGATACATAAAGGAATACCCCGACGGAGCATCACGTGCATCAGCACTGTATTACCTCGCCGATGCAGCCTGGAACGAAGGCAGTGTGTCACAAGCTCAGGAGTATGCATCACAAGTATTGCTCAACCATCCCGACTCGGAGGTTGCCGAAGACGCCCTTCTCATAAAAGCTCAGGCAGAAAGCGAACTCGGCAAGACTGAGGTAGCATACAACACATTCCTTGAACTCGAAAAACACGCATCCGGATCAAATATGCTGCGTGATGCCCGTCTCGGCATGATGCGTACAGCTATGGATCTCGGCAAATATGCCGAAGCTATGAACACCGCCGAAAAACTCCTGTCATCGACCGCGACCAACTCGCCAACCGATGTCGCAGAAGTGAAATTCGTACGCGGCATGGCCAACGAACATATGGGCAACCACGATGCCGCCTACGAGGACTGGGAGACACTTGCTGCGAACCCTGCCGATATCTTCGGAGCCAAGAGTGCATACTATCATGCCCAGTCACTGTTTGACCGCGGACTCATCTCCGAAGCCAAGTCGGCAGCCGACTCACTCATAACGGCTGACACCCCTCACCGGTACTGGCTCGCACGCACATTCGTGCTATACAGCGACATCCTGCGCAAGCAAGGCAATGACTTTGAGGCTAACGAATACCTTAAATCACTCAGAAACAACTATCCCGGCCCCGAGGTCGACATATACCAGATGATTGACACCCGCTTAAAATAATAATCAATGAAAAAAATTGCACTTATCGCATCAGTTTTCGCACTCTTTTCACCCGGGTGTCCCTGGGCGCAGGACCTGCATAAGGATATAAATGTGGAGCAAGCCATCACCCCTACCAAACGTGATGCATCACGCATATCCATCCTCCCGACAGTGACGCTGCCTCCGATACAGGCAGCGACACTCAACTACAGCAATAAGGTGGTGACCACACGCGTGCCCAACAGCTTCACTACACTCGACCCTGTGGCTTGGGGCGACAAGCTTTACACATCACCCTACCGCGGCTACTTCAATCTCGGAGTGGGAATGCCTGTACTTATCGGCGACATCTCTGCCGGATACCGCATCCTCGACAGCGACAAGACACGCCTGAGCATATGGGGGCAGTACAACGGCGACCTCTACAAGCGTGAGCACACCACCTGGCATGACCACACCGCATCACTCGGAATCGACCTGCATCAGGCTGTGGGCCGCAAGGCTTTCCTTGACGGAGGACTCGACTACACTTACGGGTTCCACGACATGCCTGGCGATGACGGACGTTTCTCACAGTCTACGTCACGTGTCAACCTTACCGCCAACCTAAGCGCAGAGCATTCCGGATTGAGCTATCTCGCAGGAATCCGCCTTCAACACTTCGGTTTCTATAATCCGCATTTCCCTGGTGAGGAGCCATCAATCGACGACCCTTATAACGGATACGAACCGGTGAGACAGAATCTTGTAGGTGTAACTTTCGGAGGGAAGCTTGAAACCGGCTCATCATCACATATAGGAATGAATATCGATGCCGACTTCCTTGCCACAGGCAAACACTATGTGGCAGGAGTGCCTTTTCTTGAAGAGAATGCCGTGCATATGCCTTCCCAGACCTCAGGACTCATAACCCTGAACCCCTACTATGAGCTGCACAACTCATCAGCGACATTGCGCATCGGTGCCGACGTGGACTTCTCAATCAAATCAGGAAAAACTATCCATTTCTCACCTAATGTGACCCTCGCATGGCATGGTTCACAGGTGTTCGGAGCCGAACTGAAGCTTCACGGAGGCTCACACCTCAACACACTGTCATCGCTCTACGACATCACCCCCTATATGAACGGATCCATCGCATACCGCCAGAGCCATATCCCATATGCCATCGACGGCAAGATCGCTTTCGGTCCGTTCTTCGGAGGCTCTGTGGAAATTTTCGGCGGATATGCCAAAGCCAACAACTGGCTAATGCCCATAGTAAGCGGGATATACCCGGCAGGCGCAGTGTGGGAGGGTGTTGATGTCGAGGGATACCACTATGGCATCAGACTCGGCTACGACAGCGGCAAGGCGATCGCCGCAAGCGCATCCTACGAGGGCGCGCCAGGCAAACGGGACCGTGCCTACTATGAATGGCGCGACCGTGCCCGCCATGTGATTAATGCCGAGCTAAAGATACGCCCCATCGAAAAGCTCCTTTTGACAATCGGCTACGAGTTCCGTGCAGGACGCTCATGCTACATATACCTTGACGAGCCTGAGCAGATCGGCGGACTGGAGACATATCCATGCGAGAAAGTATCGCTCGGTGTGGTAGGAGACCTCCGGGTAGGAGCCGGTTATGCGCTCACCGACCGTTTCACAGTGTTCGCACGAGGCGAAAATCTCCTTGCCCGCAAGAGCATTTATATAGGCGGACGCCCCATGCAGAGCACCAATGCCATGATAGGGGCATCACTGAAATTCTGATTAATCATACATCCGTAAGATAGATTTACAAGAAGCCGGCAGACCACTGAAACTGCCGGCTTCTTGCATTGACTGACATAAACATTTACACAGCCGTAAGTGTTATATCGTAACAATACTGAAAAAATACATTAACATAACTCTGTTACGATATGAGCAAAAAAACAATAAAAGGCACAAAGACGGAACAGAATCTCGTCAATGCCTATGTGAGCGAATCGACAGCCTACTCACGCTACATGTTCTATGCAAGCCAGGCTGAAAAAGAGAAATACTTCCCAATTTCCGAAGTCTTCAAGGAGACAGCCGACAATGAGCTGCGCCACGCCAAAGTGTTCTTCAAGCATCTTGAAGGCGGACAGGCGGACTGCAATGTCACAGTTGACGCAGGCGTGATAGGCGACACCGCCTCCAACCTCGCCACAGCAATCCACGAGGAGATGGTCGAAGGCGTGGAGCAGTACAAGAAATCAGCAGCCGTGGCACGCAAGGAGGGATTCGACGAAATAGCCGAACATTTCGAATCCATCGCCGCTATCGAAGAGCATCACCGCCAACGTTTCGAGACATATCTCAAACAGGTAAAGGAAGGCACCGTATGGAAACGCGATCATCCCATCAAGTGGGAATGCCTCGTGTGCGGATACATATTCGAAGGCAAAGAGCCTCCAAAGGAATGCCCGGCATGCGACCATCCTCAATGCCACTATAAAGGACTCGACATAGATTAGACCTTCACCATACACCATTCCGTCATAGTCCAAAGGGAGAGAGACACTTCAGTCCGCCTCACCTTTGGGCTATGACATTTTTAGATGTGCACCCGCTTGCCTGAATGTTAAAAAAAGTCTATCTTTGCACCATATGGATAGCACTGGAAATGAAATTCATCACACCGTTCTGCGTTCAGGGCTCAGGGCGGTGATGCATCATCGGCCGGGAAGCGTGGTAGAGCACTGCGGTGTGGCTGTACGAGCCGGAAGCCGCGACGAGCATCACGATCACTATGGGCTGGCTCACTTCGTTGAGCACACCATATTCAAGGGCACACTTCGCCGACGAGCGTGGCACATCCTCAACCGCATGGAGCGTATCGGCGGAGAACTTAACGCCTACACCACCAAGGAAGAGACCGTCATATACACCACATATCCGGCAGGGCATACCCCACGTTCACTCGACCTGATAGCCGACCTGGTGGAGAATTCGCAATTCCCCACCGTGGAAATAGACCGTGAAAGGCAGGTCGTGGCAGAAGAGATAGACACATATCTCGACATCCCGTCCGAAGGTATTTACGATGACTTCGACGAACTGATTTTTGCCGGCACCCCTCTCGCACATCCTATACTCGGAAGCAGAGACAGCATCGAACGCCTCACCACAGATGTATGCCGATCCTATCTCACGAACTTCTACACCCCTGATAACATGGTGCTCTTCTACTCAGGTCCGGAAAAGCCCGAAAAGGTGGCAAGAATGGCTGAAAGATATTTCTCAGGACACGCAGAAGGAAAGCCAAGGAATATCGTCGGTGCAGACTTGAAGGAACCGATGCCTGCGTCAGCACCTTTTGACGAGATACGCGAAATCGGCACACATCAGGCACACACCATCCTCGGGACCAGAATCTCTGACATGTATTCACCGAAACGCTACGCAATGTCGCTGCTCACCAATATACTTGGCGGTCCGGGCATGAATTCACAGCTCAATGTAGCACTGCGCGAACGCCGAGGCCTGGTCTACACCGTGGATGCTTCGACAGCCCTGCTGTCCGACACCGGACTTTTCACCATCTACTATGGATGTGACGCCGAGGATGTAGAGCGTTGCCGGCGTATAGCCACTGATATAATCGAACGACAGGCAGAACACATCTTATCCGCACGCCAGCTCGAAGATGCAAAACGTCAGTATATCGGACAGCTCACTGTAGCATCCACCAATACTGAGCAACGCGCGCTCAACATGGCACGCTCAACACTCTTCCGCGGACACACCATCTCTCCTCAGGAGCATCTCGATGCCATCCGGGCACTGTCGCCATCCGACATCATAACTGCCGCCTCCACACTCATTCCATTGTCACGCCTGACACTCATATAGCATCATTCAACATCTCTCGTTTTTTCACCCGAACATTTCCATTGACAATATGGTGATATTCGGGCTATTTTTTGTACTTTTGCAATCTAATGCACTCTACTCTATAAGCATATAACCCTATAATCCCAGCCTAAGGCTGAACAACGATATGCGAAATATCATACTTTTTGACCCTGTTAAAGCCCGACAGGAACTCCTTCCTCTAACCTTTACACGTCCTGTGGCTATGATACGATTCGGCATAACCACGATAATGGAAAAGTGGCAAAGAGCTATCGAGGGCACATACTCATTTGACACTCAGGACTATCTGAGCATAAAATATCCTCTTGTCCTCTCTCCTGACGGTGACGACCTGCACATCGCCGCCAACATTTGTCCCGACGAAAAACTCATTGATGCGATCCTCTCCCTCGATCCCGAAGCATCACTCCTGCTCAACAATGAGACCATAGCCTACAGAGGCAACGGAGAGGGCGACTCCGTGACATACACCGGCTCGCCGCTTGCCCTCAACCACATATGGGACCTCTTCATGCTCAACGATGAGGCATTGCGCCGCGACTTCTCCTCTCTCACCGCAGGACGAGAGTCCCAGCCACTCAGCGACAGCTGCCGTCTCATAGGTGATCCCGCCAATCTTTTCATTGAGAAAGGCGCAAGCGTAGAGGGTGCCATAATAAACGTGGCAAAAGGGCCTGTGTACATCGGACAGGACGCAGAAATAATGGAAGGGGCATGCCTGCGAGGACCGATAGCCCTCTGCGAACATGCCGTGATAAATATGGGAGCCAAAATATACGGAGCCACCACTCTCGGCCCACACTGCAAAGTGGGCGGAGAGATCAACAACGTCGTGATGACAGGCTACTCCAACAAGGCTCACGACGGATTCCTTGGCAATGCCGTGATAGGCGAATGGTGCAACCTCGGCGCAGGATGCACCGCATCCAATCTCAAGAACACTTACGGCTCCATCAAGCTCTGGAGCATAAGTGAAGAACGATTCGTAAGGACCGGTCTGCAATTCTGCGGGCTCATCATGGGAGACCACTCCAAAGCAGGCATCAACACGATGTTCAACACCGCCACCGTAGTAGGCGTCGGCGTGAACTTCTACGGTCCGGGATTCCCAAGGACATACCTCACATCATTCACACAAGGCTCCACAGCCGGAATGCACGACATGGATATGGACGCATTCTTCGATACTGCATCCAAAGTGATGGCACGCCGCAACATACCCCTCACCGAGATCGACAGGGAAATCCTCATCACCCTGCGCCAGCAGCTCCTTGATATCAGCTGAGCAGACTTGCCCATCCCTTTCCCCTACACCAACATAACCCCTATAACCACAGCCTCAGGCTGAATAAATATTATGCCACAAGTATCTGAACGCGGGATACTGATGCCCGCATCCCCCATACGCCGCTTAGCCCCCCTTGCCAACGCCGCCAAGGCACGCGGCACCAAAGTATATCACCTCAACATCGGACAGCCCGATGTGCCAACCCCGCCCGAAGGACTTGCAGCACTGAAGAACATCGACCGCAAGGTGCTGGAGTACAGCCCGTCGGACGGACTTCCGTCCCTGCGCAAGAAACTGAAAGAGTACTACAAGAGATTCAATATCGAAGTCGAGACCGACGACATCATCGTGACCACCGGAGGCTCCGAGGCTGTGCTCTTCGCATTCATGGCATGCCTTGATCCGGGCGACGAGATAATAGTGCCCGAACCAGCCTATGCCAACTACATGGCATTTGCCATCTCGGCAGGAGCAAAGATTGTCACCGTGCCATCCACAATCGATGAAGGCTTCGCCCTTCCGAATGTCGACAAATTCGAGGCTCTCATCACTCCGCGCACCAAAGGAATCCTCATATGCAACCCCAACAACCCCACAGGCTATCTCTACACAATGAAAGAGATGTTGCAGATACGTGACCTGGTGAAGAAATACGACCTATTCCTATTCTCCGATGAAGTGTACCGCGAATTCTGCTACACAGGCGCGCCTTACATCTCGGCGTTCCATCTCCCTGGCATCGAGGAGCAGGTAGTGCTTGTGGATTCTGTGTCGAAACGCTATAACGAATGCGGAATCCGCATCGGAGCTCTCATCACAAAACATCCCGAGCTTAAGAAGAATGTGATGAAATTCTGCCAGGCAAGGCTCAGCCCCCCGCTGCTGGGACAGATCGTAGCCGAAGCATCGATCGATACATCCCCCGAATATATGCTCGCCACCTACAACGAATACGTGGAGCGCAGAAAATTCCTCATCGACCAGATCAACAAGATACCTGGCTGCTACACCCCGATACCTATGGGCGCGTTCTACACAGTGGTAAAACTCCCTGTCGACGATGCCGACAAGTTCTGCCAGTGGTGTCTTAGCGACTTCAGCCTCGACGGAGAGACCATATTCATGGCTCCCGCAGCAGGATTCTACACCACTCCCGGAATGGGAAAGGACGAGGTGAGAATGGCATATGTACTTGAGAAAGACGAGCTTGCAAAAGCCATGAAAGTACTCGCCGCCGCTCTTGAAGCATACCCCGGAAAGACTATCTGACAACATTACATCACCACTCCATACCCCCCTGACTGAAAAGGCATAACACAATGAACCGAAAAGATTTTGAGATAATGGCACCGGTCGGGTGCTACGAATCACTCCATGCCGCCATCAATGCCGGAGCCGATGCCGTATATTTCGGTGTCGAAGGACTCAACATGCGCGCCCGTTCGTCGGTCAACTTCACCCTCGACGACCTGCGCCGCATAGCCTCTATATGCGATGAAGCCGGCGTGAAAACCTATCTCACGGTCAACACAATAATCTACGACAATGAGATCGCGAAATGCCATGACGTGATCGATGCAGTCAAGGAGAGCGGCATATCGGCAATAATAGCCAGCGACATTGCCGCAATAAGCTATGCCAGGAAGATAGGGGTTGAGGTGCACATATCCACTCAGGTCAACGTAAGCAACATCGAGGCAGTGCGCTTCTACTCCCAATGGGCCGATGTAATGGTGCTTGCCCGCGAGCTGTCGCTTGAGCAGGTATCATCCATACACCGTGCCATCGAGGAAGAGAACATATGCGGGCCACGGGGTGAGAAGATACGCCTTGAGATGTTCTGTCACGGAGCTCTGTGCATGGCGGTGTCTGGCAAATGCTATCTGAGCCTGCACGAAATGAATTCGAGTGCCAACCGCGGAGCATGCACCCAGATATGCCGCCGCGGCTACCGTGTCACCGACATCGAGACCGGTGACCAGCTTGAGATTGAGAACAAATATATAATGTCGCCCAAGGACCTCAAGACTATCCATTTCCTTAACAAAATGATAGATGCGGGGGTAAGCGTGTTCAAGATCGAAGGCAGGGCACGCGGTCCGGAGTATGTGGCACTGACGGTACAGGCCTATTCCGAAGCAATACAGTCCATATGCGACGGATCATTCACCGATGAAAAGATAGCTCATTGGAACGAATCACTGTCACGTGTATTCAACCGCGGCTTCTGGGACGGATACTACATGGGACAGCGTTTAGGCGAATGGTCATCCAAGTATGGCTCCTCAGCCACTAAAGTGAAGCGTTACATAGCCAAGGGAGTACGATATTTCCCGAAACTCGGAGTCGGAGAATTCCTTATGGAAGCAGGCGAGCTGCATCCCGGAGACGAGATCGTGATCACAGGCACCGACACAGGCGCAATCATAATGAAAGTCGACGAACTACGGCTTGAGTACGACCCTGTGCAGACTGTGCGCAAGGGTGACAGTTTCTCCATGAAAGTGCCACGCAAGATCCGTCCGTCCGACCGCATGTACCTCTGGGAAGACACCAAAACGGAATGAGCGGCATCACTCCAAGGCCCTTGACTCTTTAATTTTCCTTTCTTCAAAAAAATTAGTACCTTTGCGTACTATGACTGAGGATACTTTAAACAACGACGATTTATTCACCGCACCGGAGGATACCGGTACTGACAACGACCTCGACAGCACAACCGAAGCAGAAGCGGAGGTGACCGGCTACAGCGAGGACGAAATACGCACACTCGACTGGAAGGAGCACATACGCCGCCGTCCCGGCATGTACATAGGCAAGCTCGGCGACGGTTCCAACTTCGACGACGGCATATATGTACTCATCAAAGAGGTGCTCGACAACGGTATCGACGAGTTCATGATGGGATACGGCAAGCAGATCACTCTTGATGTGGAGGGTGGTACTGTGACTGTGCGCGACTACGGACGCGGCATCCCCTTGGGAAAGGTAGTCGATGTATCGTCAAAAATGAATACCGGAGCAAAATATGACTCCAAGGCATTCAAGAAATCAGTCGGACTGAACGGAGTAGGCATCAAGGCTGTAAACGCACTGTCAACCGAATTCTTCATACGAAGCGTGCGTGACGGCCAGTCCAAGAGCGTCAGTTACAGCAGAGGGGAAATCATTGAGGAGAGCCGGCTTGAGAGCACCGATGACCCTGACGGCACACTCGTGCGGTTCACCCCCGATGTATCGATATTCCGTGATTTCCAGTTCCAGGAAAAGTACATCGTTCCTCTCGTCAAGAACTACACCTATCTCAACACCGGGCTTGCCATAGTGTTCAACGGCAAGCGGTTCATCTCACGCGGAGGTCTGCTCGACCTGTTGCGCGACAATATGAGCGTAGAGCCGCTCTATGCACCTATACATCTCAAAGGGGATGACATCGAGATCACCGTGACCCATGCCAATCAGCGTGGTGAGGAATACTACTCATTTGTCAACGGTCAGCACACCACTCAGGGTGGCACACACCTCACTGCGTTCAAAGAGGCTGTGTCAAGAACCATGAAAGAGTATTTCAAGCGCGATTTCGACTATTCCGACATCCGGAACGGCATGATCGCTGCAATCTCCATCAAGGTGGAGGAGCCTGTGTTCGAGTCCCAGACCAAGACCAAGCTCGGCAGCCGTGATGTAGGTCCGGAAGGGCCTACGGTAGCTAAATTCGTGGGTGACTTCATTAAGACCGAACTTGACAACTACCTGCACCGAAACACCGATGTCGCAGATATCATACTGAAAAAAGTACAGGAAAGCGAACGTGAGCGCAAGGCTATGGCAGGTGTGACAAAACTTGCCCGCGAAAAAGCCAAGAAAGTCAACCTGCACAACAAAAAGCTCCTTGACTGCCGCATACACTTCAACGACCCCAAGGGGGACGAGGAGAAGAAACGCGCATCGTCAATCTTCATCACCGAGGGCGACTCGGCTGCCGGCTCCATCACCAAGATACGCAATGTGGAGACCCAGGCTGTGTTCTCTCTCCGAGGCAAGCCAAAGAACTCCTATGGAGTTCCGGCCAAGATCCTGTACGAAAACGACGAGTTCAATCTGCTTCAGGCCGCACTCAACATTGAAGAAGGCATAGACGGACTGCGCTACAACAACGTCATAATTGCCACCGATGCCGATGTCGACGGCATGCACATACGCCTGCTTCTGCTCACATTCTTCCTTCAGTTCTTCCCCGACATGATAAAGAAAGGGCATCTTTATGTCCTACAGACTCCTCTGTTCCGTGTACGCAACAGCAAGACAGCCAAGCGCGGAGGACGCAACAAGAATGCCGCCAACGAGGAGACATACTACTGCTATACCGACGAAGAACGCGTGGCTGCAATCAACAAACTCGGTGACAACGCCGAGATAACCCGATTCAAAGGTCTCGGTGAGATCTCGCCCGACGAGTTCCGCGGATTCATAGGCCCCGACATGAGAGTCGACCGGGTGACCCTTCGCAAAGAGGATGCCGTAGACGAGCTTCTTGAGTTCTATATGGGGAAAAATACCATGGAGCGACAGAACTTCATCATCGACAATCTTGTTGTAGAGGATGACTCGCACCTCAACTCGGAGGACCTGCAGGACTAATCCGCCATCCCGTATACATCATTCATCCACGCTAAAAATGACACTTCTTTTTCCAGGCACATTCGACCCTTTCACCATAGGGCATGCATCTCTCGTGGAGCGGGCATTGCCTCTATGCGACAGAATCATAATAGCCGTAGGATTCAACCCTGCCAAAAGTTCGGACGAGAGCGTGCAGGAGCGTGTGAAAACCATATCCCGGCTCTATGCCGACCGGCCTGAAATCAAAGTGATATCCTATTCGGGACTCACCGTCGACACATGCCGGGAAGAGAATGCCGGATGGATGCTCCGAGGGGTGAGAACCGTAGCCGATTTCGAATACGAACGCAATCTCGCCGACATCAACCGCTCGATATCAGGCATTGAGACCATACTCCTTTACTCTCTACCCGAATTAAGTTTCATATCGTCATCCATGGTCAGAGAACTGGCATCACATGGCCATGACATATCACAATATCTCCCATGAGAAAAATCCTGTACTCACTTATCATTCTTTTAGCAGGAGCTGCATCCCTAAAAGCCCAGGTGGTCAAACTGCCACCCGAACGTAAGCTCGCTTTCGCCGAGCAGATCATCGCCAGCTATTACGTTGACACCATCGACACCACCAAAGTAGTCGAAGACGCGATCATAGCGATGCTTAAGGACCTTGATCCTCACTCCACCTACTCCAATGCCGATGAGACACGTGAGCTCACCGAACCGCTCAACGGCAATTTCTCCGGCATAGGTATACGCTTCCAGATGGATAAGGACACTCTCTATGTGATAGAGTCGGTGGCGGGCGGACCTTGCGAACGTGTAGGCATACTACCCGGCGACCGCATCCTCTCGTGCAACGACACCGTAATCTCAGGAGTAAAGATGCCTAACAGCAAAATACTCAAGGTGCTCCGAGGCCCGCGCGGCTCGGAGGCTCGTCTGATGGTGGTACGCAAAGGGACTGACAGACCGATGGAGTTCGTGGTGAAACGCGACGAGATACCCATCTACAGTATCGATGCGACATACATGATCAACGACAGTATCGGACTCATCTCCATATCACGCTTCGCCGGCACTACTACCGACGAGGTCAACGACGCCATGAAAAAGCTCCGCAAACGCGGGCTTAAGCACCTGATAATCGATCTTACGGACAATGGCGGAGGATATCTGCGCCCATCCACCGAGATCGCCAACAAATTCCTCAACAAAGGGGATCTGATTGTCTACACCGATTCCCCCAAGAACGGCTCGGCACGATACGAAGCCACCAGCAACGGCGACTTTCTCGACGGGCGCGTAGTGGTGATGGTCAACCAGTTCTCCGCATCGGCAAGCGAGATCCTCTCGGGAGCTCTCCAGGACAATGACCGAGGTGTGATAGTAGGACGCCGAACATTCGGAAAAGGGTTGGTGCAGCGACCGTTCCCATTCCCTGACGGCTCCATGATCAGGCTCACAGTGTCACGTTACCACACTCCTTCGGGACGCTGCATACAGAAACCCTACACTGACGGCGATGATGAAGACTACCATATGGATATGGTCAACCGCTACCAGTCAGGCGAGCTCAGCTCAGCCGATTCCATCGCATTCCCCGACTCTCTGCTCTACCACACCCTGCGCCTTGGCAGACCGGTATACGGCGGAGGCGGCATAATGCCTGACAGATTCGTCCCCCTCGACACCACTTATTACACCGACTACTACCGCGACCTTGTTGCAAAAGGCACCATCAATCACTACGCTCTCGAATATGTTGACAGCCATCGATCCGAACTTAAGAAAAAATACAAAAAAGAGGATGACTTTGTGAGCAAGTTCAGCGTCACCCCACAGATGATGCAGGCTCTTACCGAGACCGGCAAAAAAGATGGCGTGGAATACAACAAGGAGCAGTTCGACACATCCTACGACTATATAGCCACCGTGGTAAAAGGTCTGATAGGGCGCGACCTGTTCGAACAGTCGACCTATTTCCGCATTGCCAACCCCTGCAACCCCATATATAATGCCGCATTAGAGATCATATCCGATCCGGCAAAGTACCGCTCATATCTCTCGAAGCCATAAAGCAAGAATCAGAAAAAACGGATGTGCCCCAAAAAAGTTTTGTCTCACACTTTTTTGGGGCACATCCGTTTTGGCACCCATCTGTTTCAATACCCTTCTTATATCAATCCAACCTCATCATCTGCCCTTGGCTGACGACTGATCGATATCGGCATCGGCATTCACGAGTTTCTTTGCCTCTTTCTTCTGTCTGCCCCACTGAATATTATAACGCACTTGCAGAAATGGCATCGGCGCGAAGTTCACTCGATAGTGAGTCTCATTCCTATTGTACCTGTTCAGCGATATGGCCCCTCTGTCATACTTATTGAACGGACAAAGCACCCCTGCCGTAAACTCCCATTTGTCGGAATTATA
>ERZ778514.1692-NODE-1692-length-15796-cov-6.556127_pt1 | contig 15796 bp, 20 predicted proteins | sample MGYA00510344_ERZ778514 | MGnify/ENA primary metagenome ERZ778514 (study PRJEB29527, sample SAMN07138968) | mouse gut metagenome | material: feces | host: mouse | place: China:Nanjing | collected 2016-01-25 ... | reverse complement strand
AGGGGGTAAAATGTGGATAACTTTCCCCAAAATGTGGATAACTTTTTGATTCGGGGCGAAAATGTGGATAACTTTTTGATAGTTATCCACAGGGTGTGGATAACTCTTTTTGCGCACACAATTCCAACAATTTCCGAATTTGTCAGACAATTCCATTTCATACCAGGTCCTCCGTACTACTCCAGTAGTATGACATCACTTTTCTTTCCACTTTCCATTCTAGCACACCGGGTCGACTTTGTCAATCCGAAAACACGTTATGTCATTCTGTCCCATGGTAAAAAGAAAAGGCCAGTCCGTTACTGGACCAGCCTGTTGCGATTGGATAATTATACTTTGTATACGAGCCTCATAAGTTTTACCACTTCTTTTCCGTTCAATTCTTCTTTATCATAAAGAGAATCAATAGCACGTATTATCACCTCCCGTGATATTCCGATTTCCAACAAGTCTTTAATAGCCTTAACATATCCTTCTAATCCCTTCATTATAATTCCCTCCATTCTCATTCTACTGCTCTTCTTTTGTTTGTTTCTTTAACTGTATTTATTATATCATAATCGTCCAATTTTGTCAACATTATTTATTAAATTAACTGATGAATTTTTATCTTCATAAAAGTTATCTATTTCATCCAAAACAATTATTTTTTTAGCCAAGAATCTTTTTCTAGTAATTGTGCTATATGTATTATCCATACTTGCCTTATAGAAAGCTTTTGCCATTAGATGCAAATTACTGATATGAATTTCTTTTCCATCAAGTAACTGTTTGTACATTTCGTTAGCTTTCTTGATATCCATAACTCAACCCTCCTTATAGCCTTTACTTTTGCTTTTACCTTTTATTTCACTGCAGTATACATATTGTATTTTGTATGCGACAAATAAACGACTTCTTTATCTTTTAAATCCTCTGGAATATTCTTAACAAGCCCTTTAAAATAATCAATGCCCGTTATAGTTTGTACAATAATTATTGTCTCGGATTCTAACATAACACTAATCAATTCAGATATTGTCATAACATTTTCTCCTTTTTATTCCATCATATATAGCCAATAAAGAAGGGAACGGTGCTGAATTTTTTGAATCACCGAATTTTAATCGGCCCTTGATAAATCTTAATTCAGCAATACCATACACATACTTGTGAAACCATTTTGTATCTGTCCTGGCAGGAACCAATAAAACAATAATTTCTGCCCCATTAATAAACTCATAATAACATTTTTCCACCCAATTAAAAATTTCCCTGCCATAAGGTGGGTTACAAAATACTCTTTCTCCCTCCCATGATTGCAAAAGTCCGTTTGTTTCTTTTGTGAAATATTTTTCACATTTGTGATTTATTTCATCTGCGCACGGGTCTAAAGTAAAGTTAAATTCATTATTCAATTTTGTGAAAAAGTCTATGGGTGTAGCCCACTGGTCGGTTAAGCTGCTAAACATTACATCGGTATTCATTATTTATTCTCCTTTAACCATTTCATAAACAAAAGCATATCCTGCTGTGCCTCCATTTCGTCCACTGCCATACTCGCCAGATTCTTAAGATTCCTGTCCTCCAGTACAGCCCTCTGGCGCTCCTCACCGCTTGTTTCCACAATAGCCCGCCACTTACCATTAAACCTTTTAAAAATCATCTTAGTTTCCATAGCTCATCCTCCTTGTAACCTTTATTTGCCTCCAGATACTCTTGAAGCGTGACCCCTCCTAATATCCCCTCTTCCTTCTCTTGATTATTGTTTATAAATACGTAAAAACATCCCCTTGTTACATAATATCCGTCATGGGTAAGTATCAATTCTTTTCCGTATGCATGCCATTTAAAACAACTAAGACTGCAGTTACAACCCCATGCTAAAGCCAATGCCCGGTTAAGACTCATCGGTTTACCCCTCCATTCCGAAATCAAGTCCAATTTTTCTTCATTCTTGAGATAGAACCTTTTCCCATCTTTCAGTGCGTTTTGGGCCCTTTTATTTGCCTGAACAAATCTTGATATTCCCTGTGTGGAATTCAAAACGATTTCCAAAACATTCCTGTAGTTCCTTTTCCCATACTCTTTAATCCATTTTTCCCATTTAGTCATTTTATCGTACTTCTTTCCCAGCTCTATAGCCGTTTATTGTATTTCTGAACCATATTCAAATTCCATGCTTCATTTTTTAAACCTCCTTATTAATGCATTTAAGATGATATGGTTACAAGAAATATTATACCTTAAATCTTCTTAAATTTCAATATAATATAGAAAAATAAATTAAAGTATTGACAAAATCAAATTTATAGGGTATACTTAAGATGTGCTAAAGATTCATCACAAATTTTAAGGAAGGAGCAGAAGGAAAATGGCAAAGATTACCAGAACAATGTGTGCCGTAGAAATCACGAACCCGGACGGAACCAGATTTTATACTACGACTGATTTCGCCAATGTATTGAAAAACATGAGTCCTGATATCGAAATCAATACTGTCACCGGTACTTTCTATTGCACGGAAGTAGATTTCCTGTCCAGAGCGAAACTGAAGCAGACCAACTAAAACGGGCCATCACTTAAAACAGAACGGAACAACAGAAATCAAAATCAAAATCAAAATCAAGGAGAATGAAGAGAATGAAGAAATCAGAAACCCCCGTAACAGAACCTATCGTAACAAACCCTGCAGTAGTCAGCGAAAGCGGATGTTTCATGGTAGCCAACAGTGGGCACGCAACCTATTGTTCCATGGTACCCAAAACGACGGAGGAACGCAAGTTTCTTTTCAATGCTGTAAACAGCCCGGCATTGGTATTACGTGACTTCATCAACAAGACGATCAACGTTCGTGACGTATTTGCAGAAGAGTGTACTTTCCTTGACAAGGAGACTGGCGCAGTATCAGAGGGTGTCAGAATCGTACTGATTGATGAAGATGGCAACTCATACAGCACATGCTCACGTGGCATTTTTTCCGGGTTGTCAAAGCTTTTCGCGCTGTACGGAACCCCGGATCATTGGACAGAACCCGTGCCCATTCTGATCAAGCAGATCACCAAGTCGCCGAAACAGGCAGTATTGGTATTCGAAATCGCCTAATCTGGCTTACCTATAGAACGGAAACACAAAACAGTGTTTCACGTGAAACATTGAACCGAAATGTTTCACGTGAAACATTTTTTTTAGGAGGAAAACAATGTTTCACGTGAAACATTGAACTGAAATGTTTCACGTGAAACATTTTTAGGAGGAAAACAATGACAAAATCAAAACCGCCTATAAAGTGGCGTCAACAGGACAAAACCAAAGTAAGCCGTTATGTCCAAAAGTTTAATACAGCTATATCCCGTTTGGAAAAATTAAACCCGGATCTTGTAGATACAGGTGTACTCCCGGAAAGGCTGAACGTTTCCGAAATCCGTTCACAAATAACCACCCGTGACGATTTTAACCGTTTCATCAAGCGAGTTGACCGCTTTTTCAAGCCAGGTGCTAAAGATATAGTCATGGCACCCTCGGGCTATAGGATGACCAGATGGGGCATAAAGGAAGCCAAACTTACTGAACGTAGAATAAACAAACAGCGTGCAGCTTTCGTAGAGAAGATGAAAATAAGCAAGGCGGAACAGAAAGCTCTAAAACTAAAACCGATAGACGTATTTAAGGAACAGCAAAAAGTGCTAAATAGTGATTCGCCCTCCAAAGCCCAAAAATGGATGAATTTTCTCTATACTTTGGAGCGGGAATCTGGAGATAATTATTACACAAATATGAGTGTACAGGTACAACAGTCTTACATTAAAGCCCTTAAAAATACTTTCGGTGACCAGTCTGAAACACTTGTAAATTTTATAAAGGATAACGATATAAAAGGTAGTGACATTCTTTATGCCATAAGCAAAAATGATATTCTTGACTTTGAATATCTTTATTCCAGGGAAGATGCAGACGCAAAGCTTGAAATGCTGACTGATTACTGGCTCCAGATATATGCAGAAATCAAACAGGAACGTGAAGGTGATGATACTAACAGCTGATTTTGAAACCAACAATTATGCAGACGATTGTCGTGTATGGTCATGGGGTTTATGCGATGTAACTAATCCAGATATTTACATGAATGGCAAAACCATAGAGGAATTCATCGAAACAATTAAACTTTTATCCTATGAAGAAAAGATTACCATCTGGTTTCACAATCTGAAATTTGATGGATCTTTTATCATGTACTATTTGCTTACTCACGGCTATGCATACGTTGAGGATAGTAATACCTACTGCCCCAACAGTGTTAGCGCTCTTATAGGCGATATGGGACAGTGGTATAGTATGCATATAAACTTTCGTGGGGCTGTAAAAGAAGGAAGCGTGACTATCAATGACAGTATGAAAGTACTGCCCTTTTCTGTCGCATCCGTTGCGAGATCCTTTGGTCTAGAAGAATCAAAGGGTACTATCGACTATCAGAAATGGCGTGCCCCAGATTACGAACTTACTCCAGAGGAATACGAGTACCAGAAAACCGACTGCACCATAATGGCAAAAGCCTTGAATCGTATGCACCATGAGTCCATGACACGGATCACAGCAGGAGCCAATGCACTTGCCAACTACAAGAAAAGCGTAACCAAAAGGGAATATGAAAAATGGTTCCCGGAAATTGACTGTGACGATTTCATACGTAAATCTTACCGTGGTGGGTGGGTATATGCCAACCCTAAATACCGTGGTAAAAAAGTTGGAAAAGGGCGTGTATATGACGTAAACAGCCTTTACCCGTCACGAATGCGTTATGAACTATTTCCGTATGGCACTCCCACTTATTATACAGGCGCTTATAAGGAAGATAAATCTCATCCTCTATATGTACAGCGGTTGGAATGCTCTTTTGAATTAAAACGTGGAAAGCTTCCCACGATACAGATTAAAGGTTCAACACGTTTTCATGATACGGAATATGTTACAACCTCCAATGGAGAAATACAGGAGTTAACTCTTACATCCGTGGACTTAAAGCTGTTTTTAGAGCATTATAATGTTAAGCGTCTTGTTTACCTGGACGGCTATAAGTTTAAAGCTCAGTACGGCATGTTTAACGCCTATATAGATTATTGGATTGATCGGAAAGTAGAAGCTGAAAAACACGACGATAAAGCGGGAAGAACGCTTGCTAAATTATACCAGAACTCACTTTACGGCAAATTTGCCAAACGTCCCAAAACAGCACGTAAGCATCCATATATAGAGGATTGCATTTTAAAGTTCCGTCTGGGAGAGGAAGAGGAGGTAGGCGCCCTTTACATACCCGTCGGAACCTTTACTACTGCCTATGCCCGTTATTACACCATAACAGGTGCTCAAAAGAATTACAAAGTATTTTTGTATGCCGATACAGATTCGCTGCATCTGCTAGGCGATAAAGAACCCATTGGTATAGTAGTCGACAAGTACAAATTGGGTGCATGGAAACATGAATCAACTTTTATAAGAGCTATATACATTGGCTCTAAATGCTATATAGAAGAGGAAATACACACACCTGAAGAGGTGGCAAAATATAAAGAAGAAAACCCTGATAATATTGGACTTATAGATGAAAAGAAAAATACGATATTAAAAATTACCTGTGCCGGAATGCCAGAACGTCTGCATAAAAAAGTTCGTTTCGATGACTTTAAAGTCGGATGGAAATCCGGTGGTAAGCTGATTCCAAAGCAGGTTCCTGGGGGTGTCGTGCTTATCGATACGACTTTTGAAATAAAAGAAAGAATCTGTTGACAATGTTCTTTCCCGCCTTTATAATTAAATTAGGAACCGGGGAATTAACGTGCATTAGCTGAACACAAACTGGATGCGTCGGGATTGGGTTTCCGCCAGACAGCCGAACCGCCATGAAGCGCCATGGATTGGGATGCACATTCCCCGGATATCCGTAAAAATTCCGCGCGGCGGAAAAGGAAAAATTCCGCGCGGCGGAAAAGGAAAAATTTATGGAGAAAACAGAAAGTATAAAAGTATGGCATGCGCCTTATCATGTAGAAGTAAAACAGGAAGATAACCCAAAAGATTTTTGGTGGAGTCCGTCAACCATTCTTTCATACAACTGTCTCTTTAATTGGGTCATCGGTAACCGTGGTGGAGGTAAATCTTTTGGGTGCAAAGAGATGATGATAAAAGCATTCTTTGCAAAGGGACAGGAATTTGTGTATGTAAGACGTACCGACACGGAAACCAAAGCAGCAAAAAAGAAATTTTTTGACGATATTATAAGCGAAAACAAATTCCCAGGATTTCTTTTCAGGGAAAAAAATTATGAGTTCCAGTATATAGAAGAATCTCTTGAAAAACCTGGGGAACCTGATGAAGAATCAGAATGGAAAACTATGGGTTACGCTATCTATCTAAGCGGTGCCCGAAAGCAGAAGTCAGTGCCTTTTCCAAAGGTTAAGTATATACTTTTTGACGAATTTATTATTCCCAATGCGGGTATCGGTTCCTATTTGCCAGATGAGGTAACCTGTTTTCTGGAAATGTATGAAACAATTGCAAGACTACGTGATGTAATTGTACTTTTTGTAAGCAACGCTGTCACAGCAAATAATCCTTATTTTCTTTATTTCAATCTTCACTTACCTTATGGTTCTTTCATAGGGCGTTGCGGAAAAGACAAGTGCATCGAGATAGTTAACAATGAATCATATAAAGAGAAGAAACGTGCGTCACGCTTTGGGCAGATGATAGCCGGAACTGAATATGCGCAATATGCTATTGAAAATCAGTTCGTTTGGGATAGAGATGACGATATCAAAAAGACTGACAAGAATTACCAGTATGACACAAATATACGATGGAATGGAAAGATGTATGGATGCTACCTGCATAATCAGGCACTCGACATTATTCTTTCTTCTAAAGTGGATCCGACACGTAAAGGTTGTATAGAGATGAATCTCCCGAATGGAAAATTTAACCGTGGCATACTTCAAATGGCTAAATACAAATTCATTCTATCAATCCTTTTCAGATGTTATATGGAGGGGAGAGTACTATATGACAGCAAGCGTGTAAAAGCGGAGCTTTCAGGTCTTTTTGAAAAGCTTATGTAAGGAGGTGATATAATGGAGGTATTCACTGATCTGATAGGGCAGTATGTTTTTCCTATTGTAGCATGCGTAGCACTTTTTGCAGAAAACCGGGAGCAAAGGAAAAGCCACCGTGAAGAGATGGAAAGGTTCACAACAGTAATAGAAGCAAACACCCTGGCACTCACAAGGCTTACAGATCATTTAGAAGGAGGTGAAAAACATGAGGCATAAGTTACAGATTATCGATATCAGTAAATGGCAGGCTGATAACATACTGGACACATTACATGATAAGCTTGACGGAGTTATCATTAGGGCAGGGCATGGCCTTAAGGTAGACACCAAACTGGAGCTATTCTACAATAAAGCTAAAGAGTATGGTCTACTCATCGGCTTTTACTGGTATTACGATTCCCTAACATATGAGGGGATTCTTAATGAAACCAGATTCTTCCTGGATACAGTTCGTGGCATGACATGCTCACTCCCGCTTTGTATGGATCCCGAAATACAGGCAAAAATGAGCGATCCGAACCGTGCCATTCAGGATGCAGGCGAGCTTATTGAAAAAGCAGGGTATTTTGCCATGCTGTACTCTAACAAAAATTATATCCGTAATGTATGGAATGCTGATACAAAAAAGCGTTTTGCATTTTGGGTTGCGGACTGGGGAAAAAGGGACTATAACTTTAGTTCCTATGAATGTACCTGCTATATGATCCAAACGTCTTCAACAGGCGGTGACCTTTACCATGGTAGTCTTGACACCGATATCGCGGTTATTGAATTGCCCCAGTATGTGGGCAACGTAGGAACACCTGCTAAGCAGTACGTAACCATGGAGGAAATCTGTGAAATCCTGATGGATTCCAAAGACGGTATTGTAAATACACTGACGTATCAGAGAACTGGAAATCAGTTCACATTGCTGTAGTATGGCACAAACGATATCAGCTAACGGACTGTACGGATTGTATTACTATATAGACTCCGACAGAAGCCGGGATGTTTTAACACCGGTACAGATGAATCGGAATGTTGACTACTTTTATAGTGTATGCGTTGACCGATACCCGGGGTGGACTGTAAACGCAATTGCGGGAATGTTAGGGAATATACGCTATGAGGGGGTTTTAAATCCTAGCCAATGGCAGTACGGCCTGGGGAAGAGTAAAAATGGCGGATATGGACTGTGTCAGTGGACGCCTGCAACCAAATTGCTTGACTGGTTACCCACAGTATCGGGAAATCGGTATGATATAGCGTATCAGGCCGAAAGAATAAAGTTTGAAGCAGATAATGGCGGGCAGTGGATACAGACATCAGCTTATCCCCTCTCATTCAATTCCTTTTTAGCAAGTACGCAATCAGCAGAATATCTGGCAGAAGTGTGGCTTTATAACTATGAACGCCCTAAGGATCCCGGCGCAACCGTCGCTCTAAGAAGACGTCAGGCGCGTATCTATCTGGATTACCTGGGCGGAGTGTCGCCAACGCCCCCAGATCCTAATCCGCCGTCTCCTGATCCGCATCCGGTTGGAGACGGAAAACGCATGAAAATATGGCAGTATCCACAATTCAGAAAGGGGTGAGAAAATGAAGAGAAATGCTGAAGAGTTAAGCACACGTTTCAGGGATGTTGTAGCAGGGCAGTCTGAAGATGCCATTGCCGAATTTCTGGAGGATCTTAACGACAGTGTGACAGAAGCACCTGACACAACGAACCTTATCGAAAGAAGCGAGTATGATAAGGTAGTGAAGGAACGTGATGCCGCATTGGAAAGTGCAAGTAGTTACCGTGACCGCTATATTAATAGGTTTTATCAGCCCAGGAATAACGCGAGTCAGCAGGATTATGTGGTGACTGAAACGCCACAGAAAACCATCGAAAGAGACGAGTATGATGTTTCTTACGAAGATCTGTATGAGTAAAGGAGGAAAAGTTATGCCAACAAGGCCGACAATTAAAGCTGTAACGAAACAGCTTACCAGTGTTGGGATTTTAAGAGCCATATTTAATGATCCCAACAACGACCTGCTCTATGGGCAGTGCAAAGTAGACAACACAACTGATTCAATCAGGGCTGCAGGTGAGTTTATCACAGCATTTGTTCCCAGAGCCAATCAGTTCATCAATGCCCTTGTAAATCGCATCGGGCTCGTAAGAATTCAGAGCCTGATCTGGAACAATCCCTGGGCCTGGGCAAAGCAGGGCAAACTGGAAATGGGAGAGACAGTAGAAGAAATATGGATGGATCTTGCAAAAGTCTACCATTACTGCCCTGAAAAGTCAGAAGCCAGGTTCGTTAAACGGGAAAAGCCCAGTGTTTTCAGTGCTTTCCATTCCGTAAACTACCGCACGTTTTATAAAGTAACGATAGAAATGCAGATGTTAAAAAATGCTTTTCTGTCTCTGGACGGACTTGCAGATTTTACATCCAGAATCATTGGCAACCTTAGTCAGAGCGCCAATTTTGACGAATTTATGCTGATGAAATACACAATCGCTGTCAATCTCCTTGCGGGTATGATACCCATTGAAACTATCCCCGCCATTGACAATACGAACGGAGACGAGGTAGTTACTGCCGTCACCACAATTACTAACAATTTGCAGTTTCCGCTTGCGAGCGCTAAGTACAATCGTGCAGGAGCGAAAAATGCGAGTAAAATTGATGATATTTACATCCTGGAAAGCACGGACGCTAATGCGTTGCTGAAAGTAAATGTTCTTGCCAACGCTTTCAACATCGATGAAGTAAAATTCATGGGGCATGTGGTTATGCATGACGGTCTGGGAAATTACGACTGGGATCGGATGCGTGATATCTTTGAGGATGACGAAAGCTTTACACCCTTTACCGAAGAGCAGATTGAAATGCTCAACAAAGTGAAAGTTATCGTTATGGATAAAAAATGGCTTCAGATTTACGACCACTACGAGTACATGGGAGAGCCGTTGAGAAACGGTGAAGGATTGTACGAGAACTACTTCTATCATGTGGGAAAAGTACTGTCCAGCTCACCGTTTCACAATTGCATCGCCATGACGGATGTACCGGCGGGGGCAATCACTATTACTGTAAGTCCTGGAACAGCAACGGTGACTGCAGGCCAGAGTGTTGTGCTTACTGCTAACGTCACATCAACAGGGTTCAACGTTCTTGATGTTGAATGGAGTCTAACCGGAGCCGCTGTAACAGCAGGAAACGCTTTTATTGAAAATGGTGTGATTCGGACAACAGAAGATGCCACGGGTACACTTACTGCAACAGTGAAAAGTGTAGCGGATCCTACCAAAAAGGCTACTGCAACAATCACAATTGCCTAACAAAATGTTTCACGTGAAACATTAGTGAAAATGTTTCACGTGAAACATTAGTGAAAAATGTTTCACGTGAAACATTAGTGAAACATTAGTGAAAAATGTTTCACGTGAAACATTAGAAAGAGGAAATATGAGCATAGTTACACCAATACCGCAACAAAGTGTTATAAGGCTATATCAGGGTGTAGGATGGAACCCCGACTATAATGACGTCAGACTTTTTGATAATGCAGGACAGCGGGACACCTATCTTAATGCCAAGCTGATAGGCCAGTGGCAAAATTGTTCAGTGGTAAAACCTGGAGAAAGCATCCGTTTGCAGGGTTGTCTGGGGGATATGATAAGCGCAAACTACCTATCTTTTACTAATGGCAATATCGGTTCGTCTTATACATGGTATGCGTTTGTCACATCGGTAAATTACGTCAACGTAAACACGGTAGAGATTCAGTATTCCATAGATTGGGTACAAAGCTATCTTTTCTCATTTGATTTTAAGCCATGTCTTATCGACAGGGAGCACGTTAACGATGACTCTTTCGGAGCTAATGTTGTTGAGGAAAATATTTCAATCAGCGACTATGTCATAACCGAAATTCTAAGAGAGCGTTACCAAAAGGGCTATGTAGTTTATTTCCTGTCAGATATTGCATCATCGGTTGACGTGGACAGCAGGAACGGAATGTTGATCGCCACGCAATTTACAGCTAACCGGGAATTGGTAAGAGGAAATCTGCAGTTGTTCCTGCAACAGCTGAATGCAAACGGGGAATCTGATAAGGTAGTAAGCCTGTCAATGTGCCCTATGCCTATTGGTGACCAGGCTGACATTACCAATCCGAACCTGAAAATGACGTTTGGCCTGCAGGATGATCATGTGACATTTTCCAATGGCTCAAAGACGTATACAGCCAAAAACAGGAAGATGGGGTGCTATCCCTACAAGCTATTTACCGTTGATAACTTTAACGGAAGCGTCCAGGAATTTAAGTGGGAGAACTTTCGTGGGAATCCGGCTTTTGAAATGAACGGCGTTTTGCATCCTAGACCGTGCCTTGAGTGTTATCCGACTAACTACATGCATTGGTGGGGTGAAAACATACCAACCAGGAATTTTGCAGTGCAGTACACCAACTTTCCTCAAATACCGTGGACTTCTGATACATTCAGAGCGTGGGTGTCGCAGAACGGAACGGCGATGTTTTGGGATAATGTCGGGAAGGGCGTCACAATTGCAGGTGGGGCTTTAGGCGGAATTATATCCGCTGCAACAGGGCATGCTTCAGGAGTTGCTGTAGGCGCACAACAGATCATGCAGGGATTAAGCGGACTGGAAAAGAATCAGGCATCGACCGAATATCACGCCACACATGGCAGCCAGTTGGGTGGCGCATTAGAAGCCTGTGGAATGGATTATCTGAATAATGACATAGGATTTCGAGTTATCGAATACGCTATCAAGCCGGAGGTTGCTGAAAGAATTGATAAGTTTTTTACCCGCTATGGCTACAGGGTGGATGCTGTTAAGACCCCCAATATCCGGGGAAGAAGATACTTCAATTACGTGAAGTGCGTAAGCGCCACTGTAGAGGGGGTTGTACCTGTGGACGCAAAGCAGGCTATGGAAAATGCCTTAATCAAGGGTTGTACATTCTGGCACACGGACGACATAGGGAATGTTCCTCCATCTAATCCTATAGTATAAAGGAGGTGAGAAATTGAGTGGAAAAAACAAGCTAATTCAGAAAACCATAGCGCGTAAAAATATGTGGTTGGTCAGGATGATGCGGTTGGCAGCTTCGGCGATTAAGTGGGAAGGGCTACCGGGGTACATTGATACCGGATGGATGGAATATAATTTGACAAGATCAGGATCCTGCATTATATGGAAAGATTCAATAACGGGCAGATACTACGCCGGGGAGAATGCAAGCACTGGCAACCTGGACATTGACGGGTATCCAACCATGCGTTCATGCATTTTCAGGAATGGACAACAAGTATTCCTGGATCCATCGGAATCAGTCATTATCTACAACAACGTTATGAGAACGTCCGATTATTGGATATATGAGCTAATGGCTGATACGCTTGCCAGTATGGATATGGCAATCATGGTCAATGTAAACACGCAAAGGACAATGCCAATCATCCCAGTAAAGCAAGAGCAAGTTTTGTCAGTGAAAAATCTGATACAGGAACTTGAGGAAAACAGTCCTTACAAATTTGTAGATCCTACTGGTTTGGATATCGAAGCTTTCAAGAACGCACTTCTTTTTGACAACAGAAAATCTTTTACGGCAGACAATATTGTCAAAGTGCAGCGAGAATACTGGAACCGTTGTCTTACCATAATTGGAATTAACAACGCAAATGTAGAAAAAGCTGAAAGAGTGAACATTGCCGAAGCGGATTCTAATATGGATGAAATAGCAACGCTAAGGTATGACCGGATAAGACAAAGAGAATATGGCTGCAGGGAAATGAAAGAAATTTTTGGAATGGAGGTGAGGGCAGAATACGTTTCTAATATCCGTGTAAGAAGGGAGGGTGATGGAAATGGCAGCCTATACAGTACTGGTCAAGACAATAGCGGAACAGGCGTACTTGAATTTTAAGCATACGGATGATGTTTCAATTTTAGACGGACTTACACCGGATGATATTCTGTATGATGTGTGGCAAAAAGTTATTCCGATTGACTATCAGTTAGGGGAAAACCCGCTGCCGGAAACAACGGTTGTGAAAAGAATCTGCAAGCATTATTGGATGCGTGAAATCGGGATGGAGACTGTCGGGTTATGGAAATTCTCTATTGCTACAAAATTGCAGGAAATCCTGCCAAAGTACAAGGAAATGGCAAGAGCACAACGGGCTATGGGAAGCATCTGGGATAATCAGAGATGGGAAAAGACCCATTCAGGGAATTTTTCAACTGACAGGGATATTGGTGAGACGTCTGAAACGACCCGGGAAACAAGCGGTACAGATACAAATGTGCGAACAAACACGGTTACGCGAGATAAGGCGGGTAGGCTTGACCGTGAGTTGATGGAACGGGAAACATCGGATGGAACGGTAGTTTATGGGAAAACGGAAACTACTACAAATACCACCAACGACCATGATAACACGTTCCAGACTATTACAAATGACCTGACAGATACGTCCAAAAGTATTCAGAGTTTTACGCAGGATCACAAAACTAATGATACCGGATCAAGCACTAAACTTGCCACAAGCAAGGATAAGTTTTCGGACACGCCACAGAATGGGCTTGCGCAAGTGGAAACAGGACAGTATTTGTCATCCTATCGTGCCGTTGATAATGATGATATTACCAACAGCAATACCTCTGGAACCATGATAGCCAACGATTCCGGCACGGGGGATCTGACTGATAAGCACACTGGCACGGTTGTTACCGATACTGACAGGGTCAGGGAAGAAGCTGTAAACGGGAAAGTTCAACAGGGCGGAAGTGACACCAATAACGGGACGAAATCGTCAAGCGGAACGCATCTGGAAACTACAAGCGGAACTGACAATGAAAATGCTAAGGAAGATACAACGGAGACACGGTCTGATCATGAAAGTGGAACGGGTTCTAAAAATGTAACTGATAACCAAACCGGAACTGACGCATATACGGATGAATACACTGGCTTTAGTGGCGACAAGGTAAAAGCCATGTATGACTATAGTCAGATGTATGTGAACATTTATGAGATGATCATAGGTGAGGTCGCGGGATTTTTCGTAAGTATAATGGGGTGAACGCATGGACAGATGGATTGATTTAAGGCCATTTAAAGCATGGTGCATTCAGATTCTTCCCTCTATTTTTGATGAGTCAATGAGTTATTATGAGGTCTTATGCAAAGTTATTAAAATATTAAATAACTCATTAGAGGATATTAATATTTTAAAGGGAGAGCTTGAAAATACCAATTCTGTACTTGATACATTCAGGGGAGAGACTCAAAACCAAATTGATACATTCAAGGAAGAGACTCAAAACAAATTTGATGAATTCAAGGCAGAGACTCAAAACAAAGTTGATGTATTCAAGGCAGAGGTTGAAAACCAATTTGAAGAATTGGTAAATGGCACATGGATTCAAGGAACTATACCTTATTTAGAGGAACTACTGAAGCAGTATATTCCAGTAGCAATTTTCTTTGAAATTAACAATGATGGTTATTTTGTTGCTAATATTCCCGAAACATGGGATGAAATTCAATTTAATACCACTGGTTATGATTACCCGGAAATAAATAGTGTTGGCTATGGCCACCTTATTATGTCATATTAAAGGAGTAAAAAGATGAGACAATATGTAGGCGCAAGATATGTTCCAAAATTATTTGATAATAATGGCGATAGTGCATGGATTGAAAATATGTCATACGAGCCATTAACTATAGTAACTTATCTTAATTCAAGTTACACATCAAAAAAGGCCGTCCCGGCGGGGGTTGGTAATCCCGCGCAAAATCCTGATTATTGGGTTTTAACTGGCAATTTCAATGGGCAGGTTGCAGACTACCATGAAATTGTTCAAGAAGCACTTGATTCAATCGATGGAAATGTTGGAAATAACATTTATGATGCAAATTATCATATACTTTGCATTGGCGATAGTTATTTTACAGGTACTCAAGTTAGTCAATATGAAACTCCTGTAACGCAAATTGCTTCTTATTTTAAAAAAACTATTGGTGTGAATTTATTTAATGCATCAAAAGGCGGGGCAGGTTTTTTAGCACATAATGACAATTATATATTGGAGGTTATTAAAGCGTATATTGCGGGTGGGAATATTCCTGATAATAATAAGGTAAGACTTTGTTTGATTGGTTTGGGGTACAATGATTTAGTAATATTAAAAAACAGTACCTCTCTCACTACTAGTGATATATCTAAAAAAATATCGGATACATATTATTACCTTAGAATTACATTTCCAAAAGCAAAAATAATGACGACATTTACATCTGGCGGGTATGCTAATGTAGACTCGAACGTGAAAGCTTCATTACAAAGATATTACTTTTATGAAACAATTGGCGGATGGGGCTATTACCTCGGAAATTCCGGGAACATTTTGAAATTGGGAAATAATTCGCAATTATTAGCCAGTGATAAAATACACCCTACTAACTATGGTGCTATAAAGTTAGGGCAGTATATTTCAAATATGATAATGGGCAAAAATGAACTATTTTATGAATGGGGTAGAGGCGATAATAAAGCTTATGTTGCCGGTGATACCATTCATATCAAATATGGCACATTTTACAAAGAATTAAACACTCCATATCAGGATAATTTAGACGGCGAAAACTTATTAGAGGATTTCGATTTAAACTTAAGTTTAATTGGAAATCAAATAATA
>ERZ778514.1677-NODE-1677-length-15884-cov-5.022996_pt1 | contig 15884 bp, 13 predicted proteins | sample MGYA00510344_ERZ778514 | MGnify/ENA primary metagenome ERZ778514 (study PRJEB29527, sample SAMN07138968) | mouse gut metagenome | material: feces | host: mouse | place: China:Nanjing | collected 2016-01-25 ... | reverse complement strand
CCGGCAGGGGATTCTGTCATTAATCAAATTAAGCTCTCGCTATTGAAATCTAGCAATTTCTAGTCTTTTAATTTTGCGATGATGAAGTCGCGGTTCAAGCGGGCGATGTTGCTGATAGAAATATTCTTCGGACATTCAGCCTCACAAGCACGAGTGTTTGTACAGTTACCGAATCCCAGTTCGTCCATCTTTGACAACATAGCTTTTGCACGACGCAAAGCTTCCGGTTTACCTTGCGGCAGCAAGTTCAACTGGCTAACTTTTGCAGAAACGAACAACATAGCAGAACCATTCTTACATGCAGCTACACAAGCACCGCAACCGATACAAGAAGCAGCATCCATAGCTTCGTCAGCGATAGGCTTCGCGATCAGGATAGCGTTAGCATCCTGCGGAGCACCTGTGCGTACACTTACATAACCACCAGCCTGCATAATCTTGTCGTATGCAGTACGGTCTACTATCAAGTCCTTGATAACCGGGAAACCGGCCGAACGCCAAGGCTCAACAGTGATGGTGTCACCATCGTTGAAACGACGCATATAGATCTGGCAAGTAGTAGCACCTGTTGCAGGACCGTGCGGATGTCCGTTGATGTAAAGAGAACACATACCGCAGATACCTTCGCGGCAGTCATGATCGAATACTACCGGTTCTTTTCTTTCGCTGATGAGCTGTTCGTTCAGAATATCCAGCATTTCGAGGAAGGAAGTATCACCGGGGATATCTTTCATTTGGTAGGTTTCAAAAGCACCTTTAGCTTTCGGACCAGCTTGGCGCCATACCTTCAGTGTAAATGATATATTTTTATCCATTTTCTTCTAATTCTTTTAAATGTTTAACTTCACCGATTAGCTCTTGTAGTTACGAGTCTGAACCTTGATAGCTTCGTATACCAGCGGTTCTTTGTGCAATACCGGAGCCTTTTCATCGTCACCTTGATATTCCCAGCATGCTACATAGAAGAAGTTTTCGTCATCACGTTTTGCTTCTCCTTCTTCAGTCTGGTATTCTTCACGGAAGTGACCACCACAACTTTCGTTACGGTTCAATGCGTCGTAAGCAACAAGCTCACCCATAGTGATGAAGTCGTACAGACGGATTGCTTTGTCAAGCTCTATGTTCATACCTTCCTTAGAACCGGGGATAAACAAGTTCGTTTCGAATTCCTTGCGGATTTCTTTCAGTGCGGCGATACCTTTCTTCAAGCCTTCTGCCGTACGTCCCATACCTACGTATTCCCACATGATATGACCCAGTTTCTTGTGGATAGAATCAACAGATTCTTTACCCTGGATGCTCATGAGCTTGTCGATCTTAGCCTGAATGGCTTTTTCAGCTTCAGCGAATTCAGGAAGATCGGTAGAAAAACGAGGAACGGTAATCTGGTCTGCCAGATAGTTCTGGATGGTGTAAGGCAATACGAAGTAACCGTCAGCCAAACCTTGCATCAATGCAGAAGCACCGAGGCGGTTTGCACCGTGGTCGGAGAAGTTACATTCGCCGATTGCGAACAGACCCTTGATAGTGGTTTGCAGTTCGTAGTCTACCCAGATACCACCCATTGTATAGTGGATAGCCGGATAAATCATCATCGGGTTATAATATTTCACACCACTGATTTCTTTAGCCAGTTCGCCCGGGTTAACGTCAGTGATTTCTTCGTACATATCGAAGAGGTTGCCATAACGTTGAAGAACAACGACGATACCCAAACGGTTGATAGCTTCAGAGAAGTCGAGGAATACGGCCAAACCTGTGTTGTTTACACCAAAACCAGCGTCGCAACGTTCTTTAGCGGCACGGCTGGCAACGTCACGCGGAACCAGGTTACCGAATGCCGGATAGCGGCGTTCCAAGTAATAGTCGCGGTCTTCTTCCGGAATATCACTTCCTTTGATTTCGCCTTTCTGGAGTCTTACAGCATCTTCTTTCTTCTTCGGAACCCAGATACGACCGTCGTTACGGAGAGATTCGGACATCAAAGTCAGCTTAGACTGCTTGTCGCCATGTACCGGAATACAAGTCGGGTGAATCTGAACGTATGCAGGATTTGCGAATACAGCACCCTTGCGGTAGCAAGAGATAGCAGCTGTACAGTTACAACCCATAGCGTTGGTCGACAAGAAGTAAGCGTTACCATAACCACCGGTAGCGATTACTACAGCGTGAGCGGCGAAGCGTTCCAATTTGCCTGTTACAAGGTTTTTTGCGATGATACCGCGGGCACGTCCGTCAACGATGACAACATCCTGCATTTCATAGCGGGTGTACAGTTTTACTGTACCTACGTTTACCTGACGGCTCAATGCAGAGTAAGCACCCAGCAGCAACTGCTGACCAGTCTGACCTTTAGCATAGAAAGTACGGGATACTTGTGCGCCACCGAAAGAACGGTTGTCCAGTGTACCGCCATATTCGCGGGCGAAAGGAACACCTTGCGCTACACATTGGTCGATGATAGCGTTAGACACTTCAGCCAAACGATATACGTTTGCTTCACGGGCACGATAGTCGCCACCTTTTACAGTATCGTAGAACAGGCGGTAAACGGAGTCACCGTCATTCTGATAATTCTTCGCAGCATTGATACCACCCTGTGCAGCGATAGAGTGTGCACGACGGGGAGAATCCTGAATACAGAAATTGAATACTCTGAAACCCATTTCACCAAGTGAAGCAGCGGCAGAAGCACCTGCCAGACCCGTACCCACAACGATGATGTCCAAACGACGTTTATTAGCGGGGTTCACCAATTTCTGGTGAGCTTTATAGTTAGTCCATTTCTCAGCCACCGGGCCTTCTGGAATCTTTGAATCTATTTTAATCATAATATTATTTACAATTTAATCATTTACAATATCCTATTTAGCAAGCACCGCCACAAATCAGTGTTTTCACGAAGAATACCACTACTACCAGTGCGAAACCGAGTACAACAATCGTAGAATAGATGTTAGAAATACATTTCCAACGGTTGATCCATACTTTGTTGTTCCATCCCAGTGATTGCATGGAGCTCCAGAAACCGTGAGTCAGGTGGAACCACAGCGCAAACAGCCAAACGAGGTAAAGAACTACGTAAACCGGGCAGGAGAAAGTCTGCTGGATGTGATAAGCGCCGTTAGCGGCATAAGCCAGCGTCAGCGTGTCAGCGTGCATGCCCATGTTGTGCATCAGTTCCGGCAACTGCATTTTTGCCCAGAAGTTGAAGAGGTGCAGGCCAAGACCTACGATTACGATAATACCTAACACTAACATGTTCTGAGAAGCCCATTCTACAGTTTTTGGTTTGTCAACCACTGCATAGCGTTCGCTACCACGCGCTTTGCGATTCTGCATTGTCAGCCAGAACGCATAGATGATGTGAATCACAAAAAGAGCGGCTAGTCCTGCGGTAGCTACCAATGCATACCAGTTTGCTCCCAGGAACTCACAAATCATGTTGTAACCATCAGCCGAGATGATTGCAACCAGGTTCATCGCCATGTGAAATGTTAGAAACAGGACAAGGGCGATACCGGTAACGCTCATCACCACTTTCCTTCCTACAGATGAATTACTTAACCACATAAATGATTGAATTTAAATTATTTAATTGTTAGAACTAAAATGTCGACGTTTTACACCTCTTACAGACTGCAAAAATAGGGGAAATAGATTGATTGAGCAAGGAATTAAAGAAATAATTCCTTAATCGGCGATCTTTCCGATTTTTCCACCGCTGGCTGCCTTCTTGCGCAGCGTGCGGGGAGTGTCGTCGAAAGAGTCTTTGACAGAACTTTTTGGCCGTGATAAATCGGTGATATCAGGGCATATAAGTAATGTGTCTAGGGAAGGGTGGGCTAGACAGAAGTTCAGTTGTTGCAAAAAAAGGCAACTGATTAATGGATGCGCCATCAATCAGCAAGTCAAGATTGAACAACTGGATGACTTGAAGAGCACCGCGCGCCTTCTTTCTAACGTTTGGAAATGAAAAGGGGCAGTCATTCAAAAGTTCTATCAATACCATTCTGCCGATGTCGGCAAAATGAACGGCAATACACCTTCCTGGACACTTTTTTCATACTCTTTACTTTATTGCTGTATAGTATTTGCTTCATCCTCTTTTATCTCCGCCTTGCCATAATATCCTGGCATCGGCATATAAATCGGATTATAATATGTATTGATATTTTTCAATTTCATTTCCTCTTTCAGCCGTTTGATGTGCCGTGCGGCAGTGGTGGGAGTAAAGCCGCAGAGCCTTTGGAAGTCGGAGCGGGTTAATATCGGGTTATTGCTGAAATAGTTAGCCAGCAACTTGTCTATTTCTTCGTTCGAGCGGGAAGCTGAATGGGGTTTCAGTTTGCTTCGTTCCAAGTGTACGACGCTGACTGACTTCTTCAGTTTGGCATCCGCCTTGAAGTTGATGTTGGCTTTGAGCTTAATTTGACTGGCTTTCAGTTTGGGCGAAGTGATAGGTTCTTTGCTGTTCAGTTTTATCTGAAAATAACCGATGCCGTCCAGATGGACGCTTTCTCCCTCTCGAAGCCGGTCACCCATAAAATGGCTAAGGGAATCGAGGACAGATTTCACGTCTCCTACGGTCAGCGAGGTGGCTATCTGGATTTCTTTTGCCAGATAGTCCGTGTCGATATGCTGGAAGTTGACTACGCGTGCGTGATAAGTCTCTTTGTTTTCCTCGTCCTTGGGATGAGGATTCTTGTACAATTCAAATTGTATGGCCATTGTTCTCTATTTAGTTTACCGTAAATACATTGTGTTTTGTTGTTGCAAAACAAATTAGTTATCGTTGGATATTAGTTAGAGAGGATTGTGTTATATAGCTGTTGTCTGTTATCAAGCGGCTTTATATAAGTTGTCCTGTCTTTATTCTTTGATTAAGACGTAGGGATAGTTCTGTTCCGGAGTCTTTATCATTAGTTTGTCACGGCCGTGGTGAGTATTTGCCATGGCTGTGGTAGGAATTCGTCACGGCCGTGGTAGGAATTCGTCACGGCTATGGTAGATGAGCTATATCCGTAGCAAAGATAAACTATATCAGGGAGAAAAACAAAGTATTCCTGCATGTTTGAGGAATTTATTAGCCTTGTCCCGATTGACAGATACGGTGTAGGAAAGGAAAGTGTATCATAGCGGTGATAGGTGATAGATGAGGTGATAGGTCAAAAAACAACCTATCACCGTCGGAAACCTCGATGAACAAAGCGCTTGACTGCCGTCGGTGATAGGTGAAAGAGAAATGTGAGTTTTTTAATATGAGGGGGAAGAGAGTGGGTGAATATCAGGGCTGGTGTGCTTTCAACTTCTTCTGATACTCGTCCGAATTCAATATCTCCAATGCCTTTTGCACACTTTCATTTGTCGTATTCATCACCCGGAAATATTCGTTCATATCCCAAAGGTCACGGGCAATCAAAGCTTTGAGTTGCGTCTTGATGAGTGGGAGCGATTTCCGGTACTGCTCTTCGTTAAACTTCACGCCCTCTTTATCGCCCATTTCGCGTAAAGTAGCCATCATTCCGTCATCAATGATAAACTTCTCATTGAATGATTCGAACTTCTTGTACTTGCTGGCTAATTCGTTCCGGTGTCTTTCGATAAACTTCATGGTGAATTTGATAACGACACCTTTGGCTACCAGGTTGCGGTGGTAATCCGTATAAAGGGTGGTATCAATGGGCACGAAATAATCCGGCATGATGCCGCCACCGCCATAAACGGTGCGTCCGAGCTTCTTGGTCTGTACTTTCAACGAATCGGGGAAGTGGATGCTGTCGGCATTCATCAGCTCACCGTGATTGAAGCGTTCTATCAAGTCCTTGTTGTAATCTGTCGAGCTGTCGTAAGGTTTTTGGATGCAGCGGCCGGCAGGAGTATAATAACGGGCGATAGTCAGGCGAATCATGGAACCGTCGGGAAGGTCGATAGGACGTTGGACCAGCCCCTTGCCGAAAGAACGGCGGCCGACGATAATCCCTCTGTCCCAATCCTGTACTGCTCCGCTGACGATTTCACTGGCGGAAGCTGTATATTCGTCGACCAATACGATGAGGCGGCCGTTACGGAAGTCTCCGTTGCCTTTGGCATAGAAGTCGCTGCGCTTGGCAGTCCGTCCTTCGGTGTAGACGATTACTTCTTTTTGTCCCAGGAATTCGTTGGCAAGGTCGATGGCTGCGTTGAGGTATCCCCCGCCGTTGCCTTGTAAGTCGAGAATCATATCCTTCATTCCTTGCTTCTGGAGTTCCTTCATTGCTTTCTTGAACTCTTCGGCGGTCGTTGCCCCGAAGCGGTTGATACGGATATAGCCTGTCTTGGGCTGAATCATGTAAGAGGCATCAAGGCTGAGGATAGGTATCTTGTCTCTTTTTACGGTGAATACCAGTGGGTCTTGTACGCCACGGCGGACAATTTTCAGATTGACTTTGGAGCCTTTCGGGCCGCGAAGACGTTTCATTATATCTTCCGTACTCATCTTTACTCCGGCAATGGCGCTGTCGTTGACGGCAATAATGCGGTCGCCGGCAAGGATGCCGACTTTCTCGGAAGGGCCGTTGCTGACAGGTTGTACCACAAGCAAGGTATCCTCAATCATCTGGAACTGCACGCCGATACCCTCGAAATTGCCTTGGAGGGGTTCGTTCATTTTCTTCACTTCCTCTGCATCCGAGTAGGTGGAGTGCGGGTCGAGTTGTGCCAGCATTTTGATAATGGCTTCTTCTACCAACTTGTTCTCATCTACTTTATCTACATAGAAGTTGGAGATGGCAAACTCTGCCATTTGCAGCTTGCGCATGGCAGCCGAACCGAAATTCTGAGCCTGTACGGCTGATGCTGTCCACAGGCAGGCCAAAAGGACGTATATTTTAATCTTACTCATAATCTTACTTTACTCCATTCTCAACTGATCTTCATTCCTTTGGGAATAAACTGGCTGATATCTTTATTATAGGTCAATAACTCGCGTACAATCGTAGAGCTGACACAAGTCAGTTCAGGCTCAGTGAAGAGCAGGATGGTTTCAATGCCTGCCAGTTTGCGGTTGATGTCCGCAATTGTTTCTTCATACTCGAAATCTTTCACGGTACGGATACCGCGGACGATGAACCGCGCTCCTACTTTCTGGGCAAAATCAATCGTCAGGCAGTCATAGGACATCACCGTGATGCGGGGTTCGTCTTTATAAAGTTCTCGAATCATTTCTTCCCTTTTCTCAATGGGAAAGTATGTATTCTTGTTCTCGTTGATACCGATTCCTATCACGATTTCGTCCATAAAAGTGAGTGCACGTTCCACTACCGAATAATGTCCGATGGTGAATGGGTCAAAGGTGCCCGGGAATATTGCTTTTCTCATGATGCCAAGTCTTCTTCTATAACTAGATTGTCTATGATAAAGTTCTGTCGTTCCATGGTGTTTTTACCCATGTAGAACTCAAGTAGTTCTTTCACTGCGTCTGTTTTTCGCAAAGAAACTTGCTCCAGACGCATGTCTTTACCGATGAAATGCTTGAACTCGTCCGGTGAAATCTCTCCTAAACCTTTAAATCGCGTGATTTCCGGATTCGGGCTTAGTTCGTTTATTGCGTTAACGCGCTCGTCTTCACTGTAGCAGTAGATTGTTTTCTTCTTATTGCGTACACGGAACAAAGGTGTTTGCAGGATATATACGTGGCCTTTTTTTATAAGATCAGGGAAGAATTGCAGGAAGAAGGTAATCAGTAGCAGGCGGATATGCATGCCATCCACATCGGCATCGGTTGCTACGATAACCTTGTTGTAGCGCAAACCGTCCAACCCGTCTTCAATATTCAAGGCTGCCTGAAGCAGATTAAATTCTTCGTTTTCGTAAACCACTTTCTTGGTTAATCCGAAAGAGTTCAGCGGCTTACCGCGAAGACTGAACACTGCCTGCGTGTTCACATCACGGCTTTTGGTGATGGAACCACTTGCGGAGTCTCCCTCGGTGATAAAGATGCAGGAGTCTTCTTCCAATCCTTTCCCTTTCGGGTCGTTGAGGTGAATACGGCAGTCGCGTAATTTACGGTTGTGCAGGTTCGCTTTCTTTGCACGCTCACGGGCCAATTTGGTAACCCCTGCGATGGCTTTGCGTTCTTTTTCCGATTCTTGAATTTTTTGTTGTATTACTTCGGCTATATCCGCGTTCTTGTGCAGAAAGTTATCCACTTCCTGTTTGATGAAATCACCTACATACTTGTTGACTGTCACTCCGCCGGGGACCATATTGGTAGAACCCAGCTTCGTTTTTGTCTGACTCTCAAAGATCGGTTCTTCCACATTGACGGCAATGGCAGCTACCAGTCCGTTGCGGATGTCGGTATAATCCATGTTTTTGTTGAAGAACTCCTTGATAGTGCGGGCGATGTGTTCCTTGAAAGCACTCTGATGCGTACCTCCCTGCGTGGTGTGCTGGCCGTTGACAAAGGAGTAATATTCTTCTCCGTATTGTCCGGTATGAGTGAAGGCTATTTCGATGTCTTCCCCTTTCAGGTGGATAATCGGGTAAAGTCCGGTTGCCGTCATGTTGTCGTTCAAAAGGTCTACCAGACCATTGCGCGACAGGATACGGTGTCCGTTATAGATAATGGCAAGCCCTGTATTGAGGTACGTGTAATTACGTAGCATTGTCTCAATAAATTCAGGCTTGAAACAGTAATTCAGGAATAATGTATTATCCGGTTCGAAGAAGATGTAAGTTCCGTTTTCCTCTTCGGTATCTTGCGTATTGTCACTCAGCAGGGTTCCTTTGGAGAAAGTGGCGGTACGTACTTTACCGTCGCGGTAACTGCGCACCTCGAAACGGGAGCTCAAGGCATTGACGGCTTTCACACCCACGCCGTTCAACCCGACACTTTTCTTAAATGCCTTGCTGTCGTACTTACCACCGGTGTTCAACATGCTGACGGCTTCGATGAGTTTTCCCTGCGGGATGCCTCGTCCGTAGTCGCGTACGCTGATACGAAGGTTTTCTTCAACGGTAATCTCGATTTTCTTACCGGCTTGCATTTTGAACTCATCAATACTGTTGTCAATTACTTCTTTCAGGAGGACATAGATTCCGTCTTCGGCATGTGCACCGTCGCCCAGCCTTCCGATATACATACCGGGGCGTGTGCGTACATGTTCCATGTCACTTAGGTGACGGATGTTGTCGTCAGTGTACTCTACTGCATTGTTGTTGTCTACAGGTATCAATTCGTTCTCTTCCATAGCTGTTTCTTTATTTTATCTCTTTGATGAACGCACGGCGGCGCTTATGTTGTTGAGTCTCAAAGTAATCCCATTGTGCCTGAACTTTTCCGTTCAGTTCCAGTTCGGGGTTGCTTTCCGCAAAGATAAAACCTAATTTTTGATAAACCGGAATTAAATCGGAAAATAACAAAGCGTTAACACCTTTGTTTTGATATTCCGGTTTCACTGCAACGAGTAGCAGATCAAGCATTTTGGCACGGCGTTTCATGAATAGTGCCTTTAACAGATAGAACCATCCGAATGGTAACAGGCGCCCGTGTGATTTCTGTAAAGCCTCGGCGAGAGATGGCATGGAAATGCCTACACAGACCAGTTCGTCATTGGCATCAGTAATCAGTGTAACCATCCGTAAGTCAAGGATCGGCAGATACATTTTCACGTATTGGTCGATTTGCCGCTGTGTCAACGGAGAATAGCCGTAAAGAGGACTATATGCTTCATTCATCAGCTCGAAAATCTTCTGTCCGTAGTCTTTGGCTATTTTTTTTGCGGAAGTATATTTCTTTATCTTGAGGTTATATTTTCGTTGGATCAGTTCGGAGATACGTTTATGTTTGTCGGGAATGGCATCCGGTATGTAGATTTTGTATTCCACCCAGTCGGCATCTTTCTCGAAGCCTAACTTTTCCATGTGTACAGGATAGTATGGGTAGTTGTAGATAGTAGCCATGGTGCTAAGTTGGTCGAATCCTTCAACTAACATTCCTTCCGCATCGAAATCAGTAAATCCGAGAGGACCGGCAATGTGAGTCATGCCCCGTTCTTTTCCCCAATCTTCCACTGTTTTGATGAGTGCGGATGATACTTCGGGATCGTCGATGAAGTCTATCCATCCGAAACGGACGTTCTTGCAGTCCCATTTCTCATTGGCACGGTTGTTGATGATAGCGGCTACGCGCCCTACGATTTTATCGTCCCGATATGCCAGGAAATAATCTGCTTCACAGAACTCGAATGCCGCGTTTTTCTTTTTGTTGAACGTATTGAGCATATCGTCATAGAGGTCGGGCACAGAATAGGGATTATCCTTATACATCCTATAATTGAAACGGATAAATTTCTTCAGCTCGCTCTTTGTGGTGACTTTCTTGATTGTAATAGCCATATCTCGTATTTATGATTTGAGGGAACAAAGATACGTGATAATCTTCAAATTACAACGCTGAGGGTGGTAAAAACTGTATGAGATGAATAGAGGAGCGGGTCTACTTCGATGCAAAGCAATATACGTTTCCTGCAAAGTCGCAAACAATCATCCGGTTACCGGATACGGCTACGGTGGAGAATACGGGTACTCCGAGATTATATTTCTCTTTTATGATTCCTGTTGCCTGGTCGATAGCGTACAGATAACCATCGGAAGCTCCGATGTAGACAACTCCTTGTGACGCTACGGGGCTTGTTTCCACTCCGGCTTGCGGGGTGCTGGAGTAAGGGGCGGTGTAGACGAGTGAAGGTGATGTCTCTGCTTTCCATTTATTGAAAAGTGTGGATTTGTCCAGTGCGAACACTCCGCGGTCGGCGGTGCCAAAGACAATCTCCTGTTCGGTGACGAACGGGGTGGATGTAACGTCCAGATTGGCCGATAGTTCTTTTTGTTGACCGTATAATCCGCCCCATTGTGTCCCGCTGATTAATATATTTCCGGCAATGGTCAGTGTGGTAGTAGCGCCTTCCCGTTGTTTCCAGTCTTTGTTGGTCCATATTGTTTGTCCTGTTTTTAAATCATAGGCGGCTAGTCCGGTGCCGATTCCAGCATAGGCTATGCCTTTATCTACGGTTACTCCTTCAGTCAGATAGGGATAACCGTTCAAGTTAATATATCGTCTCCAGAGTAACTTCCCTGATTCTGCGTCTAAGGCATAGAGGTTGCAAGCGGCATCCTGGGCTATTACAATTCCATTTTCATAGACTATTGTGTTCGTCGTTGAAGAATGAGCTTACTGTAAGATGCAGTCTTTTTCCGTTTTCATTCGTCGGTATTTGAATGTTTCCATTCCAGTTCCAGTCGGTGAGAGAGGTAAGGTTGCCTTTTGCTATTTCTTGGTTGTTTTCCGCGTCGCTTAGGACATAAGAAACGTGTGATGTTTTTGCCTGCGAATGATATGTGTTGACGGATACGGGAAGCTGGTTTTCGCCAGTAGAAGCGGCAACAGTAGAAGCGGCAGTCTGATTGTCCATCGGAGAGACGATGGCAATTTGCGGTTCGATAAAAGCGTATCTCAGTTCTGTACTGATGTTATTATTGGCATCTACCTTTATAGCACGGAAAGAAGAGGGTGTATGGTCAATGCCGCCTTTGTCTAACGTTCCGGTGCAGATTGTGTAAAATCAGGGCGAGGTCATTTTTCAGCCAGTTATATACGTCTTTCAGAGTATAGTCAGTCGGGTTGTCTCCGTGGTCGATGGGGGTGACTACGTAATGGATATTGCCGACATCAAATGAATACCATGTCGGGCCGTAGAGAGACTCGTAAAGCTCTTCGCCATACTTACCTTTCACCAGGTCGTGATTGCCGATGCAATAATAAACGGGGCAGTCCATTGTTTGTGCGTTTGCTACACGGTTGTGCATGGTCAGTCCCGCTTCGTAACAGATGTCTCTGGTATGAATTAGGAATGCAGGTTTCTCGTTCTTTATATATTGCTGAAGGTCTGTCACCCAGCGTCCCATTCCACTGGTTACTTCGGTATCGGTGATTTGAACGAAAGAGTGCTCTTTCGATTTAGTCCGTTCACTTTCAGTCAGCAGGAAATCATAGCTTTTCCTGTTTTCTGTTACGGGCAGGTAGAAATGCTGTGTTTCGTATCCGGCAGGGGTTGTAATAGTGATGAATCGTGTTTTTTCGAATCCGGGTAAAGAGAACCGACCTTTCTTATCTGTCTTTGCTACGTTCAATCCGTCTGTTACCATAACTCCTGCCAGCGGCTTGTCGCCTTTATTGAATATGTCCGATTGGTCGGTGTCGATATAGACCGTTCCTTTGAATTGGGTGCTTAGTGGTAGATATAGTAAAAATAAGATTAGTATGACAGATAGTCTTTTCATGGTCAGTTCTCCGTTTTTTTAGTGTGTTAAGCTAATTATTTCTTTTTATTTCAGTTGTTTCATTTCTTCATTGTAGCGTGCTTCTTCTTTGTATAAAGGCTTGTACCATGTCTTTCTTAATATGAGTGTAGTAACCAGCAACAGGGCGATAGAACTCCAGAGTCCCAATTGTTCACGGACAACGAGATACATCGGAATGATAGTAAGCGTACATTGCCAAACGATGCCGATTGCCACGTTGAAAGCGTCTCTTTTAAAGTTTCTATTTGGCTGGATATGGGGGTAACGAACCAATGCTTTTTCTTCGACTGGCTTCCACCAACCCCACGGACGTACACGGGGGTAGAAGTTGATAAGTGTTTCTTCGTCAGTCGGGGGTGCGCTGTAAGTTCCTGCAATACATCCTATCAGGGAGACACCGAACAAAACGGGGAAGAAATGCAACACCCATGCATCGGGAACAGTGAATGGCTGCTGAAGCGGCATCTTTCAATACTTCAATAGAAGTAATGTCGTTAGGGTCTACCATACTGATGTCGCCGAATGCCCCATCTATAATATATAGAGGATCGTTGTTGAATAACGAACTGATACCACGCACATTAATGGTCATTAAATATGAGATAATCTCTTTTAATATAATACTGAACCGCTATTAATTACCGAATTTGTTTTCAATTACTGATTCGCATAAGTATAACATGAACTTTTGATTCATAAATTTCATCAGTTCCACCTTATGTCTGAAATATCAATGAATAAGGAGATAGCGGGTGAATGCATAGAAAAAATCAAGATGAAATCTTCTGCTATTTCTTTCGCCTTTCAAATTTATTTATATCAATAGTAACATATAGTTGCACAGATCGCTGTACATATAGAGCCACCTTGCTAGATATATAGATTCAATGTGGTAAGTATATAGATACAAGGTATTGAATATATAGATACACCAGCTCAAGCGTTAGTAGATGAAGCTCAATGTGTTAATATCTTACATCCAGGCTGTTAATACTTGATGGGTTGTCTGTTAATACCTGACAGCAGATTTGCTATAAGCATTTTTTCATTTGCTATAATCATATCCGGATTAGCTATAATGATATTGTTTTTAGCTCAAGGGGGGATTTGAAAAGGCAAGGTGAAACCGAGAATGTTCTGTTTTATCAGAATTTTTCACCCGCTATCTCCTTATTTATCGGCATCTCGACAATCAGATGAAATCGATGGACAGCAATGATTTTATAGTGGCATTTATGATACTTTATAGATTAAGAAAGAGATGAGTTACGCAGTATTCCGCTATCGGATGATTTAGGACTACACAGTTTAGTTTATCCTCATATCAGTTTAAACAAATTCATCTCTACATAGTTATTTATCCTAATTATTTATCCTAAAACAAACATTGAAAGATTTATTTTCTTAAATTTGTGCTAAAACCAAATAGCAATGAAAGAAAAAGGAAGTAGTATGGAACAAGTGGACAGATATATTCGTTTTGACTGGGCAATCAAGAGACTGCTTCGTCAAAAAGCTAATTTCGGTGTATTGGAGGGTTTTCTCACGGTATTTCTTGGTGAAGAGGTGAAAATCATTGAGATACTGGAAAGTGAGAGTAATCAGCAGACAGCCGATGATAAGTTTAATCGCGTAGATATCAAAGCCAAAAATGATAAAAATGAGATTATCATCATTGAGGTGCAGAACACTCGTGAATTGTATTATCTGGAGCGTATCCTTTATGGAGTGGCGAAAGCCATCACGGAGCATATTTCTCTTGGTGAACGTTATTATGAGGTGAAGAAGATTTATTCAATCAGTATCTTATACTTCGATATTGGTAAAGGGGATGACTACTTATACCATGGTCAGAACAACTTCATCGGAGTACATACGAATGATCGTCTTGAAGTGACTACCAAAGAGAAAGACGCATTGGTACATAAGCTTCCTGCCGAAATCTTTCCTGAGTATTTTCTGATTCGGGTGAATGAATTTAATAAGGTGGCGGTCACTCCTTTGGAAGAATGGGTAGAGTATCTGAAAACAGGCTGCATCCGTCCTGATACAAAAGCTCCGGGGTTGAAGGAAGCCCGTGAGAAATTGGTGTATTATAATATGTCCAAAGCGGAGCGGCAGGCTTATGATGAACATTTGAGCGCTATCATGATACAGAATGATGTGTTGGATGGGGCGAAATTGGAAGGTCGTATGGAAGGTCGTATGGAAGGTCGTGCAGAAGGTCGTGCAGAAGGTCGTGCAGAAGGTCGTGCAGAAGGTCGTGCAGAAGGACTTGCAGAAGGTCGTATGGAAGTTGCCCGTAACATGAAAAAGTTGGGAGTTCCTGTCGAGATTATCATGCAAAGTACTGGATTATCAGAAAAGGATATAGAGTAAACATTTGCTATAACGACTATATTTTAGCAATAATCTTTCAGTATATTGAAAGATTATTGCTATTTTTGTTTTAGTAGATAAGAAGATGATGGAAAAAGAGTGATTAAGAGTTTGATTGTGGAGAAACAGCGTGAAATTCCCCAGATGAAAATCATGAAAAGGAAACTTGAACTCGAAGATACGTGTAATTATGTTTTTGTTGGGTTGAGGCGTGCCGGAAAATCTTACCTTATTTCAGCATATATAAGATTTACTTGAAAGTGGGGGAGTGCAAATTAAGGATATACTATATATCAATTTTGAAGATGAGTGAATAGCATTTATACAGGCAGAAGAATTAGGATTGATATTAGAAGCCTATTAGGAAATGTATAACAATAAGCCATTAATCTATCTGGATGAAATTCAAAATGTGGTAGGTTGGGAAAAATTTGCCCGTCGTCTGGCCGATTCAAAATATAAAGTATTTATTACCGGAAGTGATGCTCAAATGCTTGGTGAATAGATACATACAACTATCGGAGGAAGATATGTCGCTATGGAAATTTAGCCGTTTTCTTTCGTTGAATATTTGCAATATGATCATTATTCATTACCTCATCATTGGGAATATGACGTTGCTGTGAAGACAGATTTAGTAAAGCGGTTTCAACCTTATTTTTATTATGGTGGTTTTGCAGAAACATTTCCGCTTAAAGATAAACGTTCATGGCTGAATTCGCTGTTTCAAAAGATTCTTTTAGAAGATGTCATTGTGAGGAATGAGATAAGAAATGAAAGTGAAATCCGATTGCTTGTGAAGAAGTTGGCCGAAAGGTGTTATGCAACCTTTAGCGTTGGCACGAATTCTGGGAATTATAAAATCAGCCGGCTGTTCTCTGTCGCATGATACATTGGTAGATTATCTTCAATATCTGAATGATGCTTATCTTGTTCTGGCATTTCCAATTACTCGGATAAGCTGAGTGAGAAGGAAAAGATATTTCTTCGATAATGGGTTACTTAATGTCTTTATTATTGAGCTGGAAAGTAAATTATTGGAGAATCAAGTTGCTATTCTTAATCTTTGCTTCTCGTAATTAGGCACATTTACTGAATATCTCTAAGAGCCTGTTTAAATTCTCTTCAGTCATAATATTATAGCTCTTACCCCAGCTTTT
>ERZ778514.1657-NODE-1657-length-16060-cov-6.687473_pt1 | contig 16060 bp, 9 predicted proteins | sample MGYA00510344_ERZ778514 | MGnify/ENA primary metagenome ERZ778514 (study PRJEB29527, sample SAMN07138968) | mouse gut metagenome | material: feces | host: mouse | place: China:Nanjing | collected 2016-01-25 ... | reverse complement strand
CAAGTAGTGGTATTGGCCTACGCCACTACTTGCGTGAGCCGATGCCACTATACGTGTAAGCCTGCGCCACTACCGGTGCGGAATCGGCCCATTTATACTACTTTTCCGTGATATAATTGACAATCCAACTACCCACTTCTTTCGTTCCATATTTCGCTCCGCCTTCCACTTGGATTTCCGGCGTACGGACATTCGCATCAAGGGAAGCGTCTACGGCTTCACGGATCAAGGCTCCCTCTTCTTTGAGGCCGAAATACTCGAATAACATCGCTACCGAAAGGATTTGCGCCAAAGGATTCGCTATATTCAGTCCTTTCGCCTGCGGCCAAGAGCCATGGATCGGCTCAAAAACCGGCGTGCTCTCTCCGGTTGAAGCGGAAGGCAGCAAGCCCATAGAGCCGCTGATGCAAGAACCCTCGTCCGTCAAGATATCACCAAACGTATTCTCGGTTACCATTACATCGAAGAATTTCGGCTCTTGGATCATACGCATAGCGGCGTTGTCCACATACATATAGTCTGTCGTTACTTCCGGATAGCTAGGAGCCATCTCTTGAGCGATCTGGCGCCATAGACGGGAAGAGGCAAGTACGTTCGCCTTGTCAACAACCGTCAGGTGCTTATTCCGTTTCATCGCATACTCGAAGCCCACTTTCAAGATACGCTCGATTTCCGGGCGGGTATACATATTCGTATCGTATGCCTTATCGTTGTCTTGATATTTCTCACCGAAATACATACCACCGGTCAACTCACGGATACATAAGAAATCCGCGCCATCCACCAATTCGGCACGCAACGGCGATTTATGCAATAAGCATTTGAAGGTCTGCACCGGACGGATATTAGCGAACAGGCCCAACTTCTTACGCATCGCCAAAAGACCTTGTTCCGGGCGTACTTTCGCTGTCGGATCATTATCAAACTTAGGATCGCCCACGGCCGAAAAAAGAACAGCGTCGGCATCCTTACAAATCCGATAGGTCTCCTCCGGGAAAGGATCACCTACCTTATCGATCGCGTCAGCGCCACAAAGGGCATACTCATAGTGAACCTCATGTCCAAATTTCTCACAAACGGCACTCATTACCTCCACGCCTTGCACGGAAATCTCTGGTCCGATCCCGTCTCCGGGAAGTACTGCTATATTCAGTTTCATCGTAAATGTTTGTTATTATTCTCTGTTAAAATGTACATACTTAGGCTCCGTGGGGAAATACGTGTCATCATCCCACAGGGTACTTGTAATCATCAAGTCGGCGCTATAACGGTTACAAGCGATAGGTACGTTATGAACACGGCACTGGCGAAGCAACATCTGGATGTCGGCCTCGTGCGGTTGCGGATTCAAGTCGTCTATCAAAAAGACCGCCAAATCGATCTCCTTACGGACAACCATAGCGGCAATCTCAGCATCGCCTCCCATCGGACCGGAATGCATGCAAGCAATATCCGCGTTCACCCCTTTTTCCTCGAGAGCTTTACGAACCAAATTTCCGGTCGTACCCGTACAAACAATATGGTGGTGAGACAAGAACTCAGCGTTATGTACCGCCCATTCTACCATTTCCGCCTTACGATTGTCGTGCGCTACAAGCGCAATAGTCAACTTTTTCATACCCTTTACTTTTTTAATTATTAATCCTCTATCTTGTTCAGCATCTTCAATGTCGCCTTGATCGCCGCCTCGGTCTGATCAGCGTCCAGACCACGAGTCTTGAAATCGACCCCGGCATAATTCCAGCTGATGACCGTCTGCACGAACGCATCCGTACGTCCTCCCGGCGGGATGGATACCGAATAGTTCGTCAACATCGGGAACGGGCGGTTCAAACGGGAATAAATCCGGCGTAGGGCACGAACGAAAGCGTCGTATTGTCCATCACCGGAAGCCGATTCCTCGTAAGCCTCGCCATTGATCTCGATCTTTAAGGTAGCTACCGGTTTCAACCCTTGGGCCAAGGATAAGGAATAGTTCAAGATCCGTATTTTCTGATCCTCCAGCGCGTTATCATGATGAAGCACATCGCTGATAATATAAGGAAGATCCTCCGGGGTAACCATTTCTTTCTTATCGCCCAGCTCAATGATCCGCTCCGTAACCTTACGCATCGAGCCCTCATCCATGTCGATACCGAGCGCTTCCAGATTCTTACGGATATTCGCTTTTCCGGAGGTCTTGCCCAAAGCGTACTCGCGAACCCGTCCGAAACGTTCAGGAAGCAAGTCGTTGCAATACAGGTTATTCTTGCTATCACCGTCTGCGTGAACACCGGCGCACTGCGTAAACACATGCTCTCCGATAATCGGCTTATTGGGCGGGATATGCACCCCCGAATAGGTCTCGACCAAACGACTGGCCTTGTTTATCTTTTCCTCCCTCAAGTTCGTCTCCTCTCCCAACTGGTCCTTGATAACGGCAAGTACGCTGCTCAAGGGAGCGTTACCCGCACGCTCTCCCAAACCGTTCACCGTCGTATGGATTCCCTTGATACCCGCACGGATGGCAGAATATACATTCGCAACGGCAAGATCATAGTCGTTATGCGCATGGAAATCAAACCGTAAATCCGGATATCGATCTACCATCATCTTGCAATACTCATAGGTATTTCCGGGATTCAAGACACCCAAGGTATCCGGAAGCATGAAACGGCAAATCGGAAGTCCTCTCAACGCATTGATCACCAAGAACACGTAATCCGGGGAATACTTGATACCGTTCGACCAATCCTCCAAATAGATATTCACGTCAATCTTCCGCCTCTCCGCTTCCAATACGACCATACGAATATCGTCTACGTGTTGTTCGGGAGTCTTTCGAAGCTGTTCGGTGACATGCTTATAAGAGCCCTTGCAAAGCAAGTTCACGACACGACAACCTGCGGATTCAATCCAGTCGAGAGAGACCGTACCATCCACGAAACCCAAGACCTCCAATTTGTTTAGGTTTCCGGAACGGGCGGCCCAAGCGGCTACACGCTTCACGGCCTCAAACTCTCCATCCGACACACGGGCGGAAGCGATCTCCACCCGGTTCACACCTAAATCGCTCAGCAGCACTTGCGCTATACTTAGCTTCTCGTGAGCGGCGAAGGATACGCCCGAAGTTTGCTCCCCATCTCTGAGGGTTGTATCCATTATTTCTATCATAATCAGCGTGCGGCCTCGAAAGCTTCGATCTTTGATTTATTTGCCAGTAAATAGTCAATATCGTCCAATCCATTGATCAGGCAATCCTTTTTATAGGCATTGATCTCGAAATGCTCGCTTTTACCCGTAGCCTTGTTCGTGATCGTTTGCTCCGGTAGATTTACCTCGACCTCCGTTTTCGGATCCCTGTAAATCGAGTCGAACAATTCTGCGAGGAACTCTTCAGTCACAACAACCGGCAACACGAAGTTGTTCAACTCGTTGTTTTTATGGATATCTGCGAAGAAACTGGAGACTACGACACGGAAACCGTAATCGGCGATCGCCCAAGCCGCATGCTCACGGCTGGAACCGGAACCGAAGTTCTTTCCCGCAACCAATATCTTTCCGCTATACGCAGGATCGTTCAAGACGAACGATTCGATCTTATTACCTTCCTTATCATATCGCCAATCCCGGAACAAGTTCTCGCCGAACCCTTCCTTGGTAGTCGCTTTCAAAAAGCGAGCTGGGATAATCTGGTCGGTATCCACGTTCTCTAAGGGAAGAGGCACACACATGCTTGTGATTATATTGAATTTTGTTTTCATCTTATGCTACTTTATTAGATTAGTCTTTACATCAGTTCTCTCGGGTCTGTGATCTTACCGGTCACGGCAGCGGCGGCGGCCACAAGCGGCCCCGCCAAGATAGTGCGGGCACCCGGTCCTTGGCGGCCTTCGAAATTACGGTTGGAAGTGGAGACCGCATATTTACCTGCCGGAACCTTATCCTCATTCATCGCCAGACAAGCGGAACATCCCGGTTGACGAAGGACGAAGCCGGCCTCAGCCAAAACCTTGTCGATCCCCTCGGCACGAATCTCCCGCTCTACCTGCCAACTGCCGGGAACCAGCCAAACCGTTACACCATCCGCTTTCTTCTTTCCTTTCACCAAAGAAGCGAAAGCACGGAAATCCTCGATACGACCATTCGTACAGCTGCCTAAAAAGACATAATCCACCTTCTTACCCAACATAGACTCGCCTGCCTTGAAGCCCATATAATCTAAAGACTTCTTATAAGAGATACGGCCTGCCTCGGGCACGCTTTCCAAGGAAGGGATATCCTCGCAGATACCCATTCCCATGCCCGGATTCGTTCCGTACGTAACCATCGGGTCGATATCCTCAGCGTGGAAAACGATCTCCTTATCGAACCTAGCGTCCGGGTCGCTATACAGCTGACGCCACTCGGTCACCTTCCGCTCCCATTCCTCGCCTCTCGGGGCGAACTCACGGTCTTTCAAATAATCGAAAGTAACATCATCCGGAGCGATCATACCGCCACGGGCTCCCATCTCGATCGAAAGGTTACAGATCGTCAGACGTTCCTCCATGGTCGTATCACGGATCGCCTCGCCAGCGTACTCCACAAAATAGCCCGTAGCACCACTGGTACTCATCTTACTAATAATGTATAAGGCAAAATCCTTCGCCGTAACACCCGGTTTGCGTACACCATCGATCGTGATACGCATCGTTTTCGGCTTACGCTGCATGATACATTGGGTAGCCAAGGTCATCTCCACCTCGCTCGTACCAATACCGAAAGCAATAGCGCCCATGGCACCATGCGTGGAAGTATGGGAATCGCCACAAACGATTGTCATGCCCGGTTGCGTCAAGCCAGTCTCCGGGCCTACCACATGGATGATACCATTCTTCGGATGTTGAAGACCGTAATACGTCAAGCCGAAATACTTCGCATTCTCTTCCAAGGTATCCACTTGATTCTTGGATATAGGGTCCTCGATAGGCTTATCTTGGTTCAATGTCGGGATATTGTGGTCCGGCATACAAGTGATTTGCGCGGGACGGAAGGGCTTCAATCCACGTGCACGTAATCCGGCGAAAGCCTGCGGGCTAGTCACCTCATGACAATACAGACGGTCGATATACAATTGTATGGTTCCGTCGGGCAACGTGTCCACCACGTGTTTGTCCCAGATTTTCTCAAATAATGTCTTGCTCATTGTCTTGTCTATTTTTAGTCTACTATAAACTTATTGATGGCGTCCACGAAAGCCTCCACCGAAGCGGCGATAATATCGGTATTCGCGGAGAACCCATAATAGGTAGCCCCATTATACTCTACCTGCATATGCACCTTACCCGTATCATCGCTACCTTTACTAATGGCTTGGATCAAGAATTCCTGAATCGTCATGTCACTATTACTAATGGCTTTTTTCACCGCCTTGATACCCGCATCAACCGGACCGTTACCAGCCGCAGCCTCGTATCTTCTTATTCCCGACAAATTTAAACAAATACTTGCGACGGATTGTACTCCAACGCCACTAGTTACCTGTAAATATTCCAGTTTAATACGGTGGGTGGCCGTACGATCCTTTCCGACCAACATCAACACGTCATCATCATTTATATCCTTCTTACGATCGGCCAGTTTCAAGAACTCTTCATACGCCTTATCCAATTTTTCCTGCTCCAGCTCCACGCCTAAGACATGCAGGCGATGCTTCAACGCCGCACGACCGCTACGGGCTGTCAATACGATCGCATTATCATCGATACCCACATCCTTCGGATCGATGATCTCGTAGGTTTGCGCATTTTTCAAAACGCCATCTTGGTGAATGCCGGAAGAGTGAGCGAACGCATTACGTCCGACAATAGCCTTATTCGGTTGTACCGGCATATTCATCAAGCTAGAAACCATGCGGCTCGTACTATAGATTTTATTCGTCGTGATATTGGTGATGATATCACGTTCTTTATGACTCTTAAAAACCATGGCAACTTCTTCCAACGACGTGTTACCCGCACGCTCACCGATACCGTTTACGGTTACCTCCACTTGACGGGCTCCGTTCAACACGCCTTGTACGGTATTCGCAGTAGCCATACCCAAGTCATTATGGCAATGAGTGGAAAGAATAGCGTTATGTACGCCATCCACATGTTCCATCAGATACTTAATTTTCGCCCCGTACTCATCCGGCAAGCAATATCCTGTCGTATCCGGTATATTCACTACGGTAGCCCCAGCCTTGATCACGGCCTCCACGACACGGGCCAGGTATTCATTATCCGTACGCCCGGCATCCTCACAGTAGAACTCTACGTCCTCCACGTACTTTTTAGCGTATTTCGTGGCGGCGATCGCACGCTCTATGATCTCCTCTCTCGTGGAGTTAAACTTATATTTGATATGAGAATCCGAAGTACCGATTCCAGTATGAATACGTCCTCGCTTAGCGAATCTCAACGCTTCGGCTGCCACGTCGATATCCTTCTCCACCGCACGGGTCAAGGCGCAGATGGTTGGCCAAGTCACGGCCTTTGAGATCTCAACCACACTCTTGAAGTCTCCCGGGCTGGATACGGGGAAACCCGCCTCGATCACATCAACACCTAGCTGTTCCAACGCCTTAGCTACTTGAATCTTTTCTACCGTATTCAACTGGCATCCCGGAACCTGCTCACCATCACGTAAGGTGGTGTCGAAAATAAATAATCTGTCTGACATAATCTTATATTCTTAATTTACTAATATCCTATACTAACTAAAAGAGCCTCTCTCACAAGGAAGTGAGAAAGGCTCTTTCATCTATCGTAATACTCGCAAAGCATACAGTCTCACTTCCTATTCCGTTCCCAGAGTAGAATAATGTTTAGAGAAATAATGAGACTATTTTGTAAGTTGCGTGTCATTGTTCTTGTCTTTATTGTTTTTGTTTGAACGTTGCAAAGATACGGCCTTTTTCGATACTACCAAATGTAATTCGAAGTTTTTTATCCATTATTTATTATAAACTATAAGCCAAACAACCACATACCTTACGAAATAACACTGCCCATCGTAACAACCTTACGATGGGCAGTATAAGGTGTTTACAATGCCCATTGTAGTCATCTTACGATGGGCATCGAGGATATCAATGAACTACGATCTTCTTCACGAACACCTCCCCGGTGACCTCGCAACGAACAAAGTAGACTCCCGCATGGCTTACGGGTATCATCACCTCGCCTGCTACCGTTTCCTTATAAACGATAAAACCGGCCACATCAATCACCGTCAGCGTAACCGACTTAGGCATATTCGCTAAAATAGAAAGATTCGCGGCATACAAAACAGCGTCTTCCTCAATGGATTCTACGCCAGTCGGCGTGTCCGGCCCTTCTGGATTCTCCGGATCAACTGGATCAACCGGAGTCACCGGATTCTCGGGATCCGTAGAGGAGGAAACAGAGGAAACAACCGTTACTTTCACCTGAGAACTCTGCGGCTTATAGTTCGGATCAGTCGGCGTGAAGATCACCTCTTTGTCGCCCTCGGCCGTCATCAGGACTTCCGGATCACTCCAAGCGAACGTTCCGGCAACGATACCGGCGTGGCCACCTTGCAAGACAGACTCTGCCAACGCATGGCCGGACAAGATAACAGATGCGGTAGGCCATACCACCTTTGCGTCAGCCCGCTCAATTGTGTATTCAAAGGTCTTCTCATACGCTTGATAGACATCATCCTCTAGACGGTATACACGGACGTAATACGTACCGGCATTTTTCAAGATAGCCGGTTGTGTACATGCTCGATCGAAGAAGAAGGTGATCTGGCACTGCTCGTTACCCTCACCCGTTACAGATACAGTCTGCGCCACACCATTGTAAGCGGAGATGTTTCTCGCCAAGGCGAAAGAGGCCTCGGGCTTGCCGACAAATTCGGGCGTGAGACCTGTCGCATCGGCAGTCACCTTGTATTCTCTCGGGTTCTCCATATTACCATCAGCCCACTTAGAGAATTTATACCCCGCAGCAGGCACGGCCTCCAATAGTACCGTTACCCCTTCGGGAACAGACACCACGCCATTCTCTGCCACATACGGCATACCGCCGTTGGTGATGCGTACATAGCCGTTTGGCTCTCCACCCGAACGCAAGACAGATGCACCAAAGTTCAATGGCTTCGCCGGTTTCGTTGAATGGTAATAAACCGTACCTTCGTAGTTCTTCTTAGCAGAAGTACTCTTAGGAGAAATCACATATTTTGTCACATCGGCATCAGGATAGGACGGGTCAATCTCTACTTCCACCTCATCCCTGCCTGGACGTGTCTTCAAGCCCTCGGCACCGTCAAGTACCTGTGTCACCGCAATTTTAGACTTCTTGATGACCAAGCCATCCTCATAGGTCTCGTTGAACTCTTTGTACAGGCCATCCTCATCACGATGCAACAAGACGGTATAATGATCCGCATCGATCGCCTTCTTGGTCACATTCTCTTCCGAGTCCTTATATAATACCTCGAACGAGAAGCCCGCATAGGTTTGGGAAGCGAAAGGCACGAAATTACGAGACACACCATTGTAGTAATATTCTTGGTAAGGCCACATGATATATTCCTTCTTGATCGCCACCCGATGATCGAATACGGCCGTTACTGTCAAATCGCCGGTCACAGTCAAGACCTCATTCTGGGCAACTTCCTTACCATTCGCCAAGATCGTAAGCAAGCGTGCTCCGTCTTGTCCCTCGACATCTAGGATACGTACCTCCGTGCCATACGGCTGCTCGCCTACCTTATCCAAGGTGATCTTGCCGGCGGCAGTCGTCTCACCCGGGTTGCTGCTCACGGCAGAAGCGGCCACCTTATACTTTTTCTCCGTGAAAGAGGCGGTTGCCGTGATATCACCATTCACGGTATACAGATCGTCCGTACCACCCGATACGTTCGACAAGGCCACGTTACCCTCCAACTGATACCCGGCGTCCGGAAGCGCGATCACCCGTACCTTCGAGTTTTTCCGCACGGTAGAGCCGGAAGCGATCGGCGATCCGTCTTCCTTATATAATAAGATAGAGCCGTGAGCCGTCTGCCGGATGTTGACAAGTGCCATCTCCACGGGTTTCGCCTCGAACGCAGCCCGGATCTCCAAGGCTTTCGTTAGCGTAACCTTATCCCCCTTGAGCGAGTCGCCATTTATAGTCAATTCCTTCAACTGAGCGTTCATGTCGGGAGTCGCGAGGATCTGCAAGACCGTCCCCTGCTGTAGGGAAACGCCGTTGGTCACCTCATTCCCTTCTGCCGTAACCGACAGGCTACCATTTCCTTCCACAGCGATTGACAACGTGTGCATAATCGGTGAGAAGTTGGCGGTGTAAGTCTTGTCTGTATCTACCATGACAGCGATAGAATCACCAGTGGTCAACGTCTCGCTCGAGCCTGTCACCGACCAACCGTCAAACTGATAGTTAGGCAGCGGGATCGCTTTCAAAGAGACAGTCTGTCCTTCTACATATTTATTATCCTCCGTCTTACCCAACACATTCACCACACCACCGGTAGACGCCACGGCGGTAATCGTATAAGTCTTGGTTACCGCTACCGGCACGGAAACCGATGCCGTAGCATAATAAGAGGAATTATCAGGATAAAAAGTAACAGAATATGCTTTTTCACCAGCCGGAACCACGATACTTCCATCCGTCCAAGCGAACTTACCGACTACGGTATAACCTTCATCCGTAACGCTACCGCCAGACAGCAAGGAAGCGGAAAGTAATTGTCCTTCCTTGATCGAGGTGGCCTCAGGCGCAATGATTCCACTCGTCGCAATCGCCTTCTTGCTGGTCAAACTCATGACATAGACCTTCTCGAAAGCGTTATAATCCTCATCACCCGCATAGGAGAGTTTTACATACAGAATGCCCTCTTTCGTGCGATCAGCGTCAGTAGCCGCTTCCGTACAAGCATCGTCCGTGTAGTAAGCGACCGTCAATTCCTTGCCTTCCGGTACGGTCGTATAGCTTAGCTCGGCGGGGTTTCCGTTCAGATCCGCCATCACCTTTTCCAAGCCCGATACGTTCACCACCAAATCTGCCTTCTCTTTATACGATTTCAAGGTAGCGGTCATATCCGGTACCGTTTGTCCCTCGGACTTCTTATTGGACAAGAGACCGTTCTTAGCCGTGAAAGTACCCATTTTAAAAGAAGCGGCCAATTCCACGGGAAGGTAAAGCAGGCCTCCCTCCGGGGTTTTCATTTCCGTGTTCTTCGGGCTATAGACTACGCAACGGTAGCTGCCATTCTCCTGTTTCCACGTAAGCGCATGGTCGATCGCGACATCGCCCAAAATAGGCGCACCATCCGGCAAGACCCCTTCCGGCAAGGTGAAATCCACTTGGAAAGAAGAGAAACCAAAGGAATTACCATACACGCCCAAGACAAGCGTGTCCTTGCTACCCGCGGCGTTCAAGTCCGTCTTCTTCAACATCCACTGGGCGGCGGTAGCCGTTCCCGCTGATAACAGCAGGAAGAGGGCTACGAATAATTGTTTTATATGATTTACGTTCATAACTTACTTAATGATTAAGATGTTAGTATTACTTGCCTTCACGCCTCGACCGGCTTTCGCTGTCAAGCGATAGTAGTAGACACCGGCCGGAAGCGTAAGCGCGGCGGTATGCCGGTTCTCGCCTACCTCGCCGGGCAGACCGTTCAATACTGCGGCCAAAGCTCCGTTGGCAGAGAATACATGGATCGTCACTGCGTCGGCCGGCTCAGCCAGTTGATAGCGGAAAGTCGTGCTGCCGCGGAACGGGTTCGGGTAGTTGGACACGGCATCCAAGCGCTCGATCGCCTCTATCGGGGCGTTGGAAGTCACGATCGCATCTCCCGCAGACTTCAAGCTATTCGCCTTCGCGTCGGAGAAGGACGCGCCCACCAAGGTAACGCCCGCCGGCATACGTAAGATACGGGTCTTGCCCGAAGGAATCGTCCGTCCGTCCAAGCTATAGCCGATCACACGCAACGTGTCGCCATTCCGGTGAGAGGCTTGCAAGAACTTGGCGGCCTCACCCACGAGCGGAAGTTCCTCGGTAGTGCCTACCAGTTCCAAGTAGATACCGGCTACCGGCACCTGGCTGGAGATGGTCAGGAAGTTGTCCGTATCCAGTTCCACCAACACGGGAGCCTCGGTCTCGGCACGTAGCATGCCGGCCTTGGTAACAGGCTGGTCGCGGATGATGTTGACGATACCGACCACATCGGCGATCTCTACATTATTATCATAGTTCACGTCCGCCTCGGCCCATCCGAAGTTTGTTATCATATTAGCCGAGTCTCTCAAGATGTAGCTTACGGTAGCCGTCACGTCTTGCACGTTCACCTGCTTGTCGAGGTTCGCATCACCGTCGCAAGTATAAACCCAAGCACGATACTGAACCGTCCAGCCGGGGAACAATGGGTTGGTTACATTACCGGCGATTTGATAATTCGGGGTCAAGTCCTCCGTAATCGTATAGCGGCTGTCGGTATGGTCGATCGTGTCATTGCCAAATACCCAAGTGAAGCGAGAGGCAGATGTTCCTACCATCTTTTGTGAGGAAAGATCGATTGTCTCCCCATAAGCCACGAAACCTCCCGGGCGAACCTCGCCTACCGGCAACCTGACAACACCGAAGGCGGCTTCCATTTGTCGCGGGTTCTCCACGTTGGTGAACTCCAAGCCCGAACCATCGGCATTGAAAGACATCAAGGCCGGGAAGTTCGCTAAGTCGATCCGGGTAGTGGACATAGGCAAGCCATATGCGGTTAATTGAGCGGCAAGGTCCGGAGTGCCGTTCTCTACCCCGTCAAGCATCGTCCAATTCAAGAACAGTTCCTTTAAGTTCTTGTTGTTAGACAAGTCGAGAGCCGTCAAGCCCGTATTGGATACGTCCAAATACTCCAACGACGGATATTCGGATACGATCAAGGATTTCAAGGAATAGTTACCACCCAGCATCAAGGAACGCAATACCGTATTGTTCTTCGGCAAGAACAATTTTTCCACTCGATTGCCAGCCAACGACAGGACTTCCAATTTATCCAACGCCAAGAGATCTACCTCCTTTGCAAAGCTGTTGCCCATCTGATATAAATATAATTCCGTCAATCGGCGCGGGTTCTCCTTGTTCCAAACAGCTTGCGCATTTGATGAGTTCTCATTCGTCTGCCATGCGCCGCTGTTCCACCACTCGGTCAACGCCTTGTTGTTGGAAGCGTCCACGATACGGGCCAAGGTAACCACGTCGCTCTCAGCGAATACTTGCGGTACGGAGGTCTCGACGTGGATGTATGAGGTCTTGACCTGCCAGCCATTTCTGTAATTAATCTCCGTGATCTCACAGAACTTCGTGTTCATCATCTTGCAATAATAATTGCCATATCCTTCCTCCTTGCTATCCAGCACGAATACGCCCGGACGACCCGGTACCGGCTTCAAAGCCTCTTTCTCTTCTATACCGTACTTGCCGTTCACCCAAAGGAATACGGTCTCCACGCCATCGATCACGGCCTCGGATGAAAGGTCGATCGTATCGCCGTTCATGAATAAATCAGGATCATGCGGATGAGAGGGAGAGGTAAGCTGATAACGACTCAATCCATTATACCGAACATTCTGCCGGTAATTCTTCAAGGTGGAATACCTCAAGCCGGAACGGTTATCATAACCAACCTCCAACCTTGTCAAATTCGGATATTGAGCCATATCCAAGCTCTCCACATTACTTGGCACGCCTAATGTAAGTAAATGCCTCGCCTCCTCAGAGGAAGGAAGGGCATACTCCGTACTTTGTAAATACAAATGACGGATGTTAGCGGGTAAGTTCTTCAAAAGATCGGAGAACTGGTCTGTATGCGGCAAGGCTAAGTATTCCAATCGTGTAGCGTTATCAAAGCCTTGCAACTTCAAGTTCGGACAATATTCGATCTCCAACCGGTTCAATTGCTTGAAAGAAGAGATATCCAGCAAGGCAAGCGGCGAGTGCTCCAAATAGAGCTCCGTCAACTTTGTACAACCACTCAAATTGACCGTACTCAGCTTCGAATTCTGATAGCTACCCTCGCCAATAGAGTTTGTACCAAAGCGGAAATATTGCAGATCAGGACAATTAGAAAGATCCAAAGAAGCCAGATTCTTGCTGTATACGTGCAAATGCTCCAGTTTCGTATTCTTCGAGAGATCCAGCTTCTCGATATTCATGAAACGCTCGCACTCGAAATACTTCAATTCAGTAAAGGCGCTTAAGTCGAGGGAAGAGATCGTATCTTTCGAGTTCCAATCCAATTGGATACGTAGATGCGTCAATCGGCCAAGCTCCTCCGCACTCCAGTCCGTACAAACCGCATCCCCATACGTATTCCAATTCTCATGTTCCCAGCCCTTGCTGTCCACGAACTCTTGCAACTGGGTGACGTTCGGATTGTCGGCGGCCAGTTTCTTCAAGGCGGCGATGTCAACCGGAGAGTAATCATCCGATCTGCGGGCTACCTTGATCTCGGGCGTACGCATATACCAATCGTAATACGTAGTGTTACGGATCTCGCAGAGGTAATATTCGCCCGGCGTTCCCTTAAAGATAAAAGCACCTTCCTTGCCGGATACGGCTTCCATCGTGGCTTCCGTCCTGCTATAAGGCTCCCGAACCACACGATACCATTGATACGTAGACTTCACGCCATTCACCTCAGCGTAAGCGGAAAGGTCGATCTCCGTACCGGAGGTGACGTATGAATTATAATCGTCTACCGGAGTACCGGCCATAATTTTCGTAAAACCTTGCACGTTAAAATTATCAGGCAATGGATCTGGGAATTTCACAGTAGACCATGTGAGGGAATCGTTGCCATCCAAATACAAATACCTCAATTTCGTCAGCGCAGATACATCCAAAGACTTCAATCGAGTACCATTCAAAGAGACGCTTTCCAGCCCGGTCAAAGCCGACAAGTCCAAGGAAGAAACAGTATGTGTCCTATAATCCTTAATAAAGAAACTACTCACTTGAGCAGGAAGTTTCGTATTCCAACGGACTCCCACATTATAACCATCACCCTGCATCCGATCCTTCAGATACTCCTTGTTAGCGATGAAGTTCCGCAAGTCATTACTCAAAGGATTGGCCTCGGCGATCGCTTTCAAGGCGGCGATATCCTCAGCAGAGTACTCAATAGGGATGATAAACGAGGCTTGATCTGCAAAAGTCACATTGTTTCCATCCTTATCACATATATGTATTTCATAATTTCCACCACACACATCCGTCGCATGGGCTGTCAACGTATATTGCGAAGCGGAGAAAGAAGGAACACTCAAATAATACCTATTGCCAGACTCTTTCCGTAAGTTTTCCCCAGAAAGGCTCAAATTTTCGTACGACCCTATCAAATAGATCATAATCTGCACAGGTTGCCCTTGCAGGAATCCAGCCTTCGATACATTAATCGTAAAGGGAATATCAGTATTTAATTCGCCGGATATACGATCCGGTCTGCTAATCTCCGGCCTATCGCTAGAATTCATATACCGTACCGTATGCAAGGTAGTAGCCAAAGGAGCGGTCGCCATATCCATCGATGCGTACACGCTCACGGTATACTCCACATCGCACACCTTTGAACTAGTCAGCCTCAAGTTAATATTAGCGGACACCACATCATCCGGTATCCAACATCCACCGTCCACCAAATCAAGCATAGATTCCGCATCATTCGCCCAAATAGCAAACCTTACCCCATTAGGATTCGCCTTGTCCGCCAACTGCACCCGGACTGCCATGCCTTCCGTGAAGCCGGACACAAAAAAATGAGAGTAGTCGGTCGTTTCATTTGAATCATAAATAAATCCATAGGAAACAGGATCAGGAGTATTTCCAAACCGTACCTCCCCATCCGTCTGCCCCCACGCCAAGCCCTGCCCCGGCAAGGCGGCGTACAAGCACAAGATCATCGCCACCAGCGACAACCTCAAACTGAATCTTCGTAAAGATGTCTTCATAAACATAAAGATTTAAATAAATGTATTCTATCACGCTTAGAACGCAGGGATAGGTCGTCCGGCACGTTCGTACCGAACGACATTCCCGCACATAATCAGGTTACGATATTCTCGTCAAGCACATCCACCTAGAGGTGTACTCCGGCGGGAACACGCCGCACAAACGCCCGGGATCAGACCTCGTCCGGGCTCTCCGAATCTCCACTGCCCTGCTCCGGATCGGTGGTCTTCGCATTGGCCGGCAACTCCATCCAGAAGATGTTGTCGCTGATCAAGGAGCGTACCATGTTCCGTCCGCTACCACTCCTACGAGCCTCGGGGATGAAGCGCACGCGCACGCCGGTAATCTGGGAGGCGTTCACGTCCTTCTCCTCCTTCACGCCCTGCTTGGAGGCGTTGGCGGTGTAGTAGAACGTACCCAACCCATCGATCTTCACCGTACGACCTTGCGCCATGTAGTCTGCCAGTACCCCCGCCATGTCTTTCAACACGGCGTAGGTGTCGGCACGGCTCACGGTGGAGATCTGCGACAGGCGGTCGGCGATCTCGTCCGTAGTGACTGGTTTGCCAGCCGTTACAGACATGGGATACCAAAGCCCGTTGACCTTTTGCTGATACTTCTTATAAAATGCCATAATGTCATTTTTACAGTTTACGGCAGCTCATGGGGAGAGACAAAAATGAGGGCCGCCACCCGACATGGTCGGAGTCGTCACCAGACACTGCCTAGTGACGACTCCGACCACGTTCGGTGACGACCCTTCCAAAACCATCTTTCCCGGACGGGAATCGCCCTTCCGGAAGACTGCCAAAATATCTTATACCGGGATTCCCTCGCCATTCCCGGCTTAGCGTGTCGTATTGTGTCCGGATGACCTTTCCGGGGTATGGATTGCCATAAACACAACGATCCCGCACGCAGAGGAAATCCTCCGCACACGGGATCGCATATTCCGTATATCTAAAATTTAAATTTGCTTGCTTGCTTGCTTGCTTGCTTGCTTGCTTGCTTGCTTGCTTGCTTGCTTGCTTGCTTGCTTGCTTGCTTGCTTGCTTGCTTGCTTGCTTGCTTGCTTG
>ERZ778514.1641-NODE-1641-length-16163-cov-3.908865_pt1 | contig 16163 bp, 13 predicted proteins | sample MGYA00510344_ERZ778514 | MGnify/ENA primary metagenome ERZ778514 (study PRJEB29527, sample SAMN07138968) | mouse gut metagenome | material: feces | host: mouse | place: China:Nanjing | collected 2016-01-25 ... | reverse complement strand
TTTTGGTTTCTTTGCTGTTGTCGGTATGTATGTGTAAATCTATTCGTATCCAATCAGAAAAACATTTCGTGGTCGACATTGGCGCTTCCCGGGTTAAACAGTGTGTTAAATTGCGGCAATCGTACGAAATATGTTTAGCAAAAAAATCTACAAATTTCAAGATGTGTTTATGTATGTTGTAACAAAAGATGGAGCCGGCAGACTCGATTATACATTGTTTTATGTTTGGCGCTATTTGGAGCTCAATTAGAAGATAATAGTCAAGTAAAACTAGACGGGGCTTTACAATAGTTGCTTTAAAAAGTCTAAGACTTGCTTATCTGATAATTTAAATATTCTTAATATTCGGATAAGTTCCATTATATCCAGGCGGCGTTCGCAAGTTTCGACCCGGCCAATATAACAATGTGCCACCCCCATTTGAAGGGCTAGTTCCCTTTGGGTAATTCCGTTGTTTTTTCGCAGTCTTATCAATGACTCTATCATTGATTTGTACTTTGGGTCAAAAATGGTCTTGTTGTTCATTGATATCATTTTGATATCAAATAATCCTTGAACTCAAATTGAGAGCAAAGTATAGTTATCAACAAAAGACCAAAGGATTATGTTATGGCGGGAAAGTCACTAATAGAAGAATTGCCGGAAATCGTTAAGCAGGGGCGCAAAGAATACGAACGTATTATGCAGCGTCTGCAATCCGATAATAAAATGCTGTTGCAAACGAATGAATATGTGCTGCCGGCGCGTGATGAATCTGGGTTGTTCCAAGGCAAGATAGAACGAACTGATACCGAAGAATGGAAAAACCGTCTGATATATGGTGATAATATATTCGTGATGCAGGCATTGTTGAACGGTGATGCCAAGACCGGCTTGCCGTCTATGCGTGGCGCCATAGATTTGATTTACATTGATCCGCCATTTGATTCCAAGGCTGATTATAGAACGAAAATAACCCTGCCGACTGGTGATATAGAAGCCAAACCCGCTGTCATAGACCAGTTTGCGTACTCCGATACCTGGAAAAATGGGACGGTCAGCTATTTAGAAATGTTATATCCACGATTAATGCTGATGCGCGATTTGTTATCTGACAATGGGTCAATATATGTGCATATTGATTGGCATGTTGGACATTATGTGAAGTTATTGCTAGACGAAATCTTTGGCAAGTCTTGTTTTAGAAATGAGATTGTTTGGCATTATCAAACTTATCAAGGCCAAACAAAGTCATATTTTCCTCGAAAGCATGATAGTATATACATTTATTCTAAAACAAATAATCCTATATTTCACTTGCTTAAAGATGATAATCCAGAACAAACGATTGATTTTACTAGATGGAATCAATTCCTTAATGAAAACAATGAAATTACAGGTGCAAATTATCCAGAAACAGATTCCCGGTTTAAGGGATATTATGATAGATTTATTAAAGAGCATCATCGAAAACCTGGCCCACAAGATGTTATTCTAAAAATTGAGGGTAATACCATTGATTCTGTATGGGATATTAAAGCAGTAGATCCAAAAAATAAGGGAGAAAGGGTTGGGTATTCCACTCAAAAGCCGGAGGCGCTATTAGAGAGAGTTATTAAGGCGAGTACTAATGAAAATTCTATTGTTGCCGATTTCTTCGGTGGTTCTGGCACAACAGCATCTGTTGCTGAAAAACTGGGACGCCGTTGGATTACGTCTGATATTGGCAAGCCTGCAACGATGATTATGCGTAAACGGATGATTGACAATGACGCCAAGCCGTTCCTGTATCATGCAATTGGTGATTATCAGCGCGAGGCCTTTACAGCAAGTCATAACTTAAAACGTGTGTCTGATTTGGCGCGTGTTGTTATGAATCTGTACGGCGCCAAACCGTTTGTTGGCGATGGAATACCAGCTAACTATGGTCAGATTGGACGGACATTGGTAATAGTTGAGTCGCCGAACAAGGTAACCAGCGCCGCAACAGTTAATAATGCGTTAAAGGCTAAAGAGAGTTTTATGGGCGGCCCATGGAACAAGGTTATTATCCTGGGGTGGAACTTCAGCTTTGATATTGCTGACAAACTGCAAAGGGTAGATAAGTCCCAGGTAGAAGTGTTGGTTATTCCACCAGATTTGTTGGATTTGCTAAAAAAGAAAGATTATCGCGATTTGGTTGAATCCGGCCAAGTCAGATTTGCATCACTGCAATATCTGACTGTGAAAAAGCCCATTGTGGTTCAATCTGTGACCGAACCGGACAAGCAGGACATAACCATTGAACTGGACAACTACGTCTTGTTATCGCCAGACGTATTGCCGTTGGATGAAAAGAATAAGGCGGCGGTACAGCAGGTGATTGCCAATAATCCGCTTGATTTGATTGAATACTGGTCTATTGATCCGAATTATGATGGGCAAACATTCCGCAGTGTATGGCAGGACTATCGTGAAAACACAGCCAATGATGGTGACAGCTTGCGAGTTGTCAGATTGGCCAAATTAACCGTTCCGCCGGTTCAAAATCGCAAAATATGTGTCAAGGCGGTAGATGTGTTTGGATTTGAATCTCAGTGTGTGGTTGATGTAAAATAGGGGTTATAAAATGGCTAATAGAACAAATACCGGAACGGCGGATTTGCCATTAAAGTTTGCCAAAGAATTGACGGCTATTGTCAACCGTGAATGGGAAAATGGCAATATGCTGACCAAGGTGACGCCGGTTACTGCGGATTTATTAAAATGGTGGTTCGAAGAAAGCTTTACAACCGAACGCGACAGAAATTTTCATCAAGGGCAACGGCAGGCGATATTGAACGCCATTTATGTGCATGAGGTGTTGAAATCTCCATCGGTGTCGGAAACCTATGCTATATTAGCCCAGGAAACAGTTGAGAGTTTAACCAGCCCCGGATTGTTAAATGAAATCAGCAAGCCGAAGTACAACAATCCAAAGATGTGCATCAAAATGGCGACCGGCACAGGTAAAACCTGGGTTCTGAATGCCTTGCTGATTTGGCAATATCTGAATGCTAAATATTATGATCCGGCATTTGCACCTGTAAAATTTACCAAGAATTTCCTTATTATTGCACCGGGGTTGATTGTTTATGAACGGTTGCTGGACGCGTTTTTAGGTAAAGAAAATGCAGATGGCACAAGGGATTTTAACACAAGCGATATAAAGCAGAATGAGGAACTGTTTTTGCCCGATCGGTACAGGGATGATGTTTATGCCTTTGTCTGCAATTCTGTCGCGGATAAATCCAATATAAAGGATAAAACGACCGCCGATGGTTTAATCGCAATTACTAATTGGCATGCGTTGCAGGAAGAAATAGAAGCGGCAGAATCTGAATTTACAGTTCAAGGAACAGACTTGGATGATGTTAAATCTATTGTTAGTGATTTGCTGCCCTTGACACCGGGTATTGCGGCAGGTAATGCACTGGATACCCTGGATAGTAGATATTTCCGTGGCGGAACATTAGAGTACTTAGCAGGTCTGCCAGATATTTGTGTTTTCAATGATGAGGCGCATCATATACACGAAACTAAATCTGGCGGCAAGACAAATGATGTTAAGTGGCAAGAGTCATTGGATAAAATATCAGAAGGCAAGGGGCGCAACTTTATTCAGATTGACTTTTCGGCCACACCGTATGACGTGACAGGCAGTGGACGCAATCGTACCAAGAATCACTTTCCGCATATAATCGTTGATTTTGATTTGTCGACCGCGATGCGTGCCGGCTTGGTTAAATCCTGGGTTATGGACAAGCGCAAGGAATTTGCGGCCATATCTGATGAAGATATTGAATTTACAGCCGTTAGAGATGATAATCGTAATGTTTTGGCCTTGTCCGAAGGGCAAAGAAAATTGTTGCGAGCTGGACTGTCCAAGTTAAAGATTCTGGAAGAGGCATTCGCTAAGCTAGAAAAGCCTAAATACCCAAAGATGTTGGTTGTCTGTGAAGATACCAATGTGTCGCCAGAGGTGGTCAGATTTTTGCAGCAAGAAGGGCTGGCGGAATCTGATATTATGAATATTGATTCTGGTAAAAAGCAGGAGTTGGGCGAAAAGGATTGGGCAAAGTATAAGCAGGTTCTGTTCTCGCTGGATAAGCAAAAGCAACCTAAAGTTGTCGTGTCTGTTTTGATGTTGCGTGAAGGGTTTGATGTGAACAATATTTGCGTAATTGTCCCATTGCGTTCTACCCAGGCGCCGATTTTGTTAGAACAAACATTGGGACGTGGTTTGCGACTGATGTTCCGTGAACCGGAATTTAAAGATTCCAAAGCAGCAAATCGCCATAATTTGTATAATTTGAAGCAGGCTCCTATCAACTATCTGGATACGTTGTTTGTCGTAGAGCATCCGGCATTCGCGGATTTTTATGAAGATATGTACAAAGATCTTATGGTAGAGGAATCCAAGCCGGGAACTGCAAAGCCATTGGGTGACATCATTACGGTTGGGTTAAAACCAGATTATGAAAAATACGATATGTTTTTCCCTTATATAATCAAGGAAAAGGAAGAAACTTTAAAAGGTGCAGATATACCGGTAGATCGGCTGCAGCCTTTGGAACGGTACAATCTGGAACAACTGAAGCGCATGATGCCAAAAGATGCCGATGACACATTCTATTCGCAAGAAGTCAAAGTCGGCACAAGGTTTGGTGAATATAAGGTCAGCGGTGATATATTCAATGCTCAGTCCTATAATGAGTTCTTGCAAAAGATTTTGAATGTCATAACTGTGAATATGGCCAAGACAACAGCAAATGGGCATACGCGTGAATTGCCGACAATGCAGATAGATAATATCGTTCTAGTCTCTGCGCTGGATGAATATATTCGTACCAAATTGTTTAATCAGCCATTTGACCCGTTTGTGGAAAATAACTGGCGGATACTGTTGGTATTAAAAGGCGATATTATTAGCCATATAGTCAATGAATTCTCTAAGGCGATATATCATATGCAAATGGATATAAATACTGATGATGCGGTCGTTGAAAAGAAATGGTTTAGCCAGGTTGCGTCTTTGACTGGGCGCGAGGACTTTGCCTTGGATATAGTAAAATCCATATATGAACAGACCTTTTACCCATCAAACAAGGGCGGACTTGAACGGGATTTTATGGAGTTTGCGGATGCAGACACCCAGGTTCAAAAGATAATTAAAATCAATGAACACAAGCACAATTTTGCCCGTTTCAGATATCTGCGTACTGACGGCATGCTGGCTACATATTATCCGGATTTTATGATAAAAATAGGGGGTAAGATATATGTGGTAGAAACCAAGGGTAATGATAAAATGAGCAATCCGGATGTTCAAAGCAAACAGCGTGGTGCTTTGGATTGGATAGGCAAGATAAATGAATTAAAGCCCGAAGACAGAATGGATTGCGAATGGTCTTATGCCTTGTTGTCCGATACGCAGTTTTATGCCTGGAAAGCCAAGGGCGCAACCACAGCAGAGATATTGGAATACTGTAAGCTTACCAACGCGAATGTAGAGGGCGTATTGTTATAAACTATCTGCGTGTTCTTCAAACCGCCACTATCACGGGCAGCGTTAGGGAGGCATAAGTAGTAATATTTAGTGTTCCTTTATGGAGTTCTTCTCTGTTGGTAAAGGTGCTTGGAAAAGGCAAAAGATTAAAGAGTTGGATGAATTTTTAAACAAAGGGGTAATAAAATGAAAAGAATAATATGTGTGATGTCTGTGATGTTATCTGGATGCATTGTATCAATTCCACCAAAAACAATACCGAATTCAAAATGCATTAAAGGTGTTTTTGAAATTCAGCAAGTCGTTGATGAGGGGTTCTTGTTGTCAGAATGTCAATATTTACCGTATACGGGAATATGGCACTGCCCTGGACCAGATGCCTTCTTTAAAGTTGATACAAGTAAAGAACCGTGGAATAGTTTTGCAGAAGGAATGCAGTTGAGAACACCTGAAAATGCAACGTGTTTAGTGTATGACGGTACCTATAAATATACGACTGCTGTGGGCAGAGAAAGAACGATTATTAATTTGGGTGGTGAACTTTCCGAGATTCCAAATCCAGAATATGAAACTTGGAAAGTGGAGCAAGATGCCAAAGCAAAGGCAAAAGAGACAAAATAGGATGATAATATGAAAGAAGCATCAAAGCCTTCGAATTATCAGACACTTACAATGTATGATGGGTACGGTGTGCCTATCCCGCATGCAAAGCATTGGTGCAATAATATATTGAAGGCGTTTTATGATGCGAAGCATCCTGTGTCGTATGAGACGGTGCGTGAACAAATTTGGCGTGATATGGGTTTGACACAGGAGCAAATAGATTGTCAAACGCGTACAAGGGTGCATCGCGGGGTTGATGTAATGGCCGATACAGCCATAACAATGTTGATTATAATGGGGCTGTTAAAGGAAGCGGGAGAAGGTTTATCAAACCATTGTATAAACCCGGAAACGTTTGCGCCGGCGAAAGTCTATTTTTATGAAATTACTCAAGAAGGCATAAAGATTATTGAGACTGGACAAGCTATAGATGATGATTTTGTTGCGAAACTGGTATCAGTGCATCCCGGCGAGTTAAAGTTCAAAAATTTGCTATTCTTTTGGAATTAAAATATGGGCGGAAATATTACCGCCCATTAACATTTAGCCTTGCTGCATCGCGTAATTTATGCACTGGGTCAAGGCGTCTACCTGGTCCTTATACCGACTGCCAGGGAAGCTAAGTAGTTCTTTCTTGAACTCGGCCCACCAGTCTGGTTCTTCCTGTGGAAATTGCAAGGCGCCGTTTTCTATTAGTGCGCTACACCCAATCAGGCGCGATACTTTATCACCGTTGGGCTTAATCGGAACAATATTGAACGACAATCCATGTGCATCGCGTGTGGCGTTTAAGTACTGGATTAACTGTGTCCCGCTGGCGGCATCTTCTATCAGCATAGTTACTTTGTTTCGAGCATCCGTCTTGTATTTCCAGCCATTATAGATATCAGTCGCCATCTTGACCAGGTTTGGCATATCCCATCGGTCGCGATATACACCCACCAAATAAAATCGCCGATCATACGTCATAACCACAACAACTGCCGCAGAATACGCATTTGTGGCACCGGTCTTATTGGCGGTATCCCAACTGATAAATACACGCGCAACGTTACGTATATCAAATTTCTCAGGTGGGTAATAATGCAACCAAGACTCTTTGACGATGCCGCCTTCTAGTGGGCACGGTTCTTGTTGATATTGTGCCGACCATACATAGGTACCAAAGTTTTGCTGACAGGCGGTCAGTGTTTGGGCATCTATACGGGTCGGGTTTAGTGGGCGCCCGGCGGCACGCCGAAAGACCTTGTTGCCAACGGGCCACACTTCATCTGTAATCGCGATTTGCGGTATTTTTATATGTACCCAATCGTTTGAGTTTTCCAACAGATAGCCGGTCAAATCGTTTTCGTGCACACGCTGCATAATCAATATGATTGTGCCGTTTTGCGGATCGTCAAGGCGGCTAAGCATTGTGTGCTGATACCACTCGTTGACTTTGTTTATGGCGGATTCGCTGCTGACATCTGACGGTTTTATAGGATCATCGATAATAATGACGTTTCCGCCACGGCCGGTCATTGTTCCATCCACAGATGATGTATATCGTCCGCCCCGCGCGGTTGTGTTAAAGTCGCCGGGCGTGGAACGATTTTTAGAAATGACAGTGCGCGGAAATATTCGCCGATACCATTCGGATTCCATAATGATTTTGCTGTCGCGTGCAAACTTTTCCGCCAGTTCGGCGGAATAAGATGCGCTAACAATGCGTTCCTTTGGATTGTGTCCCAACAGCCATGTTGAATACGCGACATTGACGACAATGGATTTCAGACTGCGTGGTGGCACGTTGATAATTAGGCGCTTTATTTCGCCCCGGCGTGCGCGTTCCAACGCGTCGCACAGTACCTCTAGGTGCCAGTTGGGAATGAATTTTTCATTCCCAAGTTCATAAAATACGCGTTGGACATAGCTGTAAAAATCATTGCGTAACAGTACGTCCAGTTCTTTGCGTTCAGACATCAATTTCCTCCTTGGTTTGTTCGGTCGTCAGGCGAGATTTTAGGTTTTCAAGAATGGCCTGGTCGTTTGTTGATAAGGCTTCTCGCATGGCGTCCAAGTGCTCTTTTTCTGCATCCATCGCCAACATGTGCGGGAATATGTTTTGAATTGCCCGCAGATCGCCTTTTACAGCACGGTTAACCGCCTGCAACAGGATGGCGGTTTGCTTGTCGATTTTTAGCTGTCGGCCATCTTGGGTAATCAATATTTTTTGATGCAGCAATTCGCCCAACAGAGTATATGTGTTTTGGCGCCCCTTTGGTCGGCCTTTGGGGTTGCCTGACTGGCCGGGTTTAAATTGTGTGGCTGTCGGTGGTAATTTGTATCCTGTCATTTGATTTCTCCTATCTTTTCGGCCTTGCATCCGGTTAACGTTTCAAAGCGCTTGATTGTGACGTCACAGTATTTTTCTTCGAGTTCAATTCCGCGGCATACGCGCCCGGTATGCTCGCACGCAATCAGTGTAGAGCCCGAGCCCAAGAAACAATCCAGAACAATGTCGCCCCGGCGTGTCACGTCCAGTATCGCATCGCGCAGCATTGCGACCGGCTTTACGGTCGGGTGCAGTTTCAGATTGTCTTTACCCGCGCCGAACGCATTTGCGCCGGCATAGTCCCAGACGTTCGTCCGATATCGCCCATGCGCGCCCAGTTCGATATTATTGATGTGGGGCGCGGTGCCGGATTTATAGATAAAGCACAGCTCGTGCTTGCTGCGATACAGGCTGCCCATGCCGCCGTTGGTCTTGTTCCAGACGCATATGTTTTTGAAGTCGTCATAGACGGATGCGCCGGCGGTGGTAATCTCGCCAACGTGCTTCCAGTCCATAAACAGGTAATGCAGGGCACCGTTCACGGAACACTCCTTGGCGTGGCGCATAAAGGTCGTCAGGAACTCTGTGAACTCGGCCGGCGTCATCTCGCCCGATGCCATGGCAAACTCGCCGTGCTTGATTTTACCCATGGATCCGATGTTACGGACCTTTACATTATACGGCGCATCGGTCAGAACCATCTGGGCGCGGTCGTCACCCATAATGGCGGCATAAGACTCGGCGTTCAGCGCATCGCCACAGATGATTGTGTGCCGACCAAGTTTCCAAATGTCGCCGCGGTGGCACCGCCGGTCTTCGTCTAACAGCGCCGGAACAGCGTCCGCTTTCGGATCCGTGGTCTCGTCGCCGTCCAGAATTAGGTCGATTTCAACTGTTTCGAACCCGGTAATTTCCAGATTGAAATCCAGATCAAGGTTGCTCAGCTCGCTGAACTCTAAGTTCAATAACTCAATGCTCCATTTGCCAAGCTCGGTCAGCTTGTTGTCTGCGATACGATACGCGCGCTTCTGGGCATCCGTCAGATGCGACAGGATTATCGCCGGAACCTCGGTCATACCGGCATCCTGCGCTGCCGCTACGCGCCCATGCCCGGCGATGATTTCCAAATTCTCGTCCAACAAGACGGGATTGATAAACCCGAACTCTCGGATAGATTCGCGTATCTTCGCCACCTGGGCACGATTATGCAACTTCGGATTGTGCAGATAGAGATATGCTTGATGGTGTGCCACAGACTATTGAAGGCTGTGCTTATAATCAAATATATTCCGCAGTAGAACAGACAAAACGGATTGTAGATAGTATGAAGAAATTGGGACATGGTTTAGAGAATGTATCCTACCCAACTGAAGCCCTTCATGAAATTATTACCAGTGCTGTAATACATAGAGATTATAGTATCCAGACTGACATTCAAATAAGAATATTTGATAATCGTATTGAAGTTGAAAGTCCTGGTGTATTACCTGGACATATTACCGTTTCCAATATTTTAGATGAACAATTTTCTCGTAATCCACGCATTGTACGACTAATAAATAAATTTGAAAATCCGCCAAATAAGGATGTTGGAGAAGGGTTAAATACTGCATTTGATGCTATGGAAAAATTGAGACTAAAAAGTCCTGAAATTATACAAAATGACAATTCCGTATTGGTTATAATCAAGCATGAACGCCTTGCTTCCCCTGAAGTCATGGTGATGGAATATTTGAAAGATCATCAATCGATTACCAATGCACAAGGTCGGAAATTAACTGGTATAAAATCAGAAAATATTATGAAAAATGTCTTTATAAAATTGCGCGAACAAGGAATGTTGCGCTTGCGTGGGCAGGTGTGGGAAAAAATAGAGTGTGCAGAGTTAGAGCCTGAGCCTGAACAATTGGATTTATTTAAATAAAAGTTCCTTTTTTATAAAGGTAGCTCTCGCTTTATTAGCCGTAACGTTTGTTAGGATTTTCCGGTGTAATACATTCTATTGAAGTTTCGTAGTGTTATAATGCGTCAAATATAATGTATCGTGTATGTAAGCTTTGTTGGCTGTGCGACGGACAGTATTCCTGATATGAGGGGTTGGTGTGAAACAGACTTCATAATATTTTTTAGTAATTTTTCTTTGCCAAAAAATTTTTGAAAGGGGAACTTTTGCTCATTAGTTTTTATAGCTAAGATATCTAAATGTATCTCTGTCTCACTATCATCGCATTTTTTTAATGTCAGTATAGCAGCATTTGTATTCAGGGTCAGGTAATAATCAGACTTTTCTCTTAAATCCTTATTAGCAGCGCAGCCCATACATACTGCAAGTAAAGCAATAATAATATTTGAATTCAACTGCATTATGTTATTAGAGTCTATACTGATAATCTGTAATGACGGATCGCTAGTATCCCCCATGATGTTGAAATTGCTCGGAATTGATTTTCCATGATGGATGTTACATCGAAATACATGATAAACAATTTCGGCCAGATCTGGCCCAAAGCATCCGCCTACAACACGTCCTTTTTCATTCGTTATTTTTATACCTGGATAAAATTTCCAAGCCCCACATTCTGGTAATCCCATAAAGGGTTCCATAATCCAGTAATAATTGCGTAGTAAATTTATATAGTCGTGTCTTGAAATATTATCTTTGTTATACCAGTTTCTAGCGGTTCCTTCTATTGCCAATGTCGCAAAGTTAAATGCGGCTGTGAAATCTTGGGTATTATAGGCATCAAGTGAGCGTTCTATGTTTCGAATTAATTCGGTCATTTATTTATTCCTTTAACTACGTATATAGGGACATTTTTGATAGTTTACAAGATGTATTATTTTACAAGGAATCTGCGACAAATGATATTGTATGGTTATAATTTGTAAAAAGAACAGTAGGTGTTACAAATGTACAATTTCTATATCAGGTAGTTGCTCTGCGATGTGTTCGGCGGCGAGGCGGCGGTGGCATTGTGTGGCGGACTTTTCTGTGCATAACAGACATATGCGGTCAAGGTTGGCCGGGGTGAGGGCTGCGGTCGGGTGGCGTGTGGCCAATAATTCTCGGTACATCCGTTCATAATCGGGCCAGGTGATGCGGCCGTCTTTGTGTCCAGCCAGGATTTCGGCCGTTGGGGCGAATTCTGGGTGGTATTCGTATCTGTCCCCCAATACCGTGGCCAGAGTTTCGCCACTGTAAAATGGTACGTATGTGCTGGTGCGCCATTGGCGTATGTCCCATACGGCGCGCACTCGCACCGCATTTAATACTTCCAGGAACGCATCCGGGCTTTTGCCGCTGAAACCAATTGTGAATATCTTTGGCATTTATTTGTTCAATGTATAAACTGTGCCGCGTGTGGTGCCGCATTTGGTAATGAGGCCGCGTTTAACCAATACTTGTACCGCCTTGCGTATGGTTTCTGGATTTTTTTCAATTAAAGACACGATTTGGGGCATGCTTAATTCTGATGTGTTTTCAAACAATGCCAGAATTTCGCTTTGTGTGGTGGACAATTTGGCGATGCCGGTACTACGAACCTGTGCTATTTTGTCTTCCAACATGCGTTTCTGGGTAACCAAGGAACGCACAAAGAATGTCAACCAGGGCTCATAATTAATACAATCACCCCAGATGGTCTTTTGTGTGCCACGCAATGCACGGTAATAAGCATCTTTGGTGGCTTCTATAACGGATTCCATCGATGCGTATGGCATATATGTATAGCCGCTTTTCAGCATCAGCGTAATCGTTAATGCGCGCGATAGGCGACCGTTGCCATCTGTAAATGGATGGATGGACAGAAAGTGTATAACAAATATCCCAATTGTAATAATCGGGTGAAAGAACCGATCGTTCAGTGTGTCATTCGTCCATTTTATAGTGTCCGCCATCAGGCGTGGTGTATCGAATGGTGTTGCCGTTTCAAATATAGAGCCGATTTCATTGCCATTTGCATCAAATGCCGCAACCCGGTTGCTGTCTTTTTTGTATTCACCACGGTGGCGCGCATCCTTGTCGGAGTAGTTTAGGAGAATCTTATGTAATTGCTTGATATAATTCTCGCTTAACGGGATTGTGGCATAATTTTCAAATATCGTATTGACCAGGTCAGAATAGCCTGCAACCTCTTGCTGGTCACGGGTTGTAAATGACTGCTGATTGATATTGGCAAACAATGCCTCTATCTCGGCATCGGTCATACGGTTGCCTTCTATACGATTTGAAGAGCCGACAGATTCTATAGTGGCGACCCTGCGCATAACACGCAAATCATCGGCAGACAGTTTTACTGCACCACCAGCCCATGCACCATTAAAAGCGTCAATTTCGGCAATATTGTTCAGTATTTCCGGTGTGATAATAACATCGCGATTATTTGGCATTTTGTGCGGCCTTTTTAGGTTTGTTAATATTTTACCTGATATTACCAGATAATTCCCAGAAAGTCAATATCTTTCCCAGAAAGTTCCCAGATAATATAAGATATCGCTAATGACATCCCAAAAATTAGCGATATAATTTGCGATAAATAATAACTTGGCACAATACGGAGACATACATGCATAGAATCTCAATAAGCAGAAAAGAGCTTTATGACCAGGTCTGGGAAACAGCTATGATTAAATTGGCAAAGCAGTATTGCATGTCAGATCAGGCATTACGTAAGATTTGCAAGCAAAACGACATCCCGATTCCGTCAGTTAAGTATAGATCCAGAAAACTCAGTGGTTATGAAGTGGCGAGAACGTCATTGACTGGTGACCCAAATAGGCAAATATCTATTATGGTTCGTGACGGTGCTCAAGAAGTTCGCAGAAAGTTGGTAAAGAATAAGCAGAAACAAGATGTTGTCGTCTTGCCGGTTCCGGATGAATTGCATTCTTTTCATCCGATAACGCGTCAGATAAAGCAAAAAATGAGAGATAAGTATGCTTATTCAGAGGGGGCATATCGGTTTAGGCGCATGTGCCTGTCAAAAGATAACTGGGACAGAGGAATCAGAATATTTGACACAATAATAAGAAACCTAGAGAAGAACTTTGGTAAGGTGGATATAGATGCCGCAGGTGCTTTTATACGGTTAAAACGCTCATGTATGCATATATACATTAGCGAAAAGATAGAATCAACAGATGTTACGCCACCGCTAACAGCAAAACAGGAACGTGAAATCGCGGAAAGACCATATTTGGCTGATTATCTGAAACGAGTATATGAATATACTGCGACAAATGTGATGACAATAATGATAGATGGCGGTGGGAGTTATGAGATTGCCGCCCGACGTAACTTTAAGGACAATACCAAGCAACGTCTAGAGGATCAGATAGAAGACATTCTGATTGCTATTAAGCGCTTGGCGGATATAGAAGAGCATTTTTGCATAAAGCGAGAGCATGAGTATCTAAAGTCAGAACGCGAACGGAAGTTAAACGCACAAAAGCGACAGCAGTTGGAGGAAATTCAGAAACAACTGGAAGAATTAGAGGAACAAGTTAAACAGTGGCAACGTGCAGAGCAAATTAGAGCCTTTGTTAAGGCAAAAGTGCAATATGCACTGACTAAGCCGGGGGAGGTGAGGTCTTTCACAGAACTAAGACGATGGGCAAATACGGCGCGTGCCTATGCAGATGCGCTGGACCCTGTGCTGAAGCCATAATATTTGCAGGCTATACCTTGGCGGGGGCGGGGTGGGGTGTTCCCTGATATGGCCTGGTAAAATCCCTGTTCTGTGAAATCAAATTCCCTGTTATTTTTGTTGGGGATTTTATGAAAGTCGCGGGAATTGGGCGTGACGGCCGAAAATGGGGTTGCGAAAACTACGAAAGTTCCCTGTTAATCCCTGTATTTTGTTGTATGGCGTTTGCCGTAGAATATTGGTACACCGCCAGGAATATAGAGCATCCCACGGAATTCCCGTGGGATGTTTCTTTTGCACCAGAATCCGGGGATTTTTATGCGCGATGGTACCGATGTATGCTCGCCATCATGCCCAATCCCACCAAAATCCATCGCATTGCATACCTTGCCCAAAATCCCGATGCCTGTTTATATTGCTTTTTATAGTGATTAGTGGTATAATACACACCATGAACAAGGCGACGTCTGTCGCCGTTTTTTTATTGCCCGCCGTGTGCGGGGCTTTTTTTTATTTACCCAAAGGAATCACAAATGAAAACACCACAATTTTTGCGGCGGCTGTTAACGTCGCCCGCATACATGGATAAAAATAGCAAGGTGTACGCCATGGCGGAAAAATACTTGAATCTGCTGTACCCAGGAATGCTACAAACTGACGCCACCGGTCGCATGACCGAGCCGGAATACGACATGACGCTGGGGCAATTTCGTAAGGCACAAGATGAACTGGATGACGCATTGGAAGAAGCAAAGCAAGAAGCTGAAGCGGAATATGAAGAAGCCGGTCGCCAGATAGATGTTGAAGACAATGTAGAATTAGAAGAAACCATAGACGTACGGGTTCTGATGCCTGATGGTCGTATTGAAAACAAACAGCTGGAGGTTTATACGCTTAATCTGCCAAATGGTGATGATGATATGCCAAACGATAAACCACGGCGCGTATGGCGTTGGCATAGTGAAGATGGCGATAACACCTGTTCCGCGTGTGCATCGCGCGATGGCGAAATATATGAAAGCGAAGATGACATCCCAGAAATCCCGGTGCATCCCAACTGTCGATGCAGTATAACCGAGGATGTAATAGATCCAAATGGTCGTACACTCAGCAGTAAGTCGTATAAACCAAAGACACCAACGGTCGTCGCGCCTAATACCGCGGAAAAGTCGCCAAATATACCAGCTGAAAAAGCAACATTTGAAAAGCCGGTTAATACTAAACCGGGACAATATGCGGTATTTGATGGTAAAACACTGACGCTATATGTAGATGATAAACCTGTACGATCGTGGGATGCGGTGTCTGGTCGTCCCGGTTACCAAAGCCCAGAATATCAAGATCAGAAATCCACTGGTCCAATCCCAGAAGGTGCGTATGTTGCAAGACAGGAACAGTTACAGTTTATGGATTTAAAAGGATTGATAGTTGGCGCTGCTGTTGTTGTAAAAGAAGACTCGGGTGGCAAATGGCCAGGGTCTTATTATTCATGGGGCAACTCTCGTGTCTGGCTGGAGCCCTCCAAAGAAACTAAGACATACGGTCGCGATAATTTTAGTATCCATGGCGGAATGTGGCCGGGTTCTGCCGGGTGTATTGATATGACAGGGCAAATAGGCCAATTCACATATTGGTTGGAAAGTACTGGCAAAGACTTATTGGTTTATGTAAAATACTGATATGACACGACGGCAAAAAATATTTTTATGGATACTATTCGCGATACATGTCTTTTTTGTATATAGCTGTATTGATGGCTACTATGATGCGATTATAAAGGGGTGTGCGAATTGGGGACCAAGCAACCACTGTCCGTGGGGCAGTGAAGCTATGGGTATTGCCTGGGAAAGTCCTTATTCGTATGTGTACTTTATAAGTCGGAATTTTATAGAATCATTTATGATAATTATATTCGCGATAGTCGCGTTACGTAAAAAAAATGCAACAATTGCAATATTGTTATTGGTGTTGCCGTTGCTGATTGGTTTTTGCACAAATATATTCGAGATTCTGCTGACGAATAACAATATGTTTTCACAAGCATTGATGGCGTATTCTACATATTAGAACTAAATGGACAAGATCTGATCGTCAA
>ERZ778514.1630-NODE-1630-length-16220-cov-4.580946_pt1 | contig 16220 bp, 18 predicted proteins | sample MGYA00510344_ERZ778514 | MGnify/ENA primary metagenome ERZ778514 (study PRJEB29527, sample SAMN07138968) | mouse gut metagenome | material: feces | host: mouse | place: China:Nanjing | collected 2016-01-25 ... | reverse complement strand
TTCTTCATCTGGGGCTGTTTTTTATAGATTTCCTCCAGATGGCGGCTGAGTGAATTGGTGTGGCGGCGGATCTGTTCGATCAGATTTTCGGAATGGCTGCCGCTTTTTAAGATGCCCTTTTCTGATATGATGCCGTTATGCCGCTTGTTCTTCACCTCTACGGAGAAAACGCCGGTGGGTGCAATGATGACCAGATCGTGTTCGATATCCAGATTGTCATATTTCAGCCGCAGGTTCTGCAGACACAGAACTCTGCTTCCGAGCAGCGCCATGGCTTCTGCGGCGCGGTCTTCTCCTTTCTGTCCGAATTCCAGGCCCCGGCTGGCGTCCTGGACGGAGCGCGTCTGCTTCTGAAATGATTCCGGAAGATTTTCCACATCGACTTCAAATTTTTTCAGCAGGTGCAGAAGGCCTGCATACTGTTTTCGCGCCTGTGCATTGTCGTACCGGTTCTCTTCCAGCAGATGAAGAGAGCGGATGTAATCTTTTCTTTTTTTGATCTCCTTATTGATGCAGGCAAGAGTTTCTTTTTCCTTTTCTGCTTCTCCTGCCAGAAGGACTCTTTCTTCACATAATTTGTTGATATCCATATAGTTCCTTTTCATTTTGTTGCTGTGAAGGCCGTTACTTATGTAAGGCCGTAAAGCGGTTCTGTGAATAAAAACCGCTGTTTTATCTATCATAACATTATTTTTGCCAAATAGGTAGACAGAATTTACAAGTATTGCAAAATAAATGTAAAAAATCCACAGCATAGCTATAATTGGTGTGAGCGGATTTCAAGAAAAATTCAGTTTTCAAAAGGTATTGTCCGATGTATAATAAAAGTGGCGAAAGAAGGTGATATTTTTGAATACAGCAGAACCGATACATCAAAGTATTGTCTGGTAACGGTTCGCATATCCTGTATGTGAATGGCAAATACGGGGGAAATGATGAAATCGGAAAGCTAATGCACGATTTTTCATGCACGGATCCCGATGATATGAATTATGAAACACTTGCTGAAAAAGCGCGATGCTTTGAGCAGGATGAGAAAGGAGTTGCTGTTATGTGTAAAATTATGGAAGACATGAGGAATGAAGCAGCACAGAATAAAGCAAAAAAGACGGCGGTTCATTTAATTAAATCAGGCAAAATCTCTATTAGAGGAAATAGCGGAAGCTGCGGAGTTATCTCTTGATGCCGTTAAGGAATTGGAAAACCAGTCAATGCAGCTGGCATAATCAATTTCGGGGTTTCGTGCCCTGATGTAAAGAACAGACGTGTTTTTAAAAAGCGGGGGTTTATATGTTTACAAAAATACGAAGAAGCCTGACGCCTGTCCAGTGGATCGCAGTCGGTTTTCTCATTATCATATTGTGCGGTACGGGGCTTTTAATGCTTCCAGCAGCCAGCCGGGCCCGGGAGGGGACGGATTTTCTGTCCGCACTGTTTACAGCCGCCAGCGCCACCTGCGTGACCGGCCTTGTGGTGGTGGACACCTATCAGCACTGGAGCCTGTTCGGACAGCTGGTGATCCTGCTCATGATACAGACAGGGGGCCTGGGGTTTGTGACGATTGGCGTGACGATTCTTCTGATGATGGGAAAAAAGATCGGTCTTGCGGACCGGGGCCTGTTGAGGGACAGCGTGAATATACTGGAGCTTGGCGGCGTGGTGCGCCTGGCAAAGCTGATCATAAAAGGGACTTTTCTGGCGGAAGGAATCGGAGCATGCCTTCTGTCCCTGCGTTTTATACCGGAATTCGGGATCGTGGAGGGGATCTATTATGGGATTTTCCATTCTGTCTCCGCTTTCTGCAACGCCGGCTTTGACCTGATGGGACGCTTTGGAGAATATGGTTCTCTGGTCCGTTATGCAGATGACTGGCTGATCAATCTGACCATTACGGCATTGATCCTGGTGGGAGGCCTTGGGTTTTCCGTGTGGCGGGATCTGCATAAAAACCGCTGCCATGTGAAGAGATATACGCTTCACACCAAGATGGTTCTGACTGCTCTTCTGGTTCTGGTGATCGTGCCGACGGGACTGTTCTGGCTCCTGGAGCGAAACGGCGTGCTGGCAGGCATGAGCGGTTCCGGACAGTTTTTAGGAGCGCTTTTTGCAGCGGTGACTCCCAGAACGGCAGGCTTTAACACGACAGATGTGGCGGCAATGGGTGACGCGGGAAAGCTGCTCACGCTGGTGCTGATGCTGATTGGAGGAAATCCGGGTTCCACAGCGGGCGGTGTGAAGACCACGACGATCATGGTGCTTCTGTTCTATGTGGTGTCCATGATCCAGCACCGGGACGGCGTCAACATCTATGGAAGAAGGCTGGAGAACGGCATGATCGAAAAGGCGGCGATTGTGTTTACGCTGACGCTTACACTGGCAGTAACGGCATCCTTTCTCATCTGTGCGCTGGACGGCCTTCCGCTGACGGATGTACTGCTGGAGACATTTTCAGCGGTAGATACCGTGGGGATGAGCACGGGGATTACAAGGCAGGCCGGGACATGTTCGAGAATCATCCTGATTCTCCTGATGTACTGCGGAAGGATCGGAAGTCTGTCCTTTGCCCTTGCATTTACAGATAAAAAACAGAGGTCCGGGCTTCGCCAGCCCATGGAACGCATCAATATTGGCTGAGTTGGGAGAAATGCTTTATGAAATCTTTTTTGATTATTGGAATGGGAAGATTTGGGCAGTATCTGTGCAGGGAACTGTCCAAACTGGGAAATGAGATACTGGCAGTGGATGTGGTGGAGGAGCGTCTGGCGCCCTGCCTCCATCTGGTGACCAGCGCGCAGATCGGGGACTGTGCGAAGCCGGAGGTGCTTAAGGAGCTGGGCGTTCGGAATTTTGACAGGTGTATCGTATGTATCGGTACAAATTTTCAGAACAGCCTGGAGATCACCAGCCTTTTAAAGGAGCTGGGGGCGAAATGGGTCATCAGCCGCGCCAGTACGGATGTACAGGCAAAATTTCTTCTGCGGAACGGGGCGGATGAGGTCGTCTATCCGGAGCGCGACATTGCCGAGAAGGTTGCGAAAAAATCCAGTGCGAACCATGTTTTTGATTTTGTAGATCTGGGAGATTACGGGATCTATGAGGTTCTCCCTTTCAAAGAGTGGGTGGGGAAAAGCATTAAAGAACTGAATGTCCGGGTCAATTATAATATCAGTATTCTCGGCATCCGGGAAGCGGATGGTTCCGTGTTCATGCCCGATGCGGACTACTGTTTCAAAGGGGAAGACCATATGATGGTCATGGGCAGTGATGCGGACCTGGCCCGTTTTATCCGAAAACTCTAAGATCATACGGTCAGGTCCAGAAGTTCCGCCTGCTTCAGCAGAAACTGATAGCGCATCTGTACCGCTTTCAGTTCATAGATCGAACAGTCGATCAGATCCGGGTCGATGACGTTTTCAAAGTTGGAGTAGGCGCAGTCCATGGCACGCTTCGCTTTTTGAAGGTCTTCCAGAAGCTGCTGTTTTCTGGGATCAGCACTCATATTGGGTTCTGTGCGTTTCATCTGCATCTTCCTTCCTGTTATTGGAAACTGGTTACTATCAGTATAGTCTCCAATTGGAAAATTTATACGGAAACGGGAATATTTTTCAGTGTTTTTCATATAGTGAAACCAGAGAGGGGGAGGCTGAAGTGGAGAAAGAGATGGGAGTCGCAGTGATTGCAGGTGCATGTCTTCTGGTGCTTTTTATGGTACTGGTAAAACGGAAAGCGGAACTTTTCCTGAATTTCTGCCTGCGGGCGGTGATGGGTGCGATCTCGATCTACGGGGTCAACCTTCTGCTGGCGTCGTGGGAGATTCCATGTTCGGTAGGAATTAACCTGTGCAGTCTTCTGACATCCGGAACACTTGGATTCAGCGGGGTTACCCTGCTTTATGCGATTGCAGCGTTTCGGTTTTTGTGAGTATTCGACAAAATTTGTGAACAAACTGTAAACTGCCTTTACAGTGGAAACAGGATTCTTTATAATAAAAAATGTGATAAACGTTTATCTACAAGGTGGCATTCGCCATGGACTCAAATGTTTTCTGAGTCAGATTCCATTAAGAATTGCAGCATGAAGAAACCGGGGCTTGTGTTGCAGGAGGTAAAAGTGAAAAACACAAGATTATGGATCGCGGATCCGGAAGCTTCCTATGTGGAGGCTTTCAGAGAATACGTGAATCTGAAAAAAAGCCATCTGTTTCAGGTCAGGATGTGTACCGAACAGGACCAGCTTGTGAAAGCGCTTTCTGCGGAAGAGATTGAGATACTGCTGATATCAGCAAAATGGTATGAAAAACTGAAAGATTTCATCCGGAATGAATGTGTGATCTTTTTATCCGAGGGAAGCCTGCCAAAAGAACTGAACAGGTTCCCGGCTGTGTACAAGTATCAGTCTGTGGAAAATATTCTTCGGGAGATCATGTACTATTATTCAGATCAGGATGAGGATGCGTATTATACACAGGTACAAAGGGACAACAGGGTAATTGGAGTCTATTCTCCGTCAGAAGGGATCAGGAAAAACAAATTTGCCCTTACTTTGGGGCAGGTGATTGCAGAAGATCGGAATGTTTTATATCTGAATCTGGAAGAATGCTCCGGATTATCTGAGATTCTGGATGGAAGTCACTGGAACCTGACAGATCTGATTTACTATCTCAGACAAAATAAGGCTTCGTTTCTGTATCGGCTGAACAGCATGATCAAGAAGCTGGACCGGATGGACTATATTCCGCCCTGTGAATCCTATACGGATTTTCAGCAGATTACTGCCGAAGAATGGCAGCGCCTGCTGCATCTGATACGTACACAGAGCACTTATGACGTTATCATACTGGATTTTGGCAATATCACAGGCCATGAGACGGATCTGCTCCGGCAGTGCAGCGGTATCTATGTACCGGCCGGTCCGGATCTGCTCTCACAGGGCAGGATTGGACAGTGGGAGAAGCATCTTCAGGTGTCAGACGGAATGGATATACTGGAAAGACTTCAGAAGCTGGAGCTGCCGGAATGCGGTATGGGGCCATGCAGTGAAGAAGATTTCTTTATGCTGCCTCAGCAGGAGCTGGGAACTTTTGTCCGGGGACTGCTGAGGGAATAGGAGGCATCATGGTACAGGTACCAGAGACATCAGAGAGATTTCTGGAAATGAAAAACCGGATTCTCGAACGGGTAGACCTGAGCAGAGAAGTGCCTGATGAAGAGATGCAGGAACTGATCGATGACGTCGTGCTTTCCTGCGGGAAGGAGCAGCATCTTTCTCTGAATGAAAAATGTCAGCTGAAAAAAGAACTGTTTCACGCCCTTCGGAAGATGGATGTGCTTCAGGAACTTCTGGATGAACCGGAGGTGACGGAGATCATGGTCAACGGCATGAACGGCATTTTCCTTGAAAAGAGCGGGAAACTGATGCGCTGGGAGAAGAATTTTTATTCCAGGGAACGGATTCTGGATATCATCCAGCAGATGACAGGCGCCTGCAACCGGGTCGTCAATGAATCCCGGCCCATTGTGGACGCAAGACTGGATAATGGCGACCGGTTGCATGTGGTTCTTCCTCCGGTAGCGGTGAACGGGCCGATCATCACAATACGACGATTTCCGGAAAGCCCTGTCACCATGGAAAGGCTTCTGGAACTGGAGAGTCTTTCCGAGGAGGAAGCGCTGTTCTTAAAAGATGCCGTCCGGTCTGGGTATTCCATTCTGATTGCGGGCGGGACCGGGTCCGGGAAAACGACTTTCCTGAATGCACTCTCCGAATATATTCCGGAAGATGAACGGGTAATCGTGATCGAAGACACCGCAGAACTGCAGATTCAGAATGTGGAGAATCTGGTCCGTCTGGAGACCCGCGCGTCTGGAGCAGAGGACTGTCAGGAGATCACGATCCGGGATCTGATCCGTGCATCGCTTCGCATGCGGCCGACGCGTCTGATCGTCGGAGAGGTCCGCGGGGCGGAGGCTTTCGAGCTTCTGACCTGCCTGAACACCGGCCATGACGGGAGTTTTTCCACCTGCCATGCCAACAGCACGCAGGATACGATCGGCCGCCTGGAAACCATGGTACTGATGGGGATGGAACTGCCCCTGCAGGCAATCCGGAGGCAGATCGCTTCGGGGATTGACCTGATCGTTTATCTGGGAAGGCTGCGGGATAAAAGCCGCAGGCTTCTGGAAATCACGGAAGTGACCGGTATGGAAGGGGAGCAGGTGGTATTGAACCCGCTGTTTCTCTTCCGGGAAACCGGCGAGGTATCCGGCAGGATCTGCGGGATACAGGAGAGAACAGGAGACATGAAAAATATTGAAAAGTTTCAGCGTGCCGGAATTTCGGCATATCAAAAAGGAAGCCATTCTGGATCTTCTTAAAGGAATTCTCCTGATTCTGATATTTTCCTGGCTGTTTTATGACTCTCTTGCGGCAGCATTTTTCCTGCTTCCGTTTCTACGGCTCTGGCACAGAGAGTGCAGAACGGCAAGAGAGCAAAAGGAGAAGGAACAGTTTCGAAAGATGTTTCGGGAATGGATCCTGCTGCTGTCTTCTTCTCTTTCGGCAGGGTATTCGGTAGACAATGCCATAGGGCAGTCCTGCCGGGAGCTTCAGATGATGTTTCCGGGAGGAGGAATCATGATTGAGGAACTGAAGGAGATGCTGGCAAAGGCTGAGAACAATCAGCGGCCGGAGACGCTTTTGAGTGAATTTGCAGAAAGACATCCTCTGGAAGAAGTGAAAAGTTTTGTGGAGGTATTCTGTACGGCGCGCATGAGCGGCGGGAGCCTGAATGCGGTGATCCAGAATACAGCGACCCAGATGGCGGAGATTATGGATACCAGACGGGAGATCGGAACACTTCTGGCAGCAAAGGTATACGAACAGCGGATCATGACGGTGATGCCGGCAGCAGTGCTTCTGTATGTGCGGGTCGGTTCCGGGGAATTTCTGGAGGGCCTGTATCACAATCCGGTTGGAATTCTGGTGGCAACGGTATGCCTGGCAATCTATCTTTCGGCTTACCTGCTGGGAAAAAGGATGGTGCAGTTTGAAATATAGGACAAGATTATGCCTGACCGCTCTGGCAGGAGGTGCGTTGACTCTGGTCTTTTTTCTGTATGGTATGAGGGAGGGGGATCCCCTGCAGTATCTGGACCGGCCGGAAAGCGGAGCCGGTGACAGACGGACAGAGATGCAGGTGGAGATGGAAGACGGAACCTGGCCGTTTCAGCTGACGATACGGGAGATTCCCCGCAGGGAGGAAGAACTTCTGGAAATGCTGCAGTCTGCGTCTGAAAGACTTGGGGCAGTGTTTCTGAAGGAAAACACGGATTTTGAACATGTGATGCAGGAAGTGTCCATGCCGTCTGTATTCCCGGATACCGAGATAGAACTTCAGTGGTATCTGGATTCCTGGGATTATGTGGATCCGGATGGAAGCGTAAAAAATGAACTTCTGGAGCAGCCGGTTCTGGTGAAGGTGCAGGCGGTTCTGGCACTGGGCGGAGAAGAGCTGGTGTGGGAACAGGCAATACGGGTCATACCTCCAGAACATCCGGACGCAGAACAGAAGCTTCGGATGCTGGAATATGAGCTTTCAGAGGCACAGAAGGAAATCTCGGACCGGCTGGAACTTCCGGGAGCGGTAGCGGGAGAATCCATTGCCTGGTATCAGGCGGCAGACGATCGCTGGATATGGATGCTCGGACTGACGTTTCTGGCGATGGGTGCAATGGCTGCCGGGCGGCGCCGGGAGGAGGATGCCATCCGGAAAAAGAAAGAGCGGGGCATGCAGCTTGACTACCCGGAGATCGTAAGCCGGCTGAGCCTCTATATGGGGGCGGGAATCAGCACAAGAAAAGCATGGGAACGAATCGTGAATGATTACGAGAAAAAAGAAAAAGCAGATCTTATCAGACATGCAGCATATGAAGAGATGAGGACCACACTGCATGAGATGCAGAGCGGGGTGGCAGAAGCGCCGGCCTATGAGCGGTTTGGGACAAGGTGCCGCATGCCGGCCTACCTGAAGCTGGGGACTTTATTAAGCCAGAATCTGAGAAAGGGTACAAAAAATCTGGCAGGGCTTCTGCAGGAGGAATCCAGAGAGGCTTTCGAAAACCGCAGAGCGCTGGCAAAGAGAATGGGAGAAGAATGTGAAAGCAAACTGCTTCTTCCAATGCTGATGATGCTTCTGACCATACTGATCATTATCATGTATCCGGCAGTTGTATCATTTCAGATGTGACAGAATATGCCGGCGGAACTATAACAGACAGCATTTGCCGGGAAATGTTTCCGGAAAAGAGGGATTCTTCGGACAGATGCGGAACTTCAACAGACAGCATCTGCCGTGGAATACCCGGAAATGCTTCCGGAAAAAGGGGGATTCTTCGGGCAGATGCGGAACTTCAACAGACAGCATCTGCCGTGGAATACCCGGAAGGATTTCCGGATGCGGCTGCAGTCGGAAATGCTTCCGGAAAAAGGGGGATTCTTCGGGCAGATGCGGAACTTCAATAAGGAGATAATATGAGAACAAGAACATTCTGGAGAAATTTTTGGGAAGACGAAAGCGGTATGGGAGTTGTAGAAGTAATTCTGATCATTGTGGTACTGATCGGGCTTGTGATTATTTTTAAAAATCAGATTACCGCGGTTGTCAATGAGATTTTTGAAAAGATCGTCTCCCAGAGCCGCAGTGTATAAAAAAGCAGCAGGGCAGATCACCGTCTGGACAGCGTTGTGCTTTCTGGTCTTTCTGGGCCTGTATCTGGTGTGCCTTCAGTCTGTACAGAAGCAGTATCAGAAAAAACAGGCAGAACAGGCAGTGGAGGCAGGGATGTTTTCGCTTTTTTCGGAATACGAACCACATCTGCTGAAACAGTATGATCTGTTTTTCCTGGACACTTCTTTTGGAGGAGGGGCGGAACGGACAGACGAACTGAGCAGTCATCTGTGGCAGTTTGTAGAGAACAATGCAGCTTCTGACGGCCTTTCCCTGCAGGGGGTGGATATCAAAAGTATGGTACGTATGACAGACGGTTCCGGAGCCGCTCTTTTCCGCCAGGGAGTCGAGATCATGAAAGAGAAGACCGGTGTGTCTCTGGCGGAAGACTGGCTGCTTCAGGAACTGTTTGTGGAAGGCTCGGAGGAAAATACACGAAAGTTTCAGGAGGACTGCGAAGACTATGAAGGAACCGTAAGGGACTACGAGGACGAAGAGGAGGAGGAAGAAGACGAAGACGGCGAGGACCGGTCTCTGGACCCGGAGGCGCGTCAGTGGGACGGCCTCTGGAACGGGTTTACACTGGATAAGGCAGTTCCCGAAGAGTATCAGCTGTCGACAAAATCTGCAGTACTGGAAAATGTGCCGTCTCATCGGGAGCTGTCCGTCGGTGTGGGACTTTCAGCCGGAACAGAGAACCAGATCATTCAGAAGCAGTGGTTTATCAGCTACCTGTGCGAATATATGAATCATGCACAGGAGATGCTGCCGAAAGCCAGAACCGAAGGGTATCTGGATTATCAGCTTGAATACATCATTGCCGGGAAAAGTTCTGATCAGGAAAATCTGGGCGACGTAATCGGGAGGCTGCTTCTGATCAGAGAAGGGATGAATTATGTTTTTCTTCTTACGCATCCGGCGCTTCGGGAAAAAGCGGAGCTTCTGTCGCTGGTGCTGGCCGGAATGACCGGCAATGGAGGACTGATCAAAAGTCTGGAACAGCTGATCCTGCTCGGATGGGCATATGGAGAGAGTCTGGTAGAGGTTCGGCAGCTTCTGCAAGGATATGAACTTGTGGCAGTGAAGACAGAAGCAGACTGGCAGGTTTCTCTTTCCGGGCTTCTCCCTGCGCTGAGCGATCCGGGCAGATATGACACACAGGTTCAGCGGCAGGATGGAATCAGCTATGAGACCTGTCTGCGGATCTTTCTGATGCTGCAACCGGCAGAAACACTTTCCATGAGGGCGATAGATGTAATCGAAGGCGAGGTACGGCAGATGGACGGATTTTTAAAACTTCATCTGGATCACTGTGTGGATTATCTGACGGCGCAGATATGGATGGAGGATCTGTATCTGGAAAGAAGCTATGGATATGAGTAAATCCGGATATACGAATTCATCAGTGGGAGCATGGAATCAGAAAAGAAAGGAGGCATGAAGGGATGCCCTTCTGCAGCAGGAATATATCAAAATTTAACAAAACTCTCCAGATACTCCGCATGCAGGTCATGTTGCTCAAGGACATACGAACAGGCAGGAGGGCTTCCCTCTGTGCCTTCGGAAAAGGAAGCATGACTGTGGAAGCCTCTCTGGTCCTGCCTTTTCTGCTGTGTGCAGTGACGGCGCTGCTGTATCTTTTTTCTTTTACGTCTGTACAGGCAAAGGAAAGCAGGAAACTGACAGAACGTGCAGAGCTTCTGGCAGTAACGGCAGGGCAGGCATACGCATCGGATCCGTATATCAGGCTTTATGATGCGGATCTGGTCTCGCTTCCGTTTTCCGCGCTGTTTGTCGGAAGAAAGCCAGTGACCAGAAAGGTGGTGGTCCGCGCATGGGTCGGGTACACAGGGGAATCCTTTCAGAATCATGCCGGCGAGACGATTGTATACATAACACCAACGGGAAGCGTGTACCATAAGAGCCGGGACTGTACCTACCTGAGGTTTTCCATCCGTCAGGTTGCTTCCGGAGATCTGAGCGGAGAACGGAATCAGTCCGGCAGCCGATACACCCCCTGCATCTACTGTATCCGCAGGGGATGGGCGGGCGGGACGGCCTATATCACAGATCATGGAACAAGTTACCACAGCAGTATGGGCTGTCAGGGGCTGAAGCGGACCGTGACGGCGATTCCGCTGTCGGAGGCAAAGGGGCGCCATGCATGTTCCAGATGCGGCGGGAAGTGAAGGGCCTGTGGATTCTGCTCCACCTGCTGTATCTGTCAGCAGAGGATGTGAAGGAACATCGGATATCCATGCCGGTGATTCTGGAGCTGGGCTGTACCGGAATGATGCATGCAGCGGCAGAAGGGCGTGTCCCCTCGCTCCTTCCGGGATGTCTGGTGCTTTTTATCGCTTTCTTCAGCAGGGAACGCATCGGCTATGGGGATGGATGGCTGATACTGGCGCTGGGGATGTGGATAGATGCGGCAGGGCTTCTTCGCCTGTTCTTGGGAGGTGTAATGCTTGGTTTTCTGTATGGACTGTGTTTTCGAAAAAAAGAACTTCCGCTGGTTCCGTTTTTGACAGCGGTTTATACCATGGGGGAATGGATGTGAAGAAAAAAGGAAGATATGTAATCGAAGCGGCGTTTCTGGTGCCAGGTATCTGTATTCTGCTTGTGTATGTGGTGTTTTTTACAATGTATGCCCATGACTGTGCCGTATGCGTACATACAGCGCTGGAAGCAGGGATGAAAGGGTGCTATCCGGATGGGCGTACAGATGCCGGGAGAAAAGAGGACATGGAGAAGGATTTTGCCGAGAAACTGTCCGGGCAGCTTTTATGGCTTCAGATAAAATGTGTGGAAGTCAAGGTCAGTCCGCTGCGTGCAACGCTCCGGGTATCGGGATCGGGCAGTTTTCTTCCGGTATCCGGACTGGAGATGCAGCAGACGGTATACCGGATACAGCCCTGTGAAACCATACGCAGGAGCAGATGGATGAAAGACTGATGGAGGAAAAAAAGATGGAGATACGATATAAAAGAGACCTGAACAGCAATTATATGATTCTGACAGAGGAGAAACCGATGAAAGAGGGATACGAAGTCCGCATGATTACGGAAAACCGCATCTATGGGTTTCTGCCCTGTATTCATCAGCAGCATGAGAAACATACGGAATATTATTATGAGATTACAGGGCGGCAGAGCATGGAACTGCTGTATGAACGGAGAAAACTGAATTTTCGTCAGCTGAAAGGACTTTTGAGGGAGCTTTTGCGCATTCTCGAATCGGCAAAAGAATACCTGTTAAATCCCGACCATCTGCTTCTTGGCCCGGAGACCATCTATCTGCATGCCAGATCGGAAAAGCTGTATCTGTGCTGTTATCCGGGTTCGGAAAAGGCAATACAGGAATCGTTTCTGGATCTGGCCGAATATCTTCTGGGAAAGCTGGATAAAAGCGATGCGGAAGGGATCGAATTTGGTTATGAACTGTATCAGAGTGCGCTGGAACCGAATTTCAGCCTGACAGAGCTTCTGCACAGATACACGGAGACAGAAAAAGAGACGCAGGAGCCGGCTGTCCAGCCGGCCGAACCGGTTCCGGTACAGGAGGAGATTCTGGAAAAAACCGGAAGCTGGAAAAACTTTTTTAAAAAGAAAAACAGGCAGACAACGCTGGAAGACTATGTGGCGGAAGCAGACCAGATGGGAAGCGGAACTGCTTTGTTCCTGAAGGAAGAGACGGCTGCGGAAACGGCATGCCTTCAGAAAGTAAAACGGGACGGACTTTTCCTGCGAAGCCTGAGTGCGGAGTATCCGAGTTTCCAGGTGAAGGAGGGCACCTTTCTGCTGGGAAAGAAAAAAGACAGTGTGGACGGCTGTATCCCGGCCGCTACCATCAGCCGGATTCACGCGCGGATCACCTGTGACGGGACTGTATATTATGTGGAGGATCTGAATTCCACCAATGGGACCTGGGCGGATCAGGTGCAGCTGAATCCATATGAACTGTACCCGCTGAAGGCGGGGACATATCTGACATTCGCCAGTGTGGAATATGAGGTGGAGCTGTAAAAACCTTCCAAATAACTCCTGACAGGACCGGCTGCCAACTTCCGGTTGCATTACCATTGCAAAACCGCTATACTGTTATCAAATACGGCGGGACAGGAGAGAAATATGATATTTGACAGTCATGCACATTATGACGACCATGCATATGACGGGGACCGGGAGGAGATTTTGCCGGCACTTGCCAGAGACGGCGTTGGGACAGTGGTCAATGTGGGGGCAAGTCTGGAAGGGACAAGAAGGACAGTGGAACTGATCCGGAAATATCCGTTTATGTATGGAGCAGCAGGCGTCCATCCGGATGAAGTGGGAGAACTGAATGAAGAGACGTTTGCATGGCTTCGGGAGCAGTGCCTGCAGAAGAAGATTGTGGCGGTCGGAGAGACCGGACTGGATTATTACTGGGATAAAGAGAGTCATGAGGTTCAGAAAAAGTGGTTTGTCAGACAGCTTAAACTGGCGAAGGAACTGTCCCTTCCGGTGATTGTTCACAGCCGGGAAGCAGCTGCGGACACCATGGAAATCCTGAAACAGGAATACAGTCCGCAGACGCCTGCGGTGATCCACTGCTATTCCTATTCACCGGAGCTGGCGCGGGAATATGTGAAGATGGGATATTATCTGGGCATTGGCGGAGTCGTAACCTTTAAAAATGCGAAAAAATTAAAAGAGGTGGTTCTGGAAACTCCTCTGGAACGGATTCTTCTGGAGACAGACTGTCCCTATCTGGCGCCGGAACCCTACCGGGGAAAACGGAATGATTCCAGAAATCTGACGTATGTAGCAAAGGCAGTGGCAGACATCAAAGGGCTGACGCCGGAGGCTGTGCTCGAGGCTACGGAGAAAAATGCCGGAACTTTTTACAGGCTGGACAGGAGACAGTAGAATGGCAGGACCGACACCAACACTGGGGAATCCCAGAAATACCATTGAGATTTTGAACAGGTACCGGTTTGTATTTCAGAAAAAATACGGGCAGAACTTTCTGATCGACACGCATGTGCTGGATAAGATTATAAAGGCGGCAGACATTACCGACAGAGATTATGTAGTGGAGATCGGACCGGGGATCGGAACCATGACGCAGTATCTGGCCGCGGCAGCAGCCAAAGTGACAGCCATCGAGATTGACAGGGCGCTCATACCCATTCTCCATGATACGCTTCGGGAATACGAAAACGTAGATATTATCAATGAGGATGTATTGAAGGTAGACCTGAAACGGCTTGCAGATGAGAAGAATGACGGAAGGCCGGTCAAGGTTGTGGCAAATCTTCCATATTATATTACGACTCCCATTATCATGGGACTTTTTGAAAAGCATGTGCCGGTCTCGAGCGTCACAGTCATGGTGCAGAAGGAAGTGGCGGACCGGATGCAGGCAGGTCCGGGGACGAAGGACTATGGGGCATTATCTCTGGCAGTGCAGTATTATGCGCTGCCGTATGTTGTTGCCAATGTGCCTCCCAACTGTTTTATGCCAAGACCGGGTGTGGGGTCTGCAGTCATTCGGCTGGACGTCCATGAGCAGCCGCCGGTGCAGGCGGAGGATGAGGCGCTGCTGTTTGCCGTCATCAGGGCATCTTTTAACCAGCGGCGCAAGACGCTGCAAAACGGCCTTTCCCATGTGCCAAAGCTTGGGATATCCAAAGAGCTGACCGTCCGCATTCTGGAGGAAATGGGACTTTCCGCATCGGTCAGAGGGGAAGCGCTGACACTAAAACAGTTTGTGGATTTTACCAATCTGGCTGTCCGGTATCTGAAAACCGCACCAGAGTCCTGACAGGCGGCACAGGTGACATATTTCATGATGGACAGGCATAGAATATCCGAGAGAACAGGAGGGATATGCTATGCAGGAATACAGACGCCAGATCGCTTACCTCTATGCGTATGAGCAGGGAAGGCAGATAAAAAACGCAGGGTTTGTGAAAGCGGAGGTACGGGGAGGCAGATGCAGGCTGGGTATCTGCCTGAAAAGCGGTTGCCGTCCGGGAGAGGAACCCGGAAAAGCGTATATCTATTTTTACCGCGGAAACCGGACCATAGGGATCTATCTGGGCGATCTGGAGAGCCGGGATGGAGCGCTTCAGTGGCAGGGAGTGCTGGATCCGGAGAATATTCAGGACAAGGGGATCCGCTTTCCGGACACCGGGGGTGTCTGGATCCGGCGGCCGGGAATCCGGGATTATGTGGCAGAATGGAAGGACGAACCGGTGGATGTGAGCCGGTTTATCCTGTATCCGAAAGGCGGAGAAAAGTGTATCAGCTGTCCGAAGCTCGGCAGCTGCAGGGGGAGTGTGGAGCATGCGCCTGACAGAAGAGGAAAAGTATATGAAAGAAGCCATCCGGCAGGCGCATAAGGCGCAGAAGCTTCAGGAAGTTCCGATTGGCTGTGTGATCGTGAAGGACGGGAAGATCATAGCCAGGGGCTACAACCGGAGAAATACGGATAAAAACACACTGGCCCATGCAGAACTTCTGGCAATCCGGAAAGCAAGCCGGGCAGTCGGTGACTGGAGACTGGAGGAATGCACCATGTATATTACGTTGGAGCCGTGTCAGATGTGTGCAGGAGCGATTGTGCAGGCGCGGATTCCAAGGGTTGTCATTGGGAGCCGCAATCCCAAGGCAGGATGCGCTGGATCAATCCTGAATCTTCTGAATATTCCGGAGTTTAATCATCAGGTGGAGCTGACAGAAGGCGTTCTGGAGGAAGAATGTTCGTCCATGCTCACGGATTTTTTCCGGGAACTGCGGGAACGAAGGAAAAAGGTTTTGACAAAATCCTGAAAACAGGATACAATAAAGTATCCGTGCAGCTGGGGAGGTGGCGGCGCCCTGTACCTGCAATCCGCCATAGCAGGAGTGATATCCCGCCCCGGGCCGACTGGTCGGAAGCTGCCCTGTATAAGTGGCGTTGATGTTCGGGTCCTGCGCAACAGGAACCCGTGAACCGTGTCAGGTTGGGAACAAAGCAGCACTAAGCGGGACCTTCTGTGTGCCGCAGGGGTGCCTGGGCTGAGTTAACTGTACAGGTAACGTTCCGGTTTTAGGTTCAAAGCGGGATGCACGGATTTTATAAAAAATGTGGCATAGTCTGAAGGGCTGTGCCTTTTTTGTTGTATTATGTTACTGTCTGCGCCTGCTTCGGATGCCTGTTATGGATATACATTCCTTCCAGACAGACGATCAGAACTCTCCCCACTGCGTGGGTCCCCCTCATCGCAAATCCCGCCTGCGCTTAATGAAGGCGATAAGGAATCCTCCCACTGTGTGGGTCCCTCCTTACCGCAAAGGCAGCAGCGGTTCTCAGGCGCGAAAAGACCGCGCCTGAGAACCGGCGCCCTTCAATGGGTCTTCCGGAAATATAGATCCATAACAGGCTGAATGCCGGCAGGTGCCTGAACAGTAACGTATTTACAGATACTGCAGGATTCCCTCCATCCAGAGACTTGTGAAATATTTCCGGT
>ERZ778514.1619-NODE-1619-length-16286-cov-3.783193_pt1 | contig 16286 bp, 16 predicted proteins | sample MGYA00510344_ERZ778514 | MGnify/ENA primary metagenome ERZ778514 (study PRJEB29527, sample SAMN07138968) | mouse gut metagenome | material: feces | host: mouse | place: China:Nanjing | collected 2016-01-25 ... | reverse complement strand
TCGTGGCCAGCGCCAGTGTCACTGCGAGGATCAGTACTGCAATGCCTCTTTTCATTCGTTTCATTCGTTTCATTTTTCATAACTCCTTTCTATTTCCTCTCAGAAAACCCGTCTGTATTATATCATTTCACAGCCGTTCTGTACAGAAAGTATTTCTTCTATGGTTCATTTATTTGTTATTTTTTACACCTGTGCCGGGCGTCCGGACGGCACAGAGGTGAAAAACAGCCATGTTTCGCACCTGTTCAGACAATTCCTGCGTATCCTTGACTTTCCTTATACAAAAAATTATAATATTCCTGAAAAACAAGGAGGTCTACACAGATGGAAAAAGGCGTTAAAATTGTAACAATCGGCGGCGGAAGCAGTTACACTCCTGAATTAATGGAAGGCTTTATCAGGCGGTATGAAGAACTTCCCGTCCGTGAGATCTGGCTCGTTGATATTGAAGCCGGAAAGGAAAAGATGGAGATTGTCGGAAAGATGGCACAGCGCATGTGGGACGCATCTCCATATGATGTAAAAGTCCATATGACGCTCGACCGGAAGGAAGCCCTGCCCGGTGCAGACTTTGTCACTACCCAGTTCCGCGTAGGGCTTCTGAACGCCCGCATCAAGGATGAGCGGATTCCGTTCAGCTATGGCATGCTGGGGCAGGAAACCAACGGAGCCGGCGGTATCTTCAAGGCTCTGCGGACGATCCCGGTCATCCTGGACATCGTGGAAGACATGAAGAAATTGTGCCCTGACGCATGGCTGATCAATTTCACCAATCCAAGCGGCATGGTAACAGAGGCTGTCATGCGGTTTGGCAAATGGGATAAAGTCATCGGGCTGTGCAACTCTCCAATAGACGCCATACTGAAGGAGCCGGGCCTGATCGGAAAGTCACCAGAGCAGCTGACCTTTCAGTTTGCCGGGCTGAATCACTTCCACTGGCACAAAGTAAGCGATGAAAACGGCCGGAACGTCACAGACCGCATCATCGAAGCCATGTTTGACCCGGATGCCGACGACGGCACGCCTGCCAATATCTTTGATGTCAAATACTTAAAGGAACACCTGGAAGCAGTCGGGATGATCCCCTGCGGATACCACCGGTATTACTACAGGGAGCAGGAGATGCTCGCCCACGGACTGGAGGAATACCATACGATCGGAACGCGCGCACAGCAGGTCCGTCAGACAGAAGAAGATCTGTTCGAGCTGTATAAAAACCCGGAACTGAACGAAAAACCGGAGCAGCTTGCAAAACGCGGCGGAGCTCATTACAGCGACGCAGCCTGCGAAACCATCGCATCCATCTATGCCAACAAGATGTCCCACATGGTGGTCACGACCAGAAATAACGGGGCGCTTCCGGACCTTCCCGCCGATGCTGCCGTGGAAGTTTCTTCGTACATCGGCAGCACCGGCGCACACGCCATTGCGTTCGGTCCCCTCCATCCGGCGGAACGGGGATGGATCCAGGCCATGAAAAATATGGAATTATGCGTGGAGGAAGCAGCGGTTACCGGAGATTATGGTCTGCTTTTACAGGCATTCGTTCTGAATCCTCTGACGGTCTCCGGCGAAAACATGAAGCACGTTCTTGATGAGCTTCTGATCGCGCACAAAAAATATCTGCCCCGGTTTGCCGGCAGGATCGCCCGGCTCGAAGCAGAAGGCATAACCATTAAAGACGAGATTGCAAGGGAACTGACGGAAAAGGGCTGTTAATCAGCCCCTTTCGTCCCCTCCCGCAGCATCTGCCAGTATTCTTCCCAGCTCACATATCTTCCCCCCATGCTTTCCAGATGCTCGGTATGGAACTGGCAGTCGATAAAGAGGAAATCTTTATCCCGAAGTACTGCCGCCAGTCCGATCAGCGCCGCCTTGGATCCGTTTTCTTTCTCTGAAAACATACTCTCTCCAAAAAAACACCTTCCAATCGCCACGCCGTAAAGCCCTCCCGAAAGCACTTTATCCTCATATGCCTCTACACTGACGGCAAATCCTCTCTGGTGAAGCGCCAGAAAAGCCGCCTCGATATCGTCTCCGATCCAGGTGCCTTCCCGATTCTCCCGCTTCATCCGGCATTGATGAACCGTATCCTGAAAATCCCGGTTCAGGCGGATCTCCATCTTGTGTTTTCTGATATATTTCTTCATGGAACGGGAGACATGAATCTCTTTCGGAAAGATCAGAAACCTGTCTTTTGGACACCACCACAGAATCTCTTCTCCCGGATTATACCATGGAAAGATTCCATTGCTGTACGCCAGTAACAGACGCTCTACACTCAGCTCCCCTCCGACTGCCAGAAGACCATCCTCCTGTGCAAGCTCCGGATTAGGAAAACTCACTTCATTTTCTCTCAACCGATATACTGGCATATTTGCTTCCTTCTTTCATACTTATCACGTTTCCTGATTTACGGCCTCTTCTGTGTCTGCATGCGGTCTCTCCTTTAAGTCTGCAATTTTTTATACAGAATCACGTTTCCTTTTATTCACACATTTCCTCTTTGTTTTTATAATTATAACACAATATCCGGTCAAACAGAATATTTTTATACGAAAAAATTCTGTCCGACCGGATATTTTTTGTTAAAAATGTTGTAATTCTGTAAAAAATCTTCTATTTTGCTTTTTCGTCCGCCAGGATCCCGATCCCCAGCTCCTCCAGCTGCATCGGTTCCACCACATCCGGCGCACTGGTCATCAGATCGGAGGCATCCTTCACCTTTGGAAAAGCGATCACTTCGCGGATGCTGTCCGCTCCTGTCATCAGCATCATCAGGCGGTCAAAGCCGTATGCCAGCCCTGCATGAGGCGGCACTCCGTACTGGAAGGCATCCAGAAGAAATCCAAAACGCTCCTGTGCCTGTTCCTTCGTAAAGCCCAGCACCTCGAACATCTTCTCCTGGACATCCGCCTGGAAGATACGAACCGAACCGCCTCCCAGCTCCGTGCCGTTCAGCACGATGTCGTATGCCTTTGCCCGAACCGCTCCCGGATCGCTCTCCAGCTTCTTCAAGTCCTCTTCCATGGGCATGGTAAACGGATGATGCATCGCCACAAACCGTTCCTGCTCCTCGGACCACTCCAGCAGCGGGAACTCGGTCACCCACAGGAAGTGGAACTGGTTCCTGTCGAACAGCTCCAGATTCCGTGCAATCTCCAGACGAAGGTTGCCCAGCACGTCCCATACCACTTTATTTCTGTCGGCCGCAAAGAAAAGCAGATCGCCCGGCTGAGCGTCCATAGCCTCCATAAGCGCTTTCATCTGCTCGTCTGTCATAAATTTCACAAATGAAGATTTGACGCTGCCGTCCGGCTGGATCGCCGCATAAGCCAGACCTTTGGCCCCGAAACCTCTGGCAAACTCCACCAGCGCGTCGATCTTCTTCCGCGGCATCTGTCCCTGGCCCTTTGCATTGATGCCGCGGACGCTTCCGCCGTTTTCCAGCGCCCCGGTAAATACGCCGAACCCGCAGTCCTTCACGACCTCTGATACATTCACAAGCTCCATGCCGAAACGGGTGTCCGGCTTGTCAGAACCATAGCGGTCCATGGCCTCCTGCCAGGTCATTCTGGGGATGGGCAGCTGCACATCCAGGCCGATGGCATCCTGAAACACCTTCTGCAAGAGGCGTTCATTGACTTCGATCACATCGTCCACATCCACGAAAGACATCTCCATGTCGATCTGGGTAAATTCCGGCTGACGGTCCGCACGCAGATCCTCATCCCGGAAACATTTGGCGATCTGAAAATACCGGTCATAGCCGGAACACATCAGAAGCTGTTTAAACAACTGCGGCGACTGGGGAAGCGCATAGAATTTCCCCTGATGAATACGGCTCGGCACCAGATAATCTCTCGCTCCCTCTGGCGTACTCTTGATCAGGATCGGCGTCTCGATCTCCAGAAATCCTTCTTCCGCCAGCACTGCACGCACCTTCGTCGCCACCTGGCTTCTGAGCATCAGCTTACTTTGAAGATCCGGTCTTCTAAGATCCAGAAAACGGTATTTTAACCGCAGCTCTTCCTTTGTCTTTGAATCTGCTTCAATGGGGAACGGCGGTGTCTGCGCTTCTGACAGAATCCGTACCTCTGCCACGCGGATCTCGATCGCACCGGTTGCCAGGTTCTCATTGACCGCACCGGATCTGGCTTCGACTTTCCCTGTCGCCGCCACCACGAATTCGCTCCGCAGCTTCTCTGCTTTCGCAAAATTGTCCGGTCCGCAGCCTGCCTCTTCAAAGATCAGCTGCAGGATACCGGAACGGTCCCTGAGATCCACGAAAATAATACCGCCTTTATTTCTGCTTTTCTGCACCCATCCCATGACGGTGACGGTCTCGCCGATATCGGCGGTGCCAAGCTCCGCACACCTGTGGCTTCTGTGCAGTCCCTTCATCGATTCTGCCATCATTCATCCTCTTTTCTGTTTTCTTTTATGGATAACAGCCTTCTGTCCTTACCGGTTAAAAAATTCCCGGAACTCTGTATATCCTTCTTTCATAAGCTGTTCCTTCTGAAACTTTTTATTTTTGTTCATGAGCGTTACCAGCACCTGCGTCCCGTTCTCCCGCTCTGTCTTTGCTTCCTTCAGCACCTCGCAAAGCTTCTCCGCCGGCATCTTCTTTTCCACCAGAAATGCTTTTTTCGCCGAAGCTCCCGGGATCTCGAATCCCTGCTCCATCAGAATCGTGATGATCCGCTCAAAACCAATGGAAAATCCGCAGGCCGGCACGTCGTTTCCGGTAAATTTCCCGATCATCTTATCATAGCGTCCGCCTCCGGCGACCGAACTGCCGAACTGCGCCATCTCAATCTCGAAGATCGTCCCTGTATAATAGGACATGCCGCGCACCAGCGTAGGATCGAACACCAGTTCAAACCTGCATGCCCTGGTCGCTTCCACACTCTGCCGGATCGTCCGCAGATTGTCGATCACGCCGTCCTCCAGAACTTCGGAAAGCTTCTCCTCCAGATAACAAAGGCTTTCTTCGGACTCTTCCATTTCCGTGAACATGCCCACATAGCGGTCCACCTTCTCCTGCTCAAAACCTGCTTCCATAAGTTCTGCTTTTACACCTTCCCAGCCGATCTTGTCCATCTTGTCCAGAATGATGAAAACCAGATCAAACTGCTCCTCTGCAAAACCGCTGTACACTGCCATGGCCTTCAGGATCCGTCTCTCGTTGATCCGCACTTTAAAATCAGAAAAATTCAGTCTTCCAAGAAGCGTTGTCGTAGCAAGGATCAGTTCAATCTCCGCCAGACAGCCCGCCTCTCCAAGAATGTCGATATCGCACTGGACGAACTGGCGGAAACGCCCTCTCTGAGGCTGGTCCGCCCTCCATACGCTTCCAATCTGCAGCGCCTTGAAAGGAGTGGGCAGACTGTTCGCATTGTTGGAATAAAATCTGGAAAGGGGCACGGTCAGGTCATAGCGAAGCCCGCTGTCTGTCAGATCCGCCTCGGATTCTGCTCCCTTCAGGTCCAGTTTCTCCCCTCTTTTCATAATCTTGAAGATCAGCTTCTCATTGTCTCCGCCCTGTTTGCTGCACAGATTCTCAATATGCTCCACGCAGGGCGTCTCTATGGGAGAAAACCCAAAACCTTTATAGGTCTCTTTTATAAGTCCCGTCACATAATCCCTTACCTGCATTTCCGCAGGCAGGATGTCCTTCATCCCTTTTACCGGTTTCTTCTTTAATGCCATAATCCTTCTGTTCCTCTCCGTATGATTCTGCCGCCGCACTGCTCTGTGGAAATCTCACGGCAGCCGGTTATTTTTCCATTCTCTGACATACTGAACATTATATTTTTCGCAAAACGCTTTGTCAACCATTTTTCCGCACAGAATGCAGATTCAGAACTTCCGGGTCAGTCACAGCAATGCCGCAATATCCGGATTCGTGACCAGTTTTTCTGTTTCATGAATCCTCTCCCAGGAATTCCATATCTTCGCGGAAATCCCCTTTCCCTTCCATTAAATCATGAAATACTTTATATGTATCATTCCCGGAAGAATCAAGTTCTTTCCAGATTGGTGAATCCAACGGAATCATATGTATCACCCTCCTTAAAAATACTTCTACAGCTGCTGTGTTTATCATTCTGGTTTGTTTCCTTTTTGGCAGCCATCTTCATCCGTTTTCATGAAAAACTTCGGGATCTGCAGCTCTGAAGTTTCTTTTCGCTCACTTGCTGTATGTAAAAAATGAAAGTAAGAAAACACTTCCGGTTCCACATGCAATGTATCTTTCAACCAGGCGACGGATTTTTCAACATCATCCGGCGTGTTGAATCCTTTAATGTGCGGAACCCTGATATGCATTCTTTCCGGTTGGACCATATTGCGCATTTTCAACAGATTCGTTAAGACATTCTCATTGTCTGCACCTGTATATTCCTCATATATAACCGGATTCATATCTTTGATATCAATGATCCATTCATCCAGATCATCCAGTAAAATTTCCACACAGCTCCACGGAACATTCAAAGATGTCTCTATTCTCTTTTTCCATCCAAAATCCGACTGTCTGCAGACCTCGTGGATAAATGCCGCCTGCAGCAGAGGTTCACCGCCGCCAAAAACGATACCGCCTCCTGTCATCAGATAATAGATTTCATCCTTTCTGAGTACTTCGATCAACTCTTCCGGCCTGTATGCAGCTTCTGGTGTCCGCGGCAGACGGTCTTCCTTCCGGTGACAGTATTCATTCACACAGTATTTGCAATGAAGCGGGCAGTCATAAAACGTAACCAGCGTAGATACCCCTTCGCCGTCCGTAGCCATCCGCAGTCTGGAAACTGCCATAATATCTCCAGTCATCACGATACCTCCCACTCTGTCAGTTTCGATACCGGAATGATTCTTTCTGATTCCGGAATATCGGCAAGCCTGTCTCTCAAATATGCCGCCTCCTGGTCACATCGGGCGCATGTTCCTCCACACGCGCCAACAGACGGACATTCCTCTGAAAAGAATTCAATCTTGTTGGCTCTGGCCAGTTCGATCCGCAGCTGCCTCAGATAATTGCAGATTTTCTTTCCGTCAATCCTCGCATGCACCCTCTCGACTTCCTCTCTGATTCTGTCATCTTTCTTTAAATATTTTTGAGGCGCCATATATCCCATTGTACTCCACTGCCGGCATAACGGCACATTGATCTCTGAAACTTCATCTGCCGCTTTCGTCAGATCAATCCCGTCAAAACCGGCGGCAACCGGTACATAAGATCCTGACGCGAGATCAAAATACGATTTCTCCTTCATATCCTGTATCCCATTTATGATTCTCGGAAGCAGCGCCGCATAATCATCAGACACCTGCTGCATCAGATCCCTGCCCTGTTGAGCAGATCTGTCCAGATAATCATCACTGTTGATATATAAAATGGACTCCAGCTGCGATAAATCAGATAACAGCTCCCTGTGAGCCTCTTTTCTTCGGCTGCTTTCAAATTTCCACGGGGACATCGTACATAAATGCAGCCTGTTAAATATGTTTCTGTCCTTTATTGCATAAAATGGATATAAACTCTCCGGATTTCCATCTGTTAAGAACAGAATCTTATCATGATAACCAAGCGTCCGGTTCAGCTCATCTGCCACGGACTCCAGCGCTTTATATCTCCAGTCTTCTATACCAAATTTATCCATTCCCAGCCCATGTTTCCATAAGGAACATGGACTTATAAAACATTCATACTGATCAGATACCCGTTTCCCATCCAGGCAGACTACCAGAACAATCTCTTTCAACTGCTCCAATACCGGATTTTCATGATTCCATATGAAAGCTGCATCTGTTATGATGATCCGCATGTGTTTATATCCTTTCCGAAAAGCGGTGATCCTGGTCCTGATTTTGAATTGTAATAGTACTCTTTTGTTCAACATCCGGATTCTTTGGACAGGAAAACTCGGAGATTTGCTGAATAAGCCTGTCCTCTCCGAGTTTTGGATTATCACTGCCGCGACAGCGGCGAATGTCAGTAACTGAAAATTTATCCTCTGTCCGCACCCGCCTTCTCCTTTTTTTCTGAAAATTCTGTCAGTTCCGCTTCATCCCTGACAAACCCCGCAGCTACTGGAGTACGCACAGGACGAATATTTTTCTGCTTATATTGTACGATTTTATCATCGCTTTTGCAACAAAATTTTCAAACACGGTCTGTTCCAATCCAGGCAGTTCTGTATTGCCAACAAAAAAATGCATGGTATTGATTTTTTCGCTACCATGCATCTGAAGTTACTCTTACTGTAAAATTTTCCGTTACAACAGCCTGACAATTCTTTACCTCCGAATCTTCTGATTTATTAATTTCTCATAAGTTCTTTCGATTAAATATCCAGTTTTGCCACGCCACGCATTAATATGTTGCCTTTAAGTAAATCATCGTTTATATATGCTTTAAATTCATTTGATATATTTTTACCAAATCTATTCCATACTGTTTCATCATCTGATAAACACTCAACAACAGTAACATCAACGATATTAACCACATCATCTGTTCCATTTCTCCACATTTCTTCAATAAACCGGCAATATGCAGATATTTTGAAACCGGCATCATTTTTTTGCAAATTGTTCTCTTGTAACCTTCAATCAACATACCCTCAATGCAAAAACAGGATTCCTAATCGGTTCATAAAATTTACTGATTTAAGTATAATATATTTTCAGCAAAAACGCAATTCTGACGGTTCAGAATTCAAGCCGCTGTTGGATAAAACCCGGGAACAAAAATACAGCAGTAAATTTACAGTCCGCTTACAATCCTGCCGTCCTCAATGCGAATCGTCTGATCGGCCAACTGTGCAATTTCCGGATTATGGGTGATCATAATAATGGTCTGCCGGAATTTCCGGCTCGTCATACGCAGCAACTGGACCACATGATCGCTGGTCCTGGAGTCCAGATTTCCGGTCGGTTCGTCTGCCAGTACAAGATCCGGTTTGGAGGCAAGGGCGCGGGCAATCGCCACACGCTGCTGCTGGCCGCCGGAAAGACTGTTCGGCAGACTGTAGATTTTCTGTTCCAGTCCAAGCAGTCCGACAATTTCCTCAATAAATTTTTTATCCGGTTTCTGCCCATCCATTGCAACAGGGAAAACAATGTTTTCCCACACGTTCAGGGTCGGTATCAGATTATAGTTCTGAAAGATAAAGCCGATACGCCTGCGGCGGAATACGGTAAGCTGCTCCTCTTTCAATCCGGACAGTTCCGTATTGCCAATCGTAACAGTTCCCGATGTCGGGGTATCAAGGCCGCCCAGCAGATTCAGCAGCGTAGATTTACCCGAGCCGGAAGTGCCGATAATGGCAACGAACTTGCCAGCCTCAATCTCCAGGTTTACACCGTCCAGAGCGTGAACCTGTGTTTCTCCTTTTCCATAGTATTTTTTCAGGTTTCCTGTCCGTAAAATGACATGTTCTCTCATGGTCAAATCCTCCTGTCCGATTATTCTGCAACGCGCAGCTTTTCAACGATGCTTCCTTTATTGAATATTTTTAATGCAGTCACCGGCAAGACAGCGGCCACAAGCAGAAGCAAAATGCACACAATGGCAGCGGGAACAAGCGTAAAGTGAAAAGTGAAATACCAGATTCCGCTGATAAGTATCTTCACCACAGTAAACGCAAGTACCACAGACAGCAGCAGGCCGGCCATACATGCGCCAATGGCATAGTAAACGCTTTCCCAAATCATCATCCGGGTCAACTGCCTGGCTGTCATACCAATGCTCTGCATAGTTGCAAATTCATGACGCCTTGCCAAAATAGATGTAATAATGGTATTTACTAAATTCAATACTCCGGCTGCACCAAAGATCATGCCAAGCAGTCCTCCGACAAACCGAAGCATGGTTCGGGTTGTAACCGCGTCCTTCCTGGCTTCTTCGGCAGAAGCATAACCCAGGCCGGGGTCCACATTCGTTACATAGCTTTCTAAAAATTCACTCATGGAATCCCGTTGTTCTTCCTCTACATCAAAAGAATATTTATAAATAACCGGATCATCGTAAATCCGGGTATAAATACAGGTCGGAAGATACAGGAACAAACCATCCCTGCCAACCTCAAAGGTACCATTGACCGTATATCCGATTTCCATATCGTCACCGGTGATGGCAGCCTTGGCCAGCACAGGCAATTCCATCATCGGTTCACCGTTTTTGAAAACTGTAATCATGTCTCCCACTTCCAGCAGATCAAAGACCGGATTCAAAACGGATGTCCCCATATCAGACGGCACCCCCAGCAGAACACCTTCCCCGTCTGCCATCTTCCTGTAAAGCCTGTGCGCATCTGCTTCTCCTTCCTGAATATCCATACGGGCAAGAGCTGTTTCTTCCATACCATATACATTACACAGCGTGTGTCCATCATCGCCCAGATGAAAGACGATTCCATCATTCGTACCCGCATAGCTGATGCCGGTTTCTTCTTCCGTACCGGTGTAATCAAATGCTACCGGAAAGTCATAGGTCACATTACGGTCATCCAGTGTATTTTTATAAATGGCAGAAGCCCCGTCTACTCCCGGCTGCGCGTTGACAGCGGCTATGACTTCCTGCCCCAGTCCGTGTTCACGCCGGGTAAACCCTTCCAGAATGTTTTTGCTCAATGCGTTCACTACAACGAAATCGGTTCGGATGCTGTAGGATACCTGCTTTTCTATGTCCACGCTGTCAGCGGCAATACCAATACTGTTAAGCAGGATAACGCATAATGACAAAGAAGCTGCTATAAAAGCGGAACGGCGCTTATTACGTCCCAAATTAGACCACGCCAGCCGGAACAGGCTGGTACCGGCAGTGCTTTTTTTCGTGGTTTTTCTGCCTGCCGCTGTCTCCACATAACGAAACGCTTCGATCGGCGGAATATTTACTGCTGCCCGTACTGGTTTCCTTGTGGAAAGAAATACAGTAAAAGCAGCCAATACAGCAGCTCCCACAAAAACGATCGGGGATGGACTTACATTGATTGCTACATTCTCATAACTGGAAGACAAGGTATGCATCATATAAGGCAAAGTCGCCTTTCCAACAAAATAGCCAATCAGTAAGCCCAGAGGAATACCAACACTGGAAAGCCACAGGGCCTGCAGGTTGATCAACTTCTTTATCTGACGCCTGCTCATACCCACCGTGCGGTATAGACCATAACGGCGGATCTCCTGCATCACCGCAATGTCAAATACATTGTAAATCAACAAGTATCCACAAAGAACAAACAGTACGATTATAACAGCTCCCAGCAGAAGCGTCATTGGCTCCAGTGCGGGATTGGTCACTGCATTGATTGTCGCAGACAAATGACCGGAGTTGGCCTCATCCGGGGCGCCGCCCATTTGCCATACCCAATGATCCAGTTTTTCCTGAAGTCCTGCTGTGCTTACAGCTGTAAAATCAGAATAATAGGTTCCCGCCATTTCCCGATCCCGGTCGTAGGTATACTCAAAAATATCGGGATGTGCATCTCGAAACGCCGTTCCCGCCCACATCATACTGAGTTGCTCGCTGGTGGCTTCAAACCAGCCGGACACCATCATATCCATCTGATATTCCCGGCCGTGGGCTGTAAAAGCAATCGCGACCTCAGCGCCCACCTCCGGCTCCACTCCCAGTTCCCTAAGCGCTGCGTCCGAGGTAACAATCTCGTTTTCTGCCTTTGGTATACTGCCGTAGACAGGCATGCAGAAAGTCAAATCAGCCTGAACAGAATCCAGCACATCGAACTCGATGTTATGACGAACCGTATTCGTAAGAAAACCTACCGGCATCCGCAGGCCGTATTCCCGAATAAAATCGGCATCCTCCAAAGACTCATACTGCTTTGCAGTCATATTGTGGAAATCACCGTCTGACCGGCTGCCTTTCAGCATCTGCATAGTTAAAGTTATGGATTCTGTCGCTCCCATACCGATGGTGGTAACCGTAGTAAACAGAATTGTGGTCAGCATAATCGCCGATACCGCAATCAGGTTACGCATCCTGTTGACTCGAAAACTGCGACTGGCAAGAACACCTGTCATATGTTTCATTGTATGTTCCTCCTTCCTGTTTCTGAAAATAAGGATATCACAGCCATGTCACAACTTCGGCACACAAATGTCACAAATTTGTGACGAAAAACAGCGATAAACCTTTTGTACAGATTTACCGCTGTTTGGCATTATACATTCTTCATTACACGATTTTTCCATCTTGCAGCCGCACTACCCGGTCCGCAAGCTGGGCAAGGTCAAGATTATGAGTAATCACCACCAGTGTCTGGTGAAATGTGGCGGCCGTCATTTTGAGCAATCCGGCAACATTTTGTGTCGTTTTCATATCAAAGCTGCCGGTAGGTTCATCGGCCAGGACAATCGAAGGCTTTGTGATCAGGGCACGCGCAATCGCCGTACACTGTTGTGCTCCGCCGGAAAGCATATGCGGGCAGGCATCCAGACAGTTCTCCAGTCCCAGCAGATGAACCAGGTTGGAAAAATACGCTGCGTCGATCCGGGCGTCATCGAGAGCCAGCGGAAATATTATATTTTCTTTGATTGTTAATTCAGGTATCAGGTTGTATTCCTGAAAAACAAATCCAATCTTTCTGCGCCTGAATACCGTAAGCTGTTCCTCTCCCATTTTTGATAAATCCAGTCCGTTCACCATTACAGTTCCTTCCGTGGGTTTGTACAGCCCGGCCATCGTATTTAACAATGTAGTTTTTCCAGAGCCTGATGCACCCACAATGACTGTAAATTTCCCTTTTTCTATAGACAGGTCAATTCCGTCCAACGCCTTGACTACCTGTGACCCATCCTTGAAATATTTCTTCAAGTGCCGTATTTCCACAATATCCATGATTCAACTGTCTCCGTCAGCTTAACAGGAAGACTGAAAATGTACTTCCTTTGCCCTTTTCTGATTTTACTGTGATATATCCATTTTGCCGGGCAATGATTTCTCTTGCCAGATACAGCCCCAAACCAACACCTTTCTCTGCGGCCACTTCCTCCGCCCGATAAAAGCGTTGGAATATGGCATGATAATTTTCCTGATCCATACCTATCCCTGTATCGCTTATGTCAATCCGGGTATAAAATTGCCACGGACGGACCAAAATGCTGACTGTACCGCCTTCCGGCGTATACTTCACCGCATTATCCAAAATATTGCCGATGGCTTCCGCCGTCCATTTCGGATCCTGCTTTACGGTCAATTTACTGTCACAATCAACCGTAAGCCGGATATTTTTCTTTTCTGCTTCTGCCAGTATCATGCTCACAGCTCCTGCAATCGTATCACTCAGTCTCGCTTCTTCCAGGTGCAAAACGAAAATCCCGGTTTCCAGCCGGGACATTTTAATCAGTGACTGCATTAAAAAATCAAGCTTGTCAATCTGGACAGACATCAAGTTCAGAAATTCCCGCTGCCTGTCGCAGGGCAATTCATGCCGGTTCAAAATGCCGGTTATCATCTGAATGTTCGCTGTTGGTGTTTTGACCTGATGGGATATATCACTGACCAGTTCCTGTATCGTCTGCCTGGCCTGTCTGCTCTGCTGCTGTTCGTCTTTCATTTTCCCGTAATATTGCAGCAGTTTATCCTGTACCTTCGAGAGAACGGTTTCTTCATACGGGAAAAAATTGGGAGGCTCCCCACCCTCCATCAGAATATCAACGGTTTCACATATGTCATTGGAAAAATCAGAAAGCTGCCGGCCCTGCCAAAGAGACCAGAGTCCCGTTGTAATAAAAGCAGCGCCGCAGAAAACAAACAGAAATCCGCGTATGAATTCCTGGGGAATATAAGAGAAAAACAATCCTGTCATCCCGGCGCAAAAGGCAAGACCCAAAAGCAATCTTCGGAAAAATGCCGTCAGACGCATTTCTTTCATACTGCTTCCCCCATCCAGACATATCCGATACCGCGCACGGTCTTGATATAGGTATGGGTGTCGTCTTCAATTTTGGCTCTTAACCGATTGATTGTGACCGTCAGCGCATGGTCATCAACAAAATTACCCTCCATATCCCAGAGCCGCTCCAACAGCATCTGTCTGGTCAGTATGTTTCCGGCATTTTCCGTCAGGACTCTCAGCAGCTTATACTCATTAGAAGTAACGCTGATTTTTTCGTTTCTGCGAACTGCAGTAAATTTACGGAAGTCAAGCGAAAGAAAACCATCGCTCCAACCGTCCATCGTCTGCCGTTCTGATGAATGATTTCTTCGAACCGCAACCTCTATGCGCCGCAGAAGTATTTTCATATTGAACGGTTTTGTCACATAATCCTCTGCGCCGAGATCAAAACCATTCAAAATATCCTGTTCCAGATCATTCGCTGACAAAAATATAACCGGCATCTGCGGGGATATCTTTTTTATCGTACGGCACAAATCAAAGCCATTTCCATCCGGCAAATTCACATCCAGTATTGCCAGATCAAAATGTTCTCTTTGAATAAGCTGGTACGCTTTCTTACAATTATAGGCAGCAACCGTCAAGTAATCATTACAATCCAGTTCAAAACATATCACCGTACTCAGGGTTAAATCGTCCTCAACTACTAACAATTTCATTTGCTATGTCCTTTCATTAAACATACCTCCCATTCTCAGCAGGAAAGAAACTCTTAAAAATCTGTGAACGGCTTCCTTTCATTTTCCATCATCAATCCTCCACAGAAATGCTGATTTTTCTTTCCATGTAACTCCCCCGGCAATCAAGATGAAAGGGTGTACCAGTATGCGGTCTCATTCCCGGGGCCGTCCATTCGCAGGAACGGCATAGCCTGGTCATGACCGTTGTATGCACAACTGCGGAGACGGTTCCCTTCCGGATCATGGACATGGAGCAGCCTGCCCCGTCATTGGTCTTCGGGTCGTAGGATTTCACTTCCGACTCTATTACAGTTGTATATTTTCTTCCATCCCTTCTTTTTAGAAGTTACGGATCATTGTCCTCCAAAACATCATTTATTATCTCTTGAGCATATTCCGGAAAACGTTTCATTATATTTAGCAAAAATGTTCTTGACACATTTTCTATTGCCCATTTTGCACTCTCTTTCCAACAATCCTCATTTTTCCAGCACTGTCTAATGTTATAAAATATTCGAATAACATTTTCCCCATTAAACCCTTCATTATTTATTGCTAACAATATAGCTTTTTTTAATATATTTAACCTGTATTCACTATTTTTATCAGAGCAAACTGCCTTTAATCTATACGCCTCTACAGTTTGTATACTGTTTTCACCATAAATTTTATTTGATATCATTATTGCCTTATCAGAAAATTCATCAATATGAGACAATGTGCTTTCATTATGGTTAATTGCGTAAATATTATAACTGCCTTCTATATATATAAGTTTCAAATATATATCATATAATTCAGAAAGAGCAATATCCTGGTGATTTTGTAAGGTTAATATTATCTTATCTATACTATCTGCTACCTCCTCATATTTTTTTAACAAAAGATCCAATTCTATTTTATATAAACTATTAACAATTGTTTTAGAAGAATCTACTCCTAATTCTTTTAATTTGATTTTTAATGATCTGTTATTCCATTTGACAGCTTCTTTATAGCTTCCTTTTTCCATCAGATCATTTACCAGTTTATCGTAAGAAACTGTATTTTCAATATTTCTTTTTCCATTAATTTCTTCCAGTTTCTTAATTGCTTTTTTTCTCCAATAAATTGCTTCTTCCGGATTCCACATAAGACTATCATCTGCAAGCCGATTACAAATCATGGCATTTTTCAATTCATTCCCTTCTACCTGTAATCTCCTGTAATCTTCCTCATTCCTTTTTCTATCACTCATATCAATCTCCTTTTACCACATCTAATTCAATTGGTAGTTTGTCATCACATTTCCAAAAGGCCATCGTTACCCTTACCCAAAGAATGAAATTACATACATTGCTGCTGTCCCACTTGCAAAAAAAGATACTCATAAAGTCGCTTTCCTTATTTTTTATTCTTAAATGTAAGGAAACTTAGAATTTTCATTATTTCAAAAGAAAGTGCCATGAAGATAACATTCTCCATCACAATTTCAATATTATCTTTTTATTATCACATAAAAATCAAGGACATGTGCTGGTTGTTATTGTTTCATTATTCGGATTCTCCGGATCTCTATATGTACCTAATTTAGCACCCGCACTTCCATATCCGCTCGGATCATAATACACCACCGGATTATTCCGGCAGTAAGCATACAGATTCAGCCCGTCTCCCTGACAGACGTCCTCCTGCAGGAATC
>ERZ778514.1618-NODE-1618-length-16286-cov-8.702298_pt1 | contig 16286 bp, 10 predicted proteins | sample MGYA00510344_ERZ778514 | MGnify/ENA primary metagenome ERZ778514 (study PRJEB29527, sample SAMN07138968) | mouse gut metagenome | material: feces | host: mouse | place: China:Nanjing | collected 2016-01-25 ... | reverse complement strand
ATTTTTGTGTTTTGACACATGTGCTTTTTTTCTTAACTTTGCATCCGCGAAACATTTGTAACATCCAATCATTAAACAGCACTTATGGGAGGCTTCTTCGGCGCGATTTCACGCCAGCCATGTGTCAACGACCTGTTTTACGGCACTGACTATCATTCTCATCTCGGTACCAAACGTGCCGGTATGGTGACCTTCGACCCCGAGAAGGGATTCAACCGCACCATCCACAGTCTCGAACGCGATTATTTCCGCTCAAAATTTGAGGACGAGCTCGACCGCTTTGCCGGCAACCAGGGCCTTGGAGTAATCAGTGACACCGACCCTCAGCCCATCATTGTCAACTCTCATCTGGGCAGATATGCCGTGGTGACAGTGGCCAAAATCAACAATCTGCGCGAGATTGCCGCCGAGTTGCTCGAGCAGAAGATGCATCTGAGCGAGCTGTCGGCCAACAATATCAACCAGACCGAAGTAGTGGCCCTGCTCATCAATATGGGCAAGACCTTTGTCGACGGCATCAATCTCGTCTTCCGCAAGGTCAAGGGTTCATGCTCGATGCTGATACTCACCGAAGACGGCATCATAGCCGCGCGCGACTATCTGGGCCGCACCCCGATAGTGCTCGGCGAGAAAGAGGGAGCCTATGCCGCCGCCAGCGAGACCTCTGCTTTCCCCAACCTTGACTACAAACGTATGCGCGACGTGGGCCCCGGCGAGATAGTACGCCTCAGGGCCGATGGTGTCGAAGTGCTTCAGAAAGCCGCCACACGTTGTCAGATATGCTCATTCATATGGGTCTACTACGGATTTCCCGGCAGTGACTACGAAGGCATCAACGTCGAGGCTGTCCGCGAGGAAGCCGGCCGGCAGATGGGACACGAAGACCCAACGGAGGCCGACTGCGTGTGCGGTATCCCCGACTCGGGCGTAGGACACGCCCTCGGTTATGCCGAAGGCCGCGGCATCCCCTATCAACGCGCCGTGCTCAAATACACCCCCACCTGGCCCCGTAGCTTCACGCCGGGCAACCAGTCGCGCCGCTCGCTCGTGGCCAAGATGAAACTCATACCCAATCCCGCCATACTCAAAGACAAGAGTGTAGTGTTTTGCGACGACTCCATCGTGCGCGGCACACAGCTCCGCGACAATGTGCGCACATTCTATGAATGCGGAGCGCGCGAGGTGCATGCACGCATCTCTTGTCCGCCGCTTGTCTATGGCTGCCCCTTCATCGGCTTCACCTCTTCAAAGAGCGACATGGAGCTTATCACACGCCAGATAATCAAAGATTTCGAGGGCGACCCCGACAAAAATCTCGAGGCCTATGCCACGACCGACACCCCGGAATACAAGCGCATGGTGGCCGAGATAGCCCGTCGTCTGGAACTGTCGACCCTACAGTTCAGCAAGATAGAGACCCTCGTCGACAGTATCGGTCTGCCCAAGGAATCCATCTGCACCCACTGCTTTGACGGTACAGGCATGCAGCCCGACGAAGCCTACCGCCTCGACCACGAGTAGGATCTGAGGAATACGAAAGGACAAAAGTCTCAAAAAAACAGAAGTTTTTTTGAGACTTTTGTCCCTTTTGTATCTCCCTGTAGGGAGGATGGAATGTATGGCAATATCTGCGCACATAGCCGTTTTTTCTACAAAATCGCCCATTTGTGTCGTTTACCACCATTGATTCTGGTTTCCATGTCGGTTATTCCTATAAAATCTTTATTTTTAGAAAAATTTATTTAAATTCACATAATATTGTAAAATTATAAAAATTGTTTATAACTTTGTTGGCGTAGTAACTCTTATTTTATTAATCTATAAATCTAAACCTCAACCAGTTATGTTTTATTTAACAACATTTAACAAATCGGGGGGGGTATTTTTGGACTATCACTTATATCCGTTAGTCTGATTGCCTCATTCCCGCAGACATTAAGTGCTAATGCGGTTGATGCAGAGTCAAGTATGCCGAGCGCATCGGTCGCGCCGGCTCCTGCGAAGGGACATACAGTCACAGGCTTCGTTTCCGATGAGTCCGGTGATCCGTTGCCGGGTGCGTCAATCGCTCTGAAGGGGACAAAAATCGGTACAGTCACCGATCTCAACGGTCTCTTTTCGCTGGTGATACCTGCCGATCTTGCCAATCCTCAGATAGAGGTTAGTTTTGTCGGAATGGTCAGCCAGACCATCTCCGTCCGAGGCGACAAGCCGCTTAACATAGAATTGTCATACAACTCGAGCGACCTCGACGAAGTGGTGGTGATAGGCTACGGCACCTCCAAGGTGCGCGACCTCACTGGCTCGGTGTCGCGTCTGACGGCCCGTGACGTAGAGCATTCTCCCATGACATCCAATGTGGCTAGTATGCTTCAGGGCAAGGCCGCCGGTGTGAATGTAATGATTTCGAGCGCGTCGCCCACATCGCCCATCTCGGTAGTGATACGCGGCCAGTCATCGCTCTCGGGCGACGGTCAGCCCCTGTGGGTAATCGACGGAGTGCCCCAATATTCGAGTGGAGTCTCGGGCGACGTATCCAATACGCTTTACAATCTCAATCTCAACGATGTAAGCTCCATCGATATTCTCAAGGACGCCTCGGCCACAGCCATCTACGGCTCGCGTGCGGCCAACGGTGTGGTGATAGTCACCACCAAGAGCGGCAGCGAGGGCATGAAGCCGACCATCGAGTTCAGCACCCGCCTGGGCTGGCAGAGCATCAACTCCAACGACTTCAAGACCATGGATGCCGATCAGTATAAGGCATTTTCCAAGCAGGCCAATCTGCTCGAGGCATTCCGCAACGGTGGTCTCAGCTACTTCAACAAGAAGTATATGGACGAGAGCAAGTTCAATCTTATCACCACCAGCCAGTGGGATATGTCGGACATCGCCGACATGTGGCTGCCCAATGCCTATTATGACGGACATGACAATTATTGGGACGCGATGACCCAGAGCGCGCTCGCACAGGACTACAATGTGTCGTTGCGCGGCGGCTCCAAGACCACGTCATATTATGCCTCGGTCAATTTCAAGGACCAGGACGGCATCGTGAAGGGCAGTCGCTCAAAGTATTTCGGCATGAGATTCAACTTCGAGACCTTGGTGAGCGAAAAACTCAAGTTTGGCCTCAATATGGACGCCTCGACCCGACGTGCCGACAATAAGGACAACATGATCGACAAGCTCATCGGCATGCGTCCCGACTATCCTATGTATAACGAGGACGGCGAAATCAACACCATCGACTTCTACACCAAAAATCCTCTCGTCGAGCTTCAGGACAAGAATCACAGCGACTCGAAGAACTTTACCGGCATATCGTTTCTTGAATACAACATTATGCCCTGGCTGAAATTCCGCACCACGCTCAACGCCACTTATTCCAACTCGGACTACGATCGTTTCAACCGCCGTTATTACAGCGATGACACCAACTCGGGCTCGCGTTCCAACTCGCAGAACTATGTCATAGTGTGGGACAACCTGCTCACCTTCTATAAGACCATGGGGCTTCACGACGTGCAGGCAATGATAGGTAGCTCGATGGAGCGTCAGTCGGCCAAGTCGTTCTCGGCCTCCGGCTCCAACTTCCCCGACGACGATGTGCTGACCAACCTCGGCAGCGCGGCCATCAAAAACTCTATAGCCAGCAGCAAATACAACTCGTCGCTCGTCTCGGCCTTTGCCCGCGTGCAATACAAGTTCAACGACCGCTACCTGCTCACGGGAACATTCCGTGCCGACGGCTCGTCAAAATTCGGCAAGGACAAACGCTGGGGCTACTTCCCCTCGGGTGCCGTGGGCTGGATTATGTCAAACGAAGAGTTTCTCAAGGGACTCGCACCGACGCTGACCTATCTCAAGTTGCGTGCCTCCTATGGCCGTACAGGTTCGCAAAATCTCGGTTACTATGACTTCATAAGCGGCATCGGTTCCAATAACTACAACGGCGAGCCGGGCTCTTATCCCACCTCGCTCGGCAACAACACGCTCCAGTGGGAGTCGCAGTCGCAGACCGATGTCGGTGTCGACTACGGATTCTGGGACGACCGCGTGCGCGGCTCTATCGGCTGGTATCGTAAATATGTCGATAACCTCATTACCTCGCGCCCTGTGCCCACATCCTCATCATTCACTTCCACCAACCAGAATGTCGGAGCCATCAGCAACACCGGTCTGGAGTTTGACATCACCGTGTCGATACTCCGCAACCGCAATCTCTCGTGGGAGGTCAATTTCAACGCCGCCCACAACAAGGGGCGTCTTGAAAAGCTCAATGGCGTCACCACTTTCCTCGGCGGCGGAGCATATGAAAACTTCAAGCTCACCGAAGGCAGCGAGCTCGGCACGTTCTATGGTTATGTCGATGCCGGCCGACTCTATCAGAACTATGAGGAAGCCCTGGCCACAATGCCCATCAATCCCACCACAGGTCTGCCGATGAACTATCGCGTGACCTCCTGGACCGAAGGTGCCGGTGACGTCTATCTCGTGGATCTCGACGGCGACGGCAAGATTACGGCCGATGACCGCACATATCTCGGCAACTGTAACCCCGACGTATTCGGCGGATTCGGCTCCACACTCATATGGAAAGGTCTTATGTTCAACATGACCTTCTCCTATGGTCTTGGAGGCAAACGTTACTGGGTGGCCGAGGCTTCGAAGTTTGGCGGTGTCAACGTCTACAACGCTCCGACCTTCATCCTCGACAGTTGGACCATGAACCAGAGCGGCAAATATCCCGTGTCGACCCACTATGGCATGGGCCAGAACAGCACCTTCTCCAACCGCTGGCTTCACGATGCCTCCTATCTGCGTCTCACCGCGCTCAACGTCTCCTACAAGTTGCCCCAGAAGTGGTTTCGCAAGTTCCTTGTCAAAGGCATTGAGGCGTCATTCCAGGCCACCAATCTCTTTACCATAACCAAGTATCCCGGCATGGACCCGCAGGGCAACTTCAACTCGCCTACCGCCCTCTATGGCGTGGGCTATGACTACAGCTCTTATCCTCCGGCCCGCACCTACAACTTCGGTCTGAAATTCACAATCGATTAAACACAAGCAACAGTTATGAAAAAGAGTTATATACTGACGGTGTGTGCGGGACTCATGCTCGCCACGTCATCCTGCAACGACTTCCTCACCGAGCTGCCCGAGAACGCCTACACGCTCGAAAACTCGGTCACTGATTATAAAAGCGCGCAAAACAGCGTAAACGGCATCTATGGCGTCTATGCCAAGAGCACATCTCTCGGAGGTTATTTCTACGGTTTCGCCCACTGCATGGCCGGCATCTGGGACTATTCACCCGAGATGGTCAACATGGGTTACAAGCAGTCGTCGCCCAACAGCAATCTTGACGACATGTGGAAGGGGCTTTACAGCACAGTCAATGCCGCCAATGCCGCCATCGAAGGTATCACCCGCCTGTCGGACGATAAGTTTCCGTCGGCCGGGGAGAAGGCTCGTCTGCTTGCCGAGGCCCGCTGCTTTCGCGGCTATGCCAATCTTCATCTGCTGTGGTTTTTCGCCCGCTGGTTTGACCCTGCCGAGTCGCCCTATGGCATCATTTACCGCGACAAGACCGCCGAGCTTTCCAACCTCATGATCGACCGCAGCACCGTCGGTCAGAGCTATGACCTGATTATTGACGACCTGCGCTATGCCGGCGAGCATCTCGGCGACTACACTTCAGGCAAGTACATGTCGCGTCAGTTGGCCAAGGCCATGCACGCCAAGCTCCTGATGGTGCGCGGATGGGACGGCGACTATGCCGAGGCCCTGACTCTCGTCAATGAAGTGCTCTCGCGTCCGGGCAGCGCGGCTATCGAACCTGACATAACCAAGCTCTACGAGGATGCCTGGGATTCGGGCGAAGTGCTTTTCTCACGCTACATTGGCGATATGTCCAATCTTTCCTACAGCGAGTTTATCTACTCCTACGGTCTCTACTTCAACCCCACCTTCACCGACATCGTGCAGGAATGGCTCGAGGCCGACGAGCGTTACCCCTACATCACAGGCGAGGCCCGCTCGCCCGAGACGTGGCAGGACCAGCACAAGGACAATATCCTCACCAAGCTTTATCACCGTGGCCGCTATGATGGCATGAATGACAAATACACCTCTTACAATCTCCGTTTTGCCGAGTTGTATCTCATGAAGGCCGAGCTGCTTGCACGCACCAATCCGGCCGACATCGACGGCGCGCTCGCCGAGCTCAACAGGATGCGTCAGGCCTATACCAACCCCGTGCTCGCGCCGGTGACAGGCATAGCGACACATCAGGAGCTGATGGACGCGATATTCAGGGAATATGTGGTGACGCTGCTCATGGAGAATGAGACACCGTGGTTTGCCTCGCTGCGTTTTGAGCACGACGGACGTCCGTGGATACGCACACTCAAGCCCGAAGTCGATTTCTCCGAAAACCAGTATTGCTGGCCCATACCCGACGCTGAGATTATAGCCCACCTTAACAAGATAGACCAGAATCCCGGTCTGGAATAATAAAACAATGCAAGTTATGATTAAGAAATATTCAACATATCTCGCGGCCGCTTTCGTGGCGGTGGCGTCAGCCTGCTCCGACGACCTTGATGTCATCATCCCCGAGCCTGACAATATCACATTCAATGAGATTCAGATGCCCGACCGTTTCACCCATGTGATAACCGACGGCGGATTTTCGGTGTCGGGTGTCAATTTCAATGCTGTCAAGTCTGGCTCGCAGCTCGCCGGTGGGTTCTGTGTCAGCAACCGCAGCTACCGCCAGTTTGCCGCGGCAGGCGATGAGGTGTCGGTCGACTCCATGCGTTACAGTGTGTGGACTCCGCGCCCCAACACCACAGGCAATTATCTTGTCGGACATGCCAACGGCGACGATGCTTACTTTACGCTCGACCGTCCGTCGGTAATTGAGTATACACTCGTGGCCAACACTACCTGGAATTTCCTGGCCATGTATTATGGCGACACCTATTCGGGCAAGGACGGCGAGCCTGTGGCCAATATCAATGTGCCGAGCAAACCTATGGGTGTATGGCACACCTATGTGCCGGGCGGTGTCAATAAGTTTGGCGACAACGACTATCTGACCCTTACCGCCACCGGTTACCGCGGCGGACAGCCTGTCGGCACCGTGTCGGTCGACCTTGCATGCAAGAAGGGCCATAATGTTGAAAATCCCGCCTGGGATTACATCCTCAACAACTGGCGCAGATTTGACCTCTACACTCTTGGCGAGGTCGACAAAGTGGTGTTTCATCTCGACTCGTCCGACAAGGACGCCTCGGGCCACATGCGCACTCCCGCCTACTTCTGCCTTGACGGTCTCCAGTTGAGGAAATAAGCAAGGTTATAATAACTGTAAAAGTCTCAAAAGGAACAGATTAAAAAACGTCTGTTTCTTTTGAGACTTTTGTCCTTGTGTATCTCTCTGACAGGTGTGTTTGTTCTTACTAAAACGCGCGGTCGTTGAGTATGCGGCCTTGCAGGGCGCGGGCGTGGCGGCGTGCGTCGGAGGTGGTGAGATAACGGTCGATGATGTCGGCGTGGCGGTGGTTGTGGAGGTCGGTGCCGAGAAAATCGACATAGCCGCGCTCTATAAGCTCTTCGGCCACTTTCTTTTCAATCTTGCTGTAGGCTCCGGCGAGCGAGAGCACATTGATCTGAAACAGTGTGCCCGCATCATGAAGCTGCTCATAGCGGTGATTGTCGCGTCCGTGATAATAAAAATATCGTTCGGGATGGACCATGATAGGGCGGAAGCCTTTAATCTTCAGGTCGTAGAGAAACTGGTCGATCTGCCACGGCTCCTGTATGAACGAGCACTCCACCAGCAGATAATCGTTGGGAAGCGGGACTATCATCCCCTTGCCGAGCATCTCGCGGAAGAAGTCGTCGATGCGGTTTTCCGACGAGCGTGACACCGGTATGTCGTTGCCGCGTCGAGCCAGCTCGGTCTGGAGTTCATCGAGAGCCGGGTCAAGTATGTCGGGAGTGTTCTCGAAAGTAGCCTCGGTGACATGCGGGCTGGCTATGATGCGTCTGATGCCCCATGTCTGCATGCGCTCCACGAGCGACACCGAGGTCTCCACGTCGGGCGAGCCGTCATCGACTCCGGGCAATATGTGGCAGTGTATGTCGGTGGCAAAAGGAAGCTGTATGGGTTCTTTTTTGGAAAATATGTTGAAAAGTGACATGTATATCTATTATGTTTTACTTATAACGTTTGAGAGAGGCTTTTAGTATCTCGTTACACTTCGATAAGTTGCAGGAGTATTGAGTCGCTTGTCAGCCACTTGTCTTCGGGTATGAGCATCCGGTCCGAGGGGGAGAGTGTGAGCAGTCCGCTGTCACACAGTCGTGTGGCATTGGCCTGAAAACTGTCGGCAAACTCTTCCGGCACCCTCTCGGGGTCAAGTCCGAGCGACGTGCGCAGCGAGGTGATGAGCATGTCGTTAAATCGGTTTTTGGCATCCTCCTCCTCGATTATTCTCACGTCGCGACCGTGACGGTCGATGTAGAGCTTGAGATTGGAAGGATTGTACCATCTCACGCCTCCGGCCATGGAGTGGGCTCCGGGTCCGAGGCCTATGTATTCGCTTCCGTCCCAATAAGACGAGTTGTGTATGGCCCTGCGTCCCGGCAGTGCGAAATTGGATATTTCATAATGCTCATATCCGGCGTCGCGTGTGGCCCGGCACAGGTAGGAGTACATATCTTCGGCCAGAGTGTCGGCGGCTTCTTCGACTTTGCCTTTCGACAGCATCACGCCGAGCCGTGTGCGCGGCTCATAGCTCAGCAGATAGGCCGATATATGCTCGGGGCGCAGTGATATGAGGCGATCGAGGTCGGCCTGCCATGCCTCGAGAGTCTGACCGGGGAGTCCGTAGATGAGGTCACACGAGAGGTTGGCCACACCGGCGGCACGAAGTGTCTCCACGGCCCTCACGGCTTGTGCTGACGAGTGGCGGCGGCCGATGAAGCGGAGTGTCGCGTCATCAAATGTCTGTATGCCCATGCTCACGCGGTCTATGCCGGTGTGTCGGGCGATATGGCCGGCCCACTCGGCTGTCACATCGTCGGGATTGGCCTCGATGGTAAATTCACGCAGCGATGAGGGATTCTCACCGCGTATGTGGGCTATGAGTCTGTCGAGCAGCGGCAGCGGCAGACTCGACGGGGTGCCTCCGCCGAGATATATGGTGTCGGGTATGCAGCCGGCCGGGGCAATGTGTCGCCATTCCTCGCCCGCGGCTTCCACATAGTCGGCCATCAGCTCGCGCCGTGGCGTGGAATAGAAGTCGCAGTAGGCACACTTGGAGTGGCAGAAGGGGACATGCACGTAGACTTTCATCGGCGGCGGCACAGAGTTTTGAACAGGCAGAAGGTGCAGCTTTCCTCCTTCTCGGCCTGGGTGAACGGTCTGTCGGAGAGAAGCATCTCGCGTACCAGAGCCTCGAGCCGCTCCATGTAGCCGTCGATGATTTCGTGATAATCCTCAAAAGGCTTGCCGCAATATTTCAACGGGTTGAGTCCGTCGGAATAGATGGTGCGCATGCGGTAGATAAAGGGCTGCACGGGACCATCGTAGCGGAATTTTTCGGCATAGGCGCGCGAGTAGAACATCAATTGTAATATGGCCTTGCGCCGATTGCGGGCCGTGGGCTCGAAGAGATCGTCGAGGCTTTTGAACTCGATGTTGTCGACCCCCGTCTTGTAGTCGATAATGCGTATTGTGCCCTTGGTGAGGTCTCCGTAGTGATTAGTGGTAAATACGCGGTCTACACGGTCGAGATATTGCTTGATGTTGATGGTCAGGTCGGGGGCCAGACGCATGGTGCCGGTGATGAGGTGTTCGGCATCGATGAAATCAAAGGGGGCATGCTTCTTCTCGAGCTCAAACATGCGCGTGAGGAAATATTTGATGATATTTCCCATCACCTTGGCCTCGCCTGTGAGCGATGTCAGGTCGTCCTTGGGACGGCGGTTGAACAGCTCGTTGACCGTGGCCGTGATGAGACGGTCGAGAAGCGTGGGCGAGTTGATGATGTCGTCGAGCATCTCGGCCGTGATCTTGACCGACGGGGCGTTGCCGCGCAGGTCGAGATACACGCGCTGTGCCACCGTGTGGACTATCGAGCCATAGGTCGCGCTGTCCATATAGTCGGGAGCTTCGTCGTCGGTGTTGAGGCCGCAGAGATTCTTGAGATAGAACTGAAGCGGACAGTTGATATAGTCGTTGATCGACGATGCCGACAGCGGTTTGCCTCCCGGCGTGCAGTAGGTGAGCAGTCTCTCCTTGATTTCGGGTGTGCGAGGGATGCTTATGACCGGAGTTTCGGATGGATTGATTTCATATGACCCGAGCGTATGCGTGATGTGACACTCGGGATGCAGATAGAGCAACTGCGTGATGTAGCGCGACATCTCGCTCGTATAGGTCGGACCGTTGCGCGAGTCGTAATATATTGTCACACGTTCTGCCCGGCTTATCAGGCGGTAGAAATAATAGGCGTAGATTGATTCCTGAAAGTCGGTGGTGGCCATGCCGTAGCTCTGGCGGAGTGAGTCGGGGATGAATGAGCGTGTGTAATGCTTGCGCGGAAATATACGCTCGTTCATCGAGAGGATTATGAGATTGTTGAAGTCGAGTGCGCGGGTCTCGAGTACGCCCATTATCTGGAGTCCGCGCAGAGGCTCGCCCGTGAAGCTCACCGAGGCTCCTGAGATGGCCTTCTGGAGTAGCTGTATGAAGGTCGAGTCGGAGAGTTCTATCGACCATTTCGACGCCGCGTCTCTCAGCTCGTCTAGAGCGTCGAGATAGGCGTTGATGAAGAATGTCTCCACGCGCCTCACCTCGTCGCCCGCCAGCGCGTCGCGCAGGGTCACGAGGAGTGTGTGAAAGTAGCCATACACCTCTTCGAGCGAATCGGGATTGCTCACCGGAGCAAAGATAAACGACAGTCCCGGAGCCGCCTCTATGGCCTCGGAGGCCTGGAGCATGTAGATGCGGCGTGTCATGAACATGCGCGTCAGAGCCTTGCACTCGGCGGGATATATGGCCGTGAGCAGAGGATGGGTTATGACATTGCGCACATCGTCGTAAAAGTAACACCACTCGCTGCGCATCTCGGTGGCGCGCAGGTGCATTGACACGAGCAGACCTATGAGCGAGGCAAATGAGGTGGTGCGCATTGGCAGACCCATCGTCACGTTGAGCTGGGCCATCGACTCGGGCACGGAGTGTATCATCGGGATGAGCATAGAGTCGTCGGGTAGCACTACGGCCGTGTCGAGCGACTCGGCTGAGGTGGAGGTGATGCCCTCCTTGATCCATTCTCTCAGCTGTGTGCCGGCGATCTTGGCCTGGCCGGTCGACGATGGGATGCCCATGAGATGTATCTCGGGAAACCTGTCGTCGGCCATGGGATAGAGCGCGGCGAGGTCATAGCGCGAGTGAAACCGGCTTATGTTGCGGTCGATGAAGCGTGAGGCGGCGTTGCCCTTGACATGCATGGCGGGCGAGGCGTTGTCCCAGTAGAAGTCGGCCACTCCCCGCACGTCGAGATTTTCAAACAGTGACAGCTCGGAGAGCGTGAGCACATTGAAGCCCACGAAGATATATCGGCGGTGGGTCAGTTCGGCGGTGGCGCATGTGCGCAGCCGTGTCACGGCCTCGCGTGCTATCATGCCCTGTGTGCCCATGCCGTTGCGGCGCAGTGTACCGGTGAAGTCGTGATAGAGTCGGGCGAGCACCTCCCAGAGTTTCAGGAACTTCTGTTCCAGCTCGGTGGGGGTGTCATAGTGAAGATGTTCCCAGAAATGGTCGGGCGACGGGTTGGCAAACTGTTCGCCCCAGTAGCGTTGCAATATCTCGCGCTGCTCGTCGGTGAGATAGTTGGCACTCACCTCGCGGTAGCGTTTGAGGTTGACAAACAGTTTGTCGGGGTCTACGAGATAGAGGTCTACGTCGTTGAAGTCGCCCAATATCATCTCGCCCCAGAAGAGAAAACGGTCAAAGTCGATGCTTTCGCCCCCGATGAGCCGGTAACGGTCATAGAGCACAAACAGTTGCTCAAGCCTCGGGGCTTCGACCAGCGATGTGAGTCGGGCGGTGAGGTCACCGATGGTGGCTATCTCGGGCATGCCGAGCGGTTTCCCTTTCGACAGGAGCTGGAGATAGTAGCGGAAGAATGTGCCGCTTCGTTTGTTGGGAAATACGAAGCAATAATCCATCATCGCCTCACGCTCATTGTCGAGATATACCTGTGCTACCTGCTTTAGAAACGGAACCATCTTTTTTTAATTAATAATCTTTTGTTCAATTACTAATTGCTAATTACTAATTGACCAAGAGTATGATCATTTTTATGGCAAAGTCAAAGTTGACGATTTTGCCGTTGGCATTGCCGGCTATGTCGGCCGAAGCCTGATTCATGTGACGTATTATCGACTCGGCGTTGCGCTCTGTGATAAAGCGGGCGAAACGTTCGCTGAACTGAGCCTCTGTGCGGTTGAGATAAGAGATTTCGGGGACGTGCAGATTGTAGACAAAATTCTCACGTATGAGCCGCTGGGCATAGTCGTAAAATTTCACCGACTGCTCGCGCCCGAGCGACGTGACATCGTTGCTCCACTCGAGCAGACCCTTGACATCGCGCTGATAGGCCAGACGCATGAGCCGCACGAAGTAGTCGAAAAACATTCGGCCCACACTCGTGGCGTCGACCGACCGCAGGGCCGCATTGACATTGCCCGCAGCTATATGTGCCGAGGCCATGGCATCCTGACGGTCCATTGACAGGCGTGAGCACAGATAGTCGGCCACCGAGGCGTCATCAAGCCGCGTCACCTCTATCGGACGGCAGCGCGAACGTATGGTCGGAAGTATGGCCGAGGCGTCATTGCTCACGAGGATGAATATGGTGTCGGGATAAGGTTCCTCGATGAGTTTGAGCAGCTTGTTGGCCGCCTGTTCGTTCATCTTTTCGGGTAGCCACATCACCACGATTTTGTAGCGCGAGGCCGAGGCCGACACCGCGAGCCGACGCTCCAGATGTGCACTCTCGTAGACGTAGATTATAGGCTGGGCGTTCTTCTTGTCAAACATTGCCGCCCAGCGGTCAAAATCCATATACGGACTTGCCGACATGAAGTCGCGGAAATCGTCGATATAGTCGCCCGACACAGGCTCCTTCAGTTTCTCGGTCTTGACCACAGGATAGACATACAGCGTGTCGATATGGCTCATCGACTCGTGGGCCAGACATGCACGACATGCGCCGCACGGCTCACCGTCGGGTGTAGGATGTTCGCAATGAAGATATTGTGCAAACGCGCGTGCGAGCATAAACTTACCCGACCCGGCCGGCCCGTGAAGCAGCAGGGCGTGTGGCACACGCCCGTCGGCCACCATGTCGCGCAGTTGACGCTTGACATTTTCATGTGAGGGGATGTCGCTGAATTTCATATTGCAAATGTACGCATATAAATCAACTTTCGCAACCTCTCGATTCGTTCTTGCTTATGCGTTATAAGTAACCGCCCGACACCGTGTGTCGGTAAACTCAAGACATATATTTCGGGTATCTTGTTTGTCTCCGTAATGCCCTTAGAGCGATACTGCGTTTACAATCACCTTGTCATCTTCAATGCTGTAAATCATTCGGTCTCCTTTAGTGATTTTTCTGCTCCGGAACCCCGATAGATTACCCTTGAGTTGTTCCACTTGCCTGGTGCCTGTGGCGGGATGTTCTTTCAGTTTTTAAATAAGTTGTTGATTTTTTAACGCTTTTCGTTCGCTTGTACTTCCGCCACTCTTCCAGATGCTGTATAGCCTCGGGCATAAGGATTAGTTCATAAGCCTAACAAATCCCTTATTTCGGGTCAAACCGAAATATCGGTGCATCATAGATAAATGTCAGCCTCAATCTACCTGACATACGCGTCCGCAGTCATCCGCTACCACACAGACATTCCACGTATGCCACACCACATCCCGCATGGGAGGTAATGCCACAGCATTGCTCCTTCAATTCATCCCAAAATCCATCTCAAGAGAATGGACTCCAACTTTCACATTTGTTTTCAAACAACCTCATAGTGTATATATGCTTAATAAAAGTTAATTATATTGATTTGAATTATTAAAAGTGTAATTTTGTTGTGTAAAATGTTGTAATTTGTTATATTTGCACGTGTGGTTGTTGATAATTTTGATTGAATTCAAAATGTGATAACAGTATGCATTTTAGATAAGATATAATTTCCTACTAATTTATGTAATATATAGAATCAAAAGATGTTACTATAAGTAAGGATATTATTGTCTTTCTGAAAAGTAGACTAATAGAGTATTATAAAAAAACTATAAATATGAGAGGAATTAAATATCTTTTGTTATTTTGTATAATGTCTGTTAGTGTAAATCTTTTTGGACAAGAGATTGAAACTTTGATTTTTTCTGACATATTTAATGATAAAGTTCCAGGTAAGGAGCGAATATCCATACCTATTTTATCAAAAGAACAAAGATTGTCAAATAAAGCTACGACTATTCTTCGTTCATATTCGGATGTGCCGATTGAAGTACAAAAATGCATTGAATTTGCTGTAATAATTTGGGAATCAAATATTGAAAACTCTCAGCCATTAAAAATTAAATTTGAGTATGCAGATATAGACGAGGATATTAGAACTGAAGTAGTATATAATTCCTTGGGAGGAGTATTATATCCATATTCTCTGTGTGTATATAATGGGACTGTTCCATCACATAATTCGAATTCGTATGATGGGACAATTTATATTAATAAAAATAAACCTTGGGATTATAGTGTCGGTGAGAAGATTTCTGCTAATGAGAATAATCTTACTTATGGACTAGTGCGTGCTATTGGAAGAATATTAGGATTTGGGTCAACAATAAAAATTAATAATAACGGTAATTATTATTTTGGTTCAAAAAGAGCCTTTTCATATTTTGATGGTTTAATAACCACTTCTGATAATAAATTTTTAACAAATATACCATTAATGGGGGGGAAAGAAAATATTGAATTAACATCTTTTGTAAATGATGAATCTCGCGAATTTTTTGTAAAAGAACTAATATCAGATTATAAGTTAGCCAAGGGACCGTACACTAAAAATAAGCTTCCTTTAACATTAATGGAAAAAGGACTGATGGCATCTGAGATTGAAACAGGAGACTATAATTTGCAGATAGACAATATAACAAAATCTATATTAGGTTTTCTTGGATGGAATATCCTTGATAATAATAAAATTGCTATTAGGAGTAATGAAATTGGTGAAAATGGTATTGCATCAGCGTATGAAGAACATCTATTTTATATTGATAGTTCTATGTCTGAAATAACAAATCCCAAGTGGACATTTAGAATGCCATTAAGAAATGGAAAAGAGAGTGTTGTTTCCTTAAACGATAAAGGATTAAAATGTATTGTTCCTCAGATTGAAAACGAGTAACTTTATGATGTCACTGTAGATGGTGTGATATGTTGTACTTTGGAATTTAGTTGTATGAATAATGGAAATGAAATAAAAGCATATCCATTTAAAGTGTATCTAGAGTTGAAGCCAAAGGTTCAGGCTAAGATTATTGAGGTTAAAGATAATTCGCCATATGATTCGTATGATGCTTTTTATGAGGTAACATATACAGGTTCAGAAAGTATTATGATTTCAGTGGAGGAGGAGTATGGGAGTAGATTGAAAACATGGCATATTAATGAACCTTTTTATGTAAAGGGTGTTGCGGATCATATCACAGCTCCTTTTTATGCTTGGATTGATTTTATTGTGGAAAATAAATAAGGTAAAGCAGTTTATACAATAGAACTCAAGCCGTATGGTGTAGTGTCTGATGTTGCCCAAAATTATTTGGGTGGATTAGATGAAAAACATCACTATGTTGATACTAACTTCAATCAATCGGAAGAGATTACGGAAATTAGAGTTTTTGATTTTAATGGAAATGAATTGTATAAGTTGAATGATATACAGGCTCTATCAAATATTACATACAAAGGATATGTTCTTCTTAAGTACTATAAGGAAGGCGAATGTGTCGGAATATCAAAGATAAAAATGTGATTTTATGAGAATTATAATATTCATGCTGTATGTGCTTATCAGTGGCGTTTTTTCTTATGCTCAAAACTATATCAACCAAGAGATAGTGCAGAATAACGGGTAGTGTTTCACTGAGTGTGTCTGAGGCGAGTTCCCTCAAGCCTGTAGACCTC
>ERZ778514.1614-NODE-1614-length-16306-cov-22.882715_pt1 | contig 16306 bp, 22 predicted proteins | sample MGYA00510344_ERZ778514 | MGnify/ENA primary metagenome ERZ778514 (study PRJEB29527, sample SAMN07138968) | mouse gut metagenome | material: feces | host: mouse | place: China:Nanjing | collected 2016-01-25 ... | reverse complement strand
ACATCAGAAAGTGTCTTGTGCGTTATTTTTTCAAAAAGTTGTAAAGTGGTGTTTAATTTATTATCAATGTTCTATCTCAAAAATCAAATACTACAATTACTATCTACTACTATGCTAATAATTTAATTGTAATTGTATTTATTATATCCCTATCTCTAACCAAACCAGTGTCAGCTATTATCTCATTCAAATCAGAATCATCATTATAAGTATCATTATTATAAATATTTGTGCTCTTTCTTCTGTAAATATTATATGGTTGTCCATTTTCATTAAATCCAACATTGCTTGCAATTTCTATACATTGTGCTTTATCCAAATTTATCAAGGCTTTACTCACATTTGATTTTTCAATTTCTAAAATGTTTGATAACTCTGTTAATGTGCAAGGCTTATGATCTTCCATCTGTTGTAACAAACACAGGAATACTTTGTATTCATTCTGGGAAATCTGCCTACATATAAATGCCAATGCAGAACTATAATAAAATTCTATATATCCGACATTGTTTATATCTTTTAATCTTCTCGTCAGTTTAATTATGTTATCATCATAGGCTGGATTTTTCTTCTTACACTGTTTTTCTGTGGGTTCCGATACAATAATACATTTATGTTCTATAAGAGCATTTATTGTTTTCTTCAGTGTAGTTAAATCCATACACAAATTCCATTTTCCATGAGATTTATGCTGTAAACGCTTTTTTAAATCTGCAATAGTAAAAGGCTGTTTAGAATTTTTAGGAATATACTTGTCCAATACTGTCAATATCAAATATTCATATCCACCCATAGATCCTTTTGTGTCCTTATTCAGATGATTTCTGGTAAGTACCTTTTTGTTCATTTTTACACCGATATCAGAACTTATTTGTATACTATTATTGTGTCTCGCTTCATAACAATGCGACTTATCACAATATTTTTCTACGATAGCTCTTACCCTTGGATCATTGATGCTTTCGTAACATCCGCCCATATTATAATTATCTTTGCCCTTCAACCATCCATTAACTTCGTTTGTTATTTCATTCTTGCTTTTTGGTGGTCTGCATTTAAGATTCCATTTTTGCATTTCAGCATGAATATGACTCTCACTCTCTCCAGCTTTTAACATCTGGAATATAAGCCTTCCCATAAAAGTGTTTCTCTCACCAGCAATTACACCTTCTTTTAATGCCCGAAGGTTACACAAACATGGATACTGCCTATAATCCATCTGCCCATCATCAGAAGTATAATCAAATTTATGTAAAGGCTGCTCCTGAAGAATCTTACTATTCCCTCTCTCTGCCATAGTCACCAATGATTTAATATAGGAAAGCTCATAATAACCTTTGTGTCCATTTTCTGGTTGTTTCTGATATGAATTTATAATCTGTTTCACATATGGGTGTTTACCATCTTTATCTGTGTATTTTAAATTGTAAGTAGTTGGCACCCTAACTATTTGAGTTGGCTTGTTTGCATTTGGATCACTACCTGTCAACCTTACCAAATCTGCATTTACCTTTACAAGTTCTCTCCAATTACATGTAGGCTTGACTGCTATATAAAAATGAAATCCTCCTCCACTCGCATAATACGCATGAATAAAAAGATTCGGAAATTTTTCTTTAATCTTTTGTGTAAATATGAATGCATCTGTTTCCTTTAGTTCTGGATAATCTTTTAAATCAAAATCAAGATATAATACCCTTCTTTGTCTCTGAAAAGTAGTTGTTCCGCCTAATTCTCCATCAATCCTCTTTACAGTACATAACGAATTGTAAATATGAAAATTGTGTCTATATCTTTTTATAATATTTACATACTCTTGAAAGTCTTTTGCATACCTCGCAAATGGTATTGGTTTAGAATCTTTTTCTGATGGCGGCTTTATCATGACTAAACGCACATACTCATTTTCTTTCATCTCTAATGGAAAAACCATGTCATAGTATTTTCTTAAAATATTCAATTGTTTTGTATTGCTCAAATAAAAATTCACGCTCCTTTTCTTTGCATTTTCTCTCGTAAGACAGTACATATCCTATCTTTTGTTAACGCTGTTTTGCTCAATATCTCATTCCTCCTCAATCACTCTCAAAACTCTATCAACATCTTCCCGACTAACACTATCATTTACACACAAATGTTCGATAAACATAAAATCTGACTCTCTGATCATTCTTCCAGCTTCAATAACATAATTGCCTGTCTCATGGTTTCTCTCATAATACCAGCCAATACAGTTAGCAAACAAAGACTCACAGAGAAAATCTACGCTATCTTTGAATAAATCAATTGATATTACATCTGTTTGACAGGTTGATTTGTTGTATTTTTCTGCTTTTATCAGCTTTAACAGGTTGCCTTTGATCGCTTGTTGTAATTGGTGTGTTGTAGTTCGCTTTTTCATTGATTTATTACTCCTTTTCTATTACAGACGGTATATTATTGAATTGAATATACCGCCTTATGTTTGTTACTGCTTACTCAATAAATCCAACCGTGATCACATTCCGATTTCCTGTTAAATTATCATCTTCTGGCAACATATAGACATTAAACACCTTTAATGACGGAATACTAAACCAGTCCGCGCAATCGTCTATTTCCTCAACAACTTCAATCTGATTAATGTCAATAAACATGTTTGTGTTAATCTCTATTGGATACAAATCTTTTCCCTCTTCTGACTTACTAATAGGCTTCTTATTCATATTCCCAAAGCAAACAATCATTATGTCTTTTAATGTACTGCATTCTGTAAAATACAGTTCACCTATTTCAACACCAATATTTCTTGCACTATTGTCATCAAGATCACCGCTGTTCAAGTGAATCTGATAACCACCTTCTGTTTTGTTGTGCTCTGACAACGCCTTTAAAAATTCTGATACTTGTACTCTCATAGTTGTTCCTCCATTTTCTTTAAAATAATTTATTTAGTTATATTAGTGAACAATCATTGACTGCCCACTAAATATTACTTCTACATTTTTACATAAACTTTTTTGAAAATATTTGCGTTTCTGGCAGCAGTTTATTTGTTTTAGTAAATTCAAAACATCAAATACTTATTTTTGTTACTCTTAATATGATACTTTATAAACGACAATATATTTACATGTAAAATTACAAATTTCGCATACATCATCTTTTCGCTTCTTATTTACTTCTATAGCTCACAAAATATTTGCTATCTAATACATACTTCTTTTTTTATTTAAAAATATATTTTAATTTTTTTAATATTTTTAAATCTTTTTGGAGAAGTATATATATTTATGCTTATTTTGTTTTAGGGTATAATTAATAAAGCCTTATACAAAAACTTTTAAGGCTTGATATATATTTCTATTTTATTTTTTAATTATTTAAAAATAATTTTATTAAAAACGATAACTTGAAATGTTACAGAAATACGCGAAATATCTTGAAACTACTTTATGGATATGTAATAATGATTTAAGCGCATTTTTGCGTGTTTTGTGTGTAAAGACCTATCTTTCAAAGGTGCGCCAACACCGCTTGTATGATTTAGATAGGTCTTTTTGTTTCGTTTTGTGTCATCTTGAAGATAAGTATAGAACAGGTGATTGTATTTGTCAACATCTTTTCGTATATCAGTTCGGAATATTTGTTTGTATTTTATGGTAAATTTGGAAAGAACAAACAAAAACTACCTTTGTATATTTTTTATTATACGTTGGTAGTTCTTATGGTAGTGCTTTATTTATTTTAATTCTGTACTATGGTATCTCTTTATTATAAAAAATAAAATACAATAGCTTTTCTCACTTTTAATCCTGTAATACCAATTTAAGAAACTCCTCTGGCAATAATACTTTCACCTTGGAATGCTCATAATCTTTAATATTTCTTGTAACGATATAATCCATTTGATTACGTTTTGCACAACAGGAAATCACAGCATCTTCATAATCTTTCATATCTAACAATAATGCATCTTGACAGTCATTTGCAGTAACATCTAATATACCAAACAATTGATATAGTTTGGACATAGTATTTTTAGACTGCTCTGTATTATGCAAGTGCTTTCTTACTAAATAATAAATATCTGTAGCGGAACTTGCTGTAATATACATATCCTCTATCTGATTTGCAGCCAATATAAATATTTGTTCTGCCGATTCTCTAAAAGGTTCCCTGCCTGTTAATGTATCAATTATTACGTTTGTATCTACAAGTATTTTCATTACTTAGCATTCAACCTCTCTGCTTTCGCATCGTCTAAACTGGCATCTTCAGGTAATATCCCAAATAAAGATTTTGCTATATTCACTTTATTTTGATTTGGATTCGTTAGTTTTGCAACTATCTTTCCATTTTTTGTAATTAAAATGTCCTCCTTAGCAGAAAGAAGCAAATATTTCCCTAAATTCTGTTTTAATTCTGTTGCAGTAATAGACATTAAATCATCTCCTTCGCACTATTATTATATATTATTCGTGCGATTCTGTAAAGTTATTCGTGCAATTTTAAATATTTTTTGTTTCATATGTGTACGATTCATTTATTACTTGATATTAAGACTGAAAATTTTTATATTGCAGATTTAATTATTAACAGCTATGAAATTGAGTTTTAATTCAAATGACAAATTTTATCACTTGATTTTTTCAATATGATATCTGCCCGTCAATGAAATCATAGTTTTAAGTTATGGTATAATTTTTTAAATTATGTAAACTATTTTTCCTATTCTGCCGATATAAATAAAAATTATTATTATTTTGGAGGTACTAATATGATAAATTACATATATGACAATATAGATATAATAGGTTTAATATTTTCTGCTTTATCTCTGTTAATATCTTCTTTAATATATTTTATAACTTATCGAACTTATAATGCACAACTTGAACAAATAAAAAAACAAAATTTGCCAAACTTAAAAATTTTATCCACATCACTTATTAAGAGTGATCCCTCCTCTTCATCTATAAATGATGGTAGTTATTGTCGTATTTCTAAAGGTGAAACATCTTCAGATATATCAATTGGCGGATCACTAGCAACTTTTAAATTCACAGATAGTAATATTGAACCAGGTTTTATCGACGAAATTGAATCAACTATGAATAAAAAAGTATACTTTACATATGTAAATGGAAAGCCATATTTGGTAGCAAATCATGCTACCAGTACTGAAAGATATATTATTGATCATTCTAATGCCAAAATAACTTTTCATAATTATGGCTCAAAAATAAGTACTCTAAGTATTGAAAAGCTTATAATATATTACAAACCTGAAATGAACATCAAAACATTAACTCTTAAGGGAAATCCTAATAATAAAATAACGCTTACACCCGAAGAAAATGAAGAATTTGAACTATATTTTGATGAAGTTACGACAGATTTAAATAATTCAACCTGCCAGTTACCTAAAAGTATATATGATTCTATGATTGATTCATTCAATTTACTACGATCACATATGACATCAAACTTTTTATCTTATAATAAATTAGAAATTTATTTTATGTGTTGGGATATGTATAACTTACCTCAAAAATATTTGATCACATTAGAATATAACGGTAACTTTTTTACAAGTTCAACTATACATTCTCCCAATTCTAGGAGAAAGTAAAAATCGCATTCTAATACTTTCCGTATCTAAAAGCCAGCCTAATAACTGAGACTGGCTTTATTTATTCCATCATATCAAATATTAACGTGGTCGCTGAAATTTTGCGAAAATACGTAATTTTAGTACTGATTTTACGAAGAATGTAGGAAAATCAAGGGATTCATATGGTCCATACCAAAAACCTTTATTTTAAAGGATTTCTTGATAATATATGTGCTGAAAGTGGCCTGTTTTCGTTTCATTGTGTCCAGTTCGGTCACACTGACTGTTCAAATCGCAATAATCGGTATGCACATATTTATTCTTCTACCCCATGGCTCCCCAATACATAAAGTCTATTTTTTACACAATCTATCCAATGTTCTTTATTGGCTGCTCTTCCTGACGCAGTTTCAACATAACTTATTAATTCTCCTAAAATATTGTTTGCATTACCGCATAAGGTGTATCCATATGACTTAATATTGTTTATGTATTTTTGTGCTTCTTTTTTACTTGATGCATATATGGCACTGTCTACCAATTGTTTTATTTCTTCGTATTCTTCTATTAATAATTTTTCTTTCACATCTATAATTTCCTTTCAAAAGTATGCTATGTGCAATTTGATATTCTAAGTAAATATGATCCACTTAGACTGATTTAAATAGATTGTGCTGAGTTGGCATTTTGCCTTGTTAGGTGATGGGCTTTGTTTGTACACATTCATTTGATACGAACGGTTTAAAATATTTGCTGTACTAACAAATTTTAAGTATATACAATTTTTTATAATCCTGTATCATTTTCTAAAAGCCAACATAAACTTACGATAATATTTGTCTATTGTATTATATAAATTATTCAACATTGTTACATCATCAAACAAATAACTTTTTTCGAGATTTTTAAGTTCGAGATCCAACTCATTTATATATTGTATCAATAATATGTTTCTTATCTCATTTATGTACTTTTCTCTTACACTAATCTCCCTTGTTGCAGCCATAAAATAAGGTAATACCTTTGTTAAATAAGCAAAGTTTGTACTATTAATATTTACATCAAGGCTACACATTGTACATCTCCAATCTTCTTTTACAAATTCATCACAGAGATCAAAACTTTGAAATCCTTCAAAAATGGTGGTTCTTTTTTCTGCAATATACTCCAACCAAAATTGTGATGCTATCTGTTCCCTATTAGAATCTTCGCTGAACGCATATTTATATAGTTTAGGCATTAATACCATATCATTAATGTGTCCCATCTCATGAAATAATGTTTGTTTTAGAATTGTAAAATTAATATTATCCTCTAAAGCTTTTATATCCAAGATTGGTAATAGTTCGTATAATCTTGAAGTCACTATAATCTTACTATTATTAATCACTTTTCCGTCAGTTTCATATGAATATGTATTTTTATTAACCAGTTCAATTTCTTTTAATGATTCGATATTCAATTGAGATCCATATTTACTTAAAATAAGCTGAACTACTTCTTTTAAAAACTGATCAAATCCTTCATTATATAAACAATATACTTTCAATTGCCACACTCCATTTAATTTTTATTGTAAATTATTATATCATAACTACCAGAACTTGTAATTATATAATTTTTCATTAGTGCAGTATTTCTACATCAACTCGAACCGTCATTCCTTCATATCTTTTACCTCAACAAATCCCCGAATCCCGTATAAATCAAGCATTTCAGCCATTTCCTCACATAATCCCCTCTCCAACCTCATCCATCAAAAAACTTGAAATTTCCCTATAAAATCAACAAAGTATCGAACTTGCCTCAAATACCCTCTAAATTAACCCTTTTAAACTACTCTTGTAGATACTCCAATCAACAAAAATCCTTCAAAATAAAGGCTTTTAGCAACATTTAATCACTATCCCACCGAACACATAAATTATTTCATGAACTAGCTATTCAACAATGAAAATAAGATATCGCAAATCCCATAATTCCTATTTAATTACTATGAATTATATGTTTTTATTTCCTACAACAGTAATATTTCGAGCATCATACCGAACTCAGTCTACACCATGTACAATAATATCAATTATATAAAATCCCTGCTGCCAGTATAAAAATATAAACACAAAAAGCACCATCTGATGTTCAATACATCTTATGGTGCTTTCCAAATTTTAAACATTATGATCTTCAGCCATACAATTAGCTGATTTCAAAATGTTAGGTTTTAGATCTGTACTTTCTGCAATCTTCCATCCTCAATCTCTTTCAGAAATGCTCTCCCATGCTCATTATAATAATTGCGTCTTTCCACTGGTGTCATGTCCTTAGTAAGATAATAATTATATTCTCTCAGTTTATGAATATCTTCAATCGTAAAATCTGGACTTAAAATAGGTTTTTCCATAATCATTCCAATTCCACCACCGTAATACAATTAATTTCCTTGAATTGTTTTAACTGTTTATCATTCGTTAAGAACAAATCACATTCAGACAAACAAGCTGTTGCAAGTTGTAAGGCATCCATAGTTTTGAAGAATTTATATTCTGCACGAATTTGTGCTGCCTTCTCAGCTATTGTCTTATCAATACTTTTGATTTCTATATCCATTCCATCAACAAAAGCATAAAAAGCATTTATTAATTTTAAGTTATTCTGTTGATATGGATATATCAAATATTCTGCTATAGTTACAGTTGATGTAATATAATCACAATCTTCATACATTTTCCAAAACCTTTTCATTTTTGAATAATATAACTCATTATTTTCCAGATAATACACAATCGGAGATGTATCTAAAAAAATTTTTTTAGAATCTGTCATTGTCTCTTAACTCCCTTATATATTCATCAATCTCTTGTACAGTTCTTCCAGTAGAAATAACAAAAGCATTCGATTCAATTAAACGCCTTCTTTTTTCTGCCTTTGTTTCAACTTTTTGTCTGTTAATTCTGTCTAAAATGGTAATAATCACTTCATCACCAACACTAAGATTTTTACGATCTTCTTCATTCACAACGATTTGATTGCCATCATAATACCCTTTTACTGCTACCAACACAAGAATACCTCCTCATATAATCTTAATCAATATATGTGTTCATGCTCGATAAATCATTTTACATTAATTTCTTATTTGTTAGATATTATATCATTTGCATTCTCTTATTACAAGCATCATTATTAGAACATTTGTATTGATATAATGATTATAACAATAATTAATATATCAAAATAAGTACAGAAGAATTTTTTCAATTGTACTTATTTGTTTTTTCCTTATAAAGTTTTTACGCTGTTACTTCTGTCAGTATTCTATTTTATGACAAATATACCACCATATACACCCTCATTATTTTTTGCTGACCTTCTGCATAACTCTTGCTGTTCTTTTTATTCATTTTCTTTGAAGTTGATTTCTTATATTTCATTGATAGCATTCCTTTTCTCTTGCTGCTTTGTTCGCCATCTATCAACACATTCAGACAATCCCGCACAAACAGGCTAATCTATAGAATGGATTTCTTGCAAGTCTTCGTCTATGTTCCTGTTCTCTTTGCTTCTCCCGCTTCATTCTATCTGCTATGGTAAGCAGTATATCTACTTCTATATACTCCACCATTTGAACGGCTGTAAGCACATTGTACGGCGTTTTCAGATTCCTATCTATGACTTGGTTTCCATCTGTTAAATTGATAATCTTAAAATCAAACATTGACTCTATCCTCTATATCCTCAATAATCTTCATACATTTTTTACATGTTGAATTTTCAAGTTTATTGGTACTACAATTCATTAATTTTTATAGCCTTATCCATAACCACTATACATATCATGTTGCACCTCTTGCTGATAATAATAATTCATAGTGGAGGGAGCATTATAAAGAGCTGTAATCAAGTATGCCCTAATATTAAAAATTTTTGTGACAGTATCTTTCATGCGTCTCATAACATACTCTACATGACTGCTGTCCAATTTAAGAAAACAGGATTTTACAAGCTCATATGGGTAATCCTCCCCGTTGATACGAATTTTTTCACGCTTCACACATACCACATCACAGATTATTTCATAGATTTCCTCGTACATCTCCCTTTCCCCGCGCTGGTCATACTTCATGTGATGCTCATACTCAATATTGTCACGAATCAATACCATATATATGTTTGTTTCATCTATCTCATCAATCCTATCATCTTTTTCATTTACTAGCATGTCATCTACTATATTCTCCTCTGATTGATTGATAGGATTGTTATAATTCATATCAGTATAATTATAATCAGTATAATTAGGGTCGGTTTTTCCGACCTCTTGAAGTCAGTTTTCCCGACCTCCTGAAGTCAGTTTTTCCGACTTCTTAAAGTCGGTTTTTCCGACCTCTGTGGAAATATCAGCATTTGAAGGCTCTTTTTTGTCTTCATCTGATGTGATAAAGTTCTTTATATAAATAATATCTGGTTGTCCAAGTCCCCGACGTATTTTTTCAACAAGCCCTATACCCTTATTTGCATCCAGCTCTGCAAGAACCTTTACTGCTTTTTCCTTGCTGCATCCTAAATCTTCCCTGATATTGTCTATTGTATATATGATATATACTCTGCTTTTGTCATCAAACCACTCATTTTTGATGGACAATGACATTCTATCAAGCATTAATCCATACAAAAGTTTCGCATCGCTGCTAAGTCCTTTGAGCTGTTTATCCTTAATTAACAGTCGAGAAATGCGATAAAAAGAAAATTGTTCTGCTTCTGCTCCATAATAATAATCAAATGTCAACTCTATCAGCTCCTTCTTTCGTTTTATTTTATTACTTCTCAATATAGGTAGAGGAAAAAATATCCCCCACCTTTTATCTATTCTGACATCCCTATGCAACATCTGCGGATTTTATAAACTGTTCTAAATCCTTACGCATAGTTTCAAAGTTCATCAACTGGTCATCAAAATAAGAATCTGTTCTACTGCAATAATCAACAATCCAATCATCTAAATCAATATCATGTTCAAATGACCATGCAACAATTGATATAAGAGATGGCATGTTTTCGTTTTCCCAGAGTTCTGACTGTCCTATCTCTCGCACAAATGCTTGGAGTACCTCTGTGTACTGTTCTATATCCTCCAATGTGGCAGATGATGTTACATGTTCATGAACAAACTCTAATATAGAAGATGTCATGTCCTCATCTATTCTTATTATTAGAATCTCTAAAAATGCACACATCATGTTTTCCAGCTTGTCTAACTTTTTGACAATCACTAACTTATCTTTTGTTGAATCTTTTTTGTCAATACCACAAAATTCATTCATATGGATTCCATCTATTGTTTCTATAAAATAAGTAAGAAAATCTGCAAACCTCTTATCATCACAGCCCATCTTTGAAAACTTATAAAAAAGCGTAAACCATATAAAAGAATCCCGACTATTAAAGATGCTGTAATGCTGTTGGGTTACAATGCTTTCCAGACGGTCTATAACATTTTCCAACACATTAAATTCTGTCTCAGTTGCGTTTTCATTAATATACTCGCCTATCTGTCCAGACCTCCTCCAGTTGTCCAGATGGAACATACACATTACAGATTCCAAAAGAATCCGCTCAAGCGTACCATTTTTTCGCTCACCTTTTGTATAGCCTGTACATTCCACAAAGAAACGTTTCCTTAGTATTTCCCTGATTTTTCGTGCATGTCTGTCAACAAAGGTAAACATTTTCTGTGATGTATTCATTGACTTGTGGAAGTTATAGCGGCGTACAAATTTTGAAATTTCTGCCATGCTATACCCTTCATGAACAACTGTTTCAATCTGATATTCATCAAAAATTTTCTTTAGTTCTTCTGGCAGCTTATCATATGTCTTATTCCTTATATCAAACTGTCTGTCTTCCCAAACAATATCGCCATTCCCATCAAGCATAATTTCTCCGTCTGCATCTTTGACCTTTGCACAATATGTAATTATAGGCTCCTCCACTGATGTTGTAACCTTGTAGTTTCCATATCTAAATTTCATAAATGTACTGCCACGTTGCAGCCCGTCTACAGTCCACTTCTGTGAATTAGGCTCCTGTGCTAAAATAATAGGCGGAATATAACCATCATTTAAAACTGTAACTATCAGTTCATTCATCATGCTGTTGCTCCACTGGTCGGACAGTCTTTGCACGTCCTGATCCTGACGAATGTCTTGTTCCTTAATATTTTTTAGAAACAAATCCATTGTGTAGGTCTGCTTTCTTGGTTTTGTCATCTTCTAATCCCTCTATCTTTCACAATAATATCTTTATTTTTTCGTAGGAATGAATACACTCAATCATGTCTGCATATTCCCTTTGTGATACATGCAGTATTTTTTGAATCTCTGCTGCCTTGTAACAATATGACAAAAGCTCTAATACAATTCTTTGCTTTTTAGAAAGCATTGCAAGATACTTTTCTAATTTGAATGTGAGTGTATTAATTTCCCCGAAAATTTCTTTTTCCATGTCCAAGTTATCCGCAAGAATATCCCCTATTGTCAAGCCGTCATTTCCAACAGGTGAATCAAGAGAGATACTCATTCTGTCCGCCCTGCGCTTCTCTCTACATCTTCGTGTTATTTCTGAACAAAACTTTTTATACAGACACGAATACAGAAAGCCATCAAATGGTTGTGATTCGTCATATCTTCTTATCACGTCCACGAATACTTCATTTGCAAGTGAATAGAAATCCTCTGTATCTTTTTCAGAAATCCCACCAAACTTAAATAAAATTCTGTCTACCATTCTATGCAATCTTTTTGCATTGTTCGCATAATAAGCATCTAAGATTTGCATTTGTAATGGTGATAAATCTTTGTTTATCATTTTGCTTTAACTCCTTTCTTGTGTGGTGTATCATTATAAGATAATGATACATGGTTATTATGCTGCTATCCTCTGCATTTTTCATAGCGGCTTAGAACGCTCAACGGCTGCATTATAGCTTTGTGGCGTTGGGTGGTTTACTGTCCACCCAATGCCGTATGATAGAATTAACTAATGCGTAAAACAGGGTATGTACTTACCTTTTTCACTTTCTGATAGTCTTCATCATTAAGCAGTTCTTTCACTTTCTCTTTGTCAACTGACTCTCTTGAACTCCATGAATAGGTTGCTTTACGACTGTTACCAATAAATTTGAGAACTGAATTTCCTTTCTTGTCCACAGTCTGACACTCCTTTGTTTCTTCAAGAAAAATAATCACTTCTCCTTCAAGTGCCTTGATTTGACCTTCTGCCTCCTCAATAAGCATCTTTAGACTTTTTATTTCTTCCATTGCCTGATTCATTTCTTTAGCTGAAATACACATAATCATCTCTCCTTTACTTTTAATTATTTAATTGTAATTTTCAACTTTATAATTGAATTATAGAATATAATTATTCAACTGTCAATAATTATTTTTAAATTTTTTAGTTGAATTTTTAAATATTCTATGGTATTCTATATCTATCATAATAGAAGGTATAGAAATGTTTACAAAACTTATCAAACACCAACTTGTAGAAAAAGACTTAAAGGTTTCTGATCTTGCAAGATTACTTAACACCAGCTACCAAAACTTAGACCAAAAAATGAAACGTGATAATTTTTCTGAGAAAGAAATGTCACAAATCGCTGATGTTTTAAATTTAGATTTAAAAATTTTACTTGAAAATAAAATTTAACATCTCCTTTTCATATTTTATTTGGCGCAACCTCTGTATCACTTGCATGTCTATTGCCTTCGTAGTCGTCGGCTCACAAGTACGTGATACAGATTTATGAATGTTGTCAGTTCGATTGCTATTGTCAATGTTCATTTATAGGACTATATCCCAAAAGGCTAACTTGCTTTGATGCTACACTCCTGTTTCAAGTGGTTAGCCTGTTTTAGTTCTCAAAGACTCATTAAATATTTTTAAAATCTATTTTAAATAAATATCTATTTTCTTTTTCAGCTCTGATAATGTTGTTGCTGCATCAAACAAAGCATTATCTTCGTCATCTGTATATGCTGTATAAATAATAGTATCCTTTTTAATTGTGCCGTCTGCTTTTTCTTCATAAGATTTTTCAATTTCAAATCCTTTATATGGTTTTAATAATTTAACTGTCATATTTTATTACCTCGCTTTCTTTGTGGCTGTTGTTTTATTTACTTATTTGTGTGACTACCTGTTTTTCTTTTTTAAAATGGTTGATTATCTCCAAAAAGCCTTGATTTACGGGCATACAAGCAGGATTTCAAGCTGAATTTACTACCAATTTACTACTTTTGAGGGAAAGAGCCTTGATATGCCGCCCGGAACCCTGCCAGCCCAGCCACCAGCACACAGCATTGAGAAAGAATAAATGAAAACTGAATACGACGCAAACGCGGCGTTTCTCTATCCCTACACGGGAGAACAGGAACGCCGCTTTTTTTATGCCCTCATGTTACGCAGTAGGGGCGAAAAGAGCCTTGCTATATGCGGCTTTGCGGGCGCACTTTTGCCGGGGACAGGGATTTATACCTAACCCCGGCAAAATGGCGTTCTATCGCGTAACAAATCCACAACCAAAGGAGTGATGAAGCTATGGCAGTTTTCCGAGTGGAGCGCAACAAGGGCTATACCGTTATGAGCAACCACCATTTACGCAACAAGGAACTGACCTTAAAGGCAAAGGGGCTTTTGTCGCAAATGCTTTCCCTTCCCGAAGATTGGGACTACACCCTTGCGGGGCTGTCACAGATCAACCGGGAAAGTATCGACGCTATCCGCACCGCCATATGGGAGCTGGAAAAAGCCGGATATATCAAGCGGCAGCAGGGGCGCGACGCAAAGGGCAAAATGACCGCCATTGAATACACCATTTACGAGCAGCCCCAGCCGCCGGACGACACCCCGCCGGGATTGGATAACCCGACATTGGAAAATCCAACACCGGGCAATCCGATATTGGAAAATCCGACACCGGGTAAACCGACGACGGAAAATCCAATGCAATTAAATAAAGATATACAAAGAACTGACTTACCAAAAAAAGAAAAAATAATTACTGATGAACAAAGTACCCATTCCATTCCTATCCTTTCCCCTAACCCCTCTCCCTCTGACAGAGAAGCGGCTACGCCGCCGGAACGGAAACGAAAGGAATCGGACGCACAGACAGCTTTTGAGATTTACCGGGAGATCATCAAGGACAATATCTCCTATGACATTCTCATGCAGGATATGAAGTTTGACGGGGACAGGCTGGACGAAATCGTTGACCTCATGCTGGAAACCGTCTGCACCCGGAGAAAGACAATCCGCATTGCCGGGGACGACTACCCCGCCGAGCTGGTGAAAGCAAAGTTTATGAAGCTGGACGGCGAACATATCCGCTTTGTGCTGGACTGTATGCGGGAGAACACCACCAAAATCCGCAACATCAAGCAGTATTTACGGGCGGTGCTTTTCAATGCCCCGTCCACAATCGGCAACTATTACACGTCCCTTGTGGCTCACGACATGGCAAGCGGCGCACTTGCGCCACAGGAGCCGCACGACCCCTATTCATTCAAACCGGGCGAAAGCCTGTAACCACCCACAACCACAAAAGGAGGATTTTATTATGGCACAGAAAATGACGGGAGCATTGGTATTTGACGAGCGCACAGACCGCTACGACATTCGCTTTGACCTTGCCAGCTATTACGGCGGGCTGCATTGCGGGGACTGTTTCGACGTGTTCACCCGCGGCAAATGGAAGCCGACCCGTATTGAAATGAACATGAAACAGGAATGGTACTTGGTGGGTATCAGAGCCGACGACCTTAACGGGCTGCGGGTGCGTATCTGACCGCCGCCCCATAGACTACCCCGAAAGGAGGGACAGACCCCATGCAGGACGAGATCAACGAAAAAACCGTTGCCCTGTATATCAAGACCGGGAAGCTGACCGCCGAAGTGCTGCAAAAGGCAATGAAAGCCGCGCTTGCGCAGTCAAAGAAGCAGATCGGGAAGCAGCCCCACGGGAAACAGACCCTAAAGCAGCTCATGAAGCAGAACACGGGCGTTTCCAACATTGAGATCACGAAAGAAAATATCAAAGCATTTGAGAGTACCGCCAAAAAGTACGGTATCGACTTTGCGCTGAAAAAGGACGCGACGGAAACCCCGCCCCGCTACCTTGTATTCTTCAAGGGCAGGGACGCGGACGCGCTGACCGCCGCTTTCAAGGAGTTTTCCGCAAAGAAGCTGACGCAGGATAAAAAGCCCTCAATCCGAAAGGCATTAGCCGCTTTCCGGGAAAAGGCAAAGGAGCTGAACGCCAGCCGCCAGCAGACCAAACACAAGGACAGGGAGGTATCGCTATGAAGCCGGAAGTAAAGAAACTGCTTATCCTCAATCTCCCGTATCTGCTCTTTGTGTACCTGTTTGACAAGGTGGGCGCGGCTGTCCGGCTTTCCCCCGGCATGGACGCAAGCCAGAAGATTTTACACTTGGGGGAGGGCTTCACCGCCGCCTTTGCTTCCGCTGCCCCCAGCTTCCACCCCGCCGATTTACTGATAGGCATTGTGGGCGCGGTGATTATCCGACTTGCCGTTTACATGAAAGGCAAGAACGCGAAGAAATACCGCAAAGGCATTGAGTACGGTTCCGCCCGCTGGGGTGCATAATCTTAACTGTAAGCAACACCTATATTGACGCAGGAGGGTATGC
>ERZ778514.1613-NODE-1613-length-16307-cov-4.885368_pt1 | contig 16307 bp, 14 predicted proteins | sample MGYA00510344_ERZ778514 | MGnify/ENA primary metagenome ERZ778514 (study PRJEB29527, sample SAMN07138968) | mouse gut metagenome | material: feces | host: mouse | place: China:Nanjing | collected 2016-01-25 ... | reverse complement strand
ATCAGCTCCCTTGCGGATCATCTCCTCAAGGATGGAGTCCCAGCGTGAAGCCTGGAGAATCGCGATATTGTTGTCCCTTTTGTACTCTCCGATTTTACGGCTGACTTTCATTCTTGAAGCAAGCATATTGAGAAGATTCTCGTCGATTACATCTATCTGTGATCTCAGGAGGTCTATATTCTCCTTATATTCAAGGTTGTCCGAATCATTCTCCCTCACGACGAGCTGATGATAAAGCAGGTTCTCCAAATCGGCCGGGAGCAGCTGCTGTCCGGCATCGCTCAGAGCACAGGTAGGATCGCAATGGCTCTCTATCATCAGACCTTCAAGTCCGAGGTCGAGAGAACGCTGTGAAATCTCCTGTATATAATCCCTTTTTCCGGCAAGATGGCTCGGGTCGCAGAAAAACGGCAGTTTAGGATAACGGCTTCTCAGCTCCACTGCAATCTGCCATCCCGGCTCATTGCGGTAGCGGCTTTTCTGGAAGGCTGAAAACCCGCGGTGTATCACACCCAATTTGCGTACACCTGCGGCATTTAGCCTTTCAAGGGCACCTATCCACAGGTCTATATCAGCATTCACGGGGTTTTTGACAAGGACAGGTATATCCACGTCCTTGAGAGCATCGGCAATCTCCTGCACAAGAAACGGATTCGCGGTCGTCCTCGCTCCGAGCCACACAAGGTCCACACCGTATTTCAGGCATTCGAAAACGTGCTTTTCACTCGCCACTTCTGTGGCGATCTTCAGTCCCAATTCCTTTTTTGCCCTCTGCATCCATTTGAGCCCCTGAGAACCTACTCCTTCAAAAGATCCTGGATGAGTCCTCGGTTTCCAGATGCCCGCCCTGAACACATTTATCCCGAACGCCCTGAGCTGACGGGCTGTCTCCATTACCTGAATCTCAGATTCAGCACTGCATGGCCCTGCTATCACGCAAGGTCTCGGCTCCGTAAACATTCCCCACTCCGAAAGAGGGGCGATATCCAGTCTGTTTGCCATAATATATTGATTTTTAGTTATCATTATCTTATAATACGTTTGATCCTGTTTGCCTCCTCTATCAGAGAACGGACGGAATCTTCATCACCATCCGCAATGGCATTCCGGAAATCCTTCATCCTTTCAAGATAGGTGTCAATCACCTTGACAACATTATCCCTGTTCTGCGAAAAGATCGGAACCCACATATCCGCGCTGCTTTTTGCAAGCCTTACGGTAGAGGAGAATCCTCCTGAAGCCAGGTCAAATATATGCTTTTCATTCTTTTCCTTGTCCAGTACGGTAAGCGCGAGCGCGAATGACGTGATATGAGAAATATGCGACACGTATGCAGTATGCACATCATGGTTTGAGGCATCCATATCTATCTGTCTCATATTCAGCACATCATAAAGGTTTTCCACAGCAGCGGCAGCATCCGGATCCGACTCGTCCCTGTTGCAGATGATACAGGCGCGGCCGTCAAAAAGCCCAGGCACGGCTGCCCAAGGGCCAGAATATTCCGTTCCGGCCATCGGATGGGTAGACACATAACGGGAACGCATCGGATGTTCCTTGACAGCCCTGACAAGAGCCTCCTTCGCCGAACAGACATCAATCACAATCTTACGTGCACCGTCTTCAGACACGGCAAATCTGTCCAATATTCCGGGAAGCATCCCTGCAGCCGTTCCGACAGGCACGGCAAGCACAATGAGGTCGCTGCGCCTAACACATTCTTCAAAAGAGACAATCTCATCCACAAGACCTATCCTGACCGCTGCAGCCGCATTGGCAGGTTCCGAATCGACACCTATCAGCTCTTCCGCAAACCTGCGTCTTCTGAGATCTATGGCCATAGAACCTCCTATCAGTCCCAGGCCTATTATTCCAACCGTCTTCATCTGCTCCTATGTTCCAAATCATTCAGTTCTGAAATCCGCACGTATGCCTTTTTGAGGGTATCCCTGTCGGCACACAATGAAATGCGCACATAGTCCGCCCCGTTGCGTCCGAATATAAATCCAGGGGTTATAAACACATCCGCACCATACAGCAGGGCATCGGAAACCTTTTCGCCCAACGTCACCGCACCGTCCCGTACAGTATCTCCGCAGGCAAGACGATTATCCGGATCAATGCGTCCCCACAGGAACATTCCTCCGGAATTCCTGTCGTAACGCGCCCCTATCAGGTCGAATATATATCCGGCAAGTTCCCGCCTCGCACGATATTCAGCATTCAGAGCTTCAAACCACTCCGGTCCCTGCCTCAACGCCTCGACTGCCGCGAGCTGCATCGGCCGGAACATCCCGGAGTCCATCTGGCTTTTCACTTTCAGCACCTGGCCTACCACGTCGGCGGCCCCTGCAACCATACCGATCCTCCATCCGGACATATTATGCGCCTTGCTCAAAGAATTGAGCTCCACGCAGCACTCCTTCGCACCCGGTACGGCCAATATGGACAAAGGCTTGTCATTGAGAATAAAGCTGTACGGATTGTCATTGCATATCATTATCCCGTGCCTTCTTCCGAAATCCACAAGCCTCTCGTACAGTCCGGCAGTCGCCGAAGCACCCGTAGGCATATTCGGATAATTGGTCCACATCAGCTTGACGCCTTCAAGGTCCATTTTTTCCAGAGCATCGAAATCAGGCATCCATCCGTTGTCCCTGCATAGGTCATAAGTCACAATCTCCGCCTCAGCAAGTCTTGAAGCCGAAGAATATGTCGGATACCCAGGGTCCGGAACCAGCACCTTGTCCCCACGGTCAAGGAAAGCGAGCGAAATCAGCAATATACCTTCTTTGGATCCCGCCAAAGGCTGAATTTCCCGAACCGGATCAAGCGATACTCCATAATACATGTCATACCATCCGGCAAAAGCCTCACGAAGTTCCGGAATCCCCACATAACTCTGGTAAATATGCACACCACTCTGCCGCGCACTCTCCGCCAATGCCCTTATCGCATCCGCCGGAGGCATCCCGTCCGGAGCACCGATGCCGAGATTTATGACCCTCCCGTGCCCGGCAGCATCATACTCCGCATTTATCGCTGCTATCTCCTTAAGTTTTTTGGAAAAGTAATACTCCTGTACGCACTCTGTCCTTTTTGCCGGTTGTATTATCATAATATAATCTGTTTTTCTGATTCATATCATTTCTGCGGCTGCGCGCCATTATCACACGGCAGCTGCATATTCCCCGAGAACCGTCAGATCCTCCATAAGCGGACGGACGGCGGCAATCGCCTGAGTATATTTCAGATAGTCCTCGAATTTTATATCCACATAAAAGAAATACTGCCATTCACGCCCAGGAAGCGGAAGTGACTGGATTCTCGTGAGATTCATCCCGTAAAACGACATTATAGTCAGCACGGAGGCCAGCGATCCAGAAGTATGAGGGAGCGTAAAGCATATCGAAGACTTGTTTATCTTCTCTTCCGGCACCTTTATCCCGTCATCCAATATCAGAAACCGTGTATAGTTCTGCTTGTATGTCTCAATGCCTGGGGCAAGGATTTCCAGACCGTAAAGTCCGGCCGCAAGAGAAGACGCGACCGCTCCGACCCCTTCCAGATTGCCTTCCGCAATATCAGCCGCACTTTTTGCCGTATCTTCGGACTCCACAAGACGTATATGAGGATACTGCTTGAAAAACGGCCTTGTCTGGTTGATGGCCATATAATGGGACCTCACTTCTTTTATATCCTCTATCTTCTGCCCGGGAAGAGCCATGAGATTCTGCTCGATCCGCAGAAAAACCTCCCCCTTTATCTTCAGGTCATATTTGCGGAGCAGTTCAAAATTCGGGAGAAGTCCACCGGAAACAGTGTTTTCAATCGCCATTACAGCCGCATCTGCCTCTCCTGAAGCGACCGAATCATAAAGTCCTTCAAAAGTCGCGCATTCCACGATCTCCGGGATTTCCCCGTCATTCTCCATATAGAACATCCTGGCCGCCTGTTCATGGAACGAGCCTGAGAAACCCTGTATAGCTACCCTTTTCATAATCCGATTTGACTTAAATAAACATTATGCCGATAAAAAAGGGCCGTCCGGATTCCGGACAGCCCCTATAATCAACCTCTAAATACAAGTTATAAGCACAATTTCCGGACTATACCCTTTCATGAGAATAGTAAAAACAGAAACTGCTAAATCGGAAATATCTGCTCATAACACCACAAATTTAGAAAAAGATTCCCGTAACTGCAATATCAGACGGTAAGTATTTCTTTTTCTTTCGCACCGACAAGCTCATCTATTTTCTTGCCGAAAGCATCTGTCTCCTTCTGGACATTCTGCTCGTATTCCTTCTGCATATCTTCAGGCATTCCGTCCTTCTGAGCCTTTTTGAGGAGCTCGATAGCGTCACGGCGCACATTTCTTACAACCACCTTTGCATTTTCACCGGCAGCTTTTGCTTTTTTGAGCAGGTCCTTGCGACGGTCCTCGGTAAGAGGAGGTACGGTGCAGCGGATGCTCTCGCCGTTGTTCTGAGGAGTAAGACCTATATTGGCATCAATTATGGCTTTCTCGATGACAGGAATCATCTTTTTCTCCCAAGGCTGGATCATAATTGTCTTGGCATCCGGAGTAGTCACTGAAGCAACCTGCGGAACAGGAGTCGGAGAGCCATAATAATCGACCATCACATTGTTGAAAATCAATGTATTCGCCTTACCGGCACGGTAAGTTTTGAGATCCTCTTCAAGGAATGCCACGGCATCGGACATCTTGTCCTTTGCACCGGCAAGAATTTCTTTAGCTTTCTCTATCATAACAAAAAATTATCTTCTACTATTAATTATACGTGCACCACTGTGCCTATCTTCTCCCCGGTGATAAGTTTTTTCAGGTTGCCCCTCGCATTCATATCAAATACGATTATCGGCATATTGCCTTCACGGCAGAGGGCAAACGCTGTCTGGTCCATCACCTTCAGATGGTCCTCCATCGCCTTGTCGAAAGTAAGCTCATCATATTTGACCGCATCGGGATTCTTCTCCGGATCAGCTGTGTAGACACCGTCCACACGGGTTCCCTTCAGAAGAGCGTCAGCCTTTATCTCCAAAGCACGCAGGGCAGCACCCGAATCGGTTGTAAAGAACGGGTTGCCTGTACCTCCGGCTATAAGCGCGACACCTCCCCTCTCAAGGACAGCGACAGCATCATCACGCATATAATGACGTGCTATAGGCTGCATAGGAGTCGCTGTGAAGACTTCCGCCTCGATTCCGCATGAACGTATCGCCATCGCGAGACCAAGCGAGTTTATCACTGTCGCCAGCATTCCCATCTTGTCGCCGTTCACCCTGTCAAAACCTTTTCCCACACCGGAAAGTCCCCTGAAAATATTGCCGCCTCCGATGACGATAGCCACCTGGAGACCGCTTCTGACCGCCTGGGACACTTCCTCGGCATATCTTGCAAGCCACTGCTCATCTATTCCTTTCCCCTGCGGGCCGCCCAGACTCTCTCCGCTGAGCTTTAACAGAACACGTTTGTACATACTATATTCCACGTTGATTTTTACAGCAAACAAAAGTATCTATTTATTCTGAGACTTGCAAAAAAGAAACACAGAATGTCTTTTGAATTTGCTCCACTTCTAAATTTATTTTTTATCTTTGCACGTCTGTTGGAATTTTTGAATAAAACTTACATTAAAGATATGGCAAACATTTTCACATCTTCAATCGGAAAGAAGCTCATTATGAGCATCAGCGGTCTGTTCCTGATTATCTTTCTACTTCTTCACCTCAGCATCAATATGTTTTCTGTAATCGACACGTTTACAGGCAATTTTGAGGTCGGAAACGCAGACGGACTGTTCGCTTTGGGCTGCTGGTTCATGTCGACTCCGGTAATCACTGTTATGGTTCCGGTCCTGGCATTAGGTTTCATTGTCCACATCATCTATGCAGGCTACCTCACATACGGCAACATCCAGACACGCGGAGGTTACAGACGTTACGAGGTATCAAGCAAGGCAAAGGCAGAATCATGGGCTTCCAAGAATATGTTTGTCCTCGGCATCATCGTGCTGGGATTCATTGCATTCCACCTTACACACTTCTGGGCTGATATGCAGCTTAAGGAATTTATGGGAGAGCACTCCGAGGATCCGTATCTTCTTCTTATGACCACTTTCAAGCCCTGGTGGGTTGTTGTTCTTTATCTCGTCTGGTTCGGCGCGATATGGTTCCACCTTACACACGGTTTCTGGAGCGCGTTCCAGACAATCGGATGGAGCAACCAGATATGGACAAAGAGACTCAATGTCATCGGCTACATATTTGCAACAGTGATTTTCCTCGGATTCGCAGCAGTCGCAGTCAATGCTTTTCTTCAGGCAAACGGACTGATTGGTTAACAAAGGAAAACACGGATATACAAAGGCTGGCCGATTTGACGGTCAGCCTTATTTTTTGTATCAACCCAATAAAACATTATAAATTATGCAAACCAAAAGATTTTTTCTCCCGGAGAATGAACTCCCTACACAATGGTACAACATACAGGCGGATATGGTAAACAAGCCGCTTCCTATGCTCAACCCTGCCACAAAAGAACCGGTCAAAGCCGAAGATCTCTACCCTCTGTTCGCCAAAGAGCTTGCGCAGCAGGAATTGAACAGGACGGACAGGTGGATCGACATTCCTGAAGAAGTAAGAGAAATGTACAAATTCTACAGATCAACACCCCTTGTACGTGCATACGGACTGGAAAAGGCACTCGGCACACCGGCGCATATCTATTTCAAGAATGAAAGCGTCAGCCCTGTAGGATCCCACAAGCTCAATTCGGCAATAGCTCAGGCATATTACTGCAAGAAGGAAGGAGTAAAGAATGTAACCACTGAAACAGGAGCAGGACAGTGGGGCACCGCCCTTTCATACGCGGCAAATGTATTCGGACTTGAAGCGGCCGTCTATCAGGTGAAAATCAGCTATGAGCAGAAACCGTACAGAAGGAGCATAATGCAGGTGTTCGGAGCCCAGGTAACCCCATCCCCGTCCATGTCAACAAGAGCGGGAAAGGATATTCTCACAGCCAACCCTACATATCAGGGCTCGCTCGGGACGGCGATTTCCGAAGCAGTGGAACTGGCGCAGATGACTCCGGACTGCAAATACACGCTCGGTTCGGTAATGAGCCATGTCACCCTTCATCAGACTGTCATCGGACTCGAAGCGGAAAAGCAGATGGAAATGGCAGGAGAATACCCTGATATGGTAATAGCCTGCTTCGGAGGCGGCTCCAATTTCGGTGGAATATCATTCCCTTTTATGAGACACAACATACTGGAAGGCAGAAAGACACGTTTCATCGCAGCGGAACCAGCATCCTGCCCAAAACTCACAAAAGGGAAATTCGAATATGACTTCGGAGACGAGTCCGGATATACACCGCTGATGCCGATGTTTACGCTTGGGCATAAATTCGCGCCTGCAAACATACACGCCGGAGGTCTGAGATATCACGGTGCAGGAATAATAGTATCCCAGCTGCTTAAAGACGGTATGATGGAAGCGGTGGACATCAATCAGCTTGATTCATTCAAAGCCGGCTGCCTGTTTGCAAAAGCCGAAGGAATAATTCCGGCTCCAGAATCCTGCCACGCAATCGCAGCCACCATAAAAGAGGCCCTCAAATGCAAGGAATCAGGAGAAGGCAAGGTAATACTGTTCAATCTTTCCGGACACGGACTGATGGATATGACAGCATACGACAACTACCTCGCCGGAAACCTTACAAACTTCAGCTACAACGAATAGGGATGCCGACGGGCGAAACCGCCAAGGAATCCCGGCAATCACATTTTACAGTTTGCTTTGCAAGCCCGGACCCTATCCCTGAAGGGGCAGGGTCTTTTTGTACAGCCATTCCGCCACTTCACAAGGAAGATGAGGGGAAAGTGTGTCATATACACGACGGTTATAATCATTGAGCCATCTTGTTTCATCCCGATCCATCAGCTCCGGAACTATCGCTGAAGTATCAATATGGCAAAGAGTAAGCGTCTCAAACTCAAGCCAGTCACCGAAATCATTGCTTCCTGCCCCGACGCACAGCACGACATTTTCGTGACGCACACCGTGCATTCCTTTCCTGTATATTCCCGGTTCATTTGATGTGATCATCCCGCGGAGCATCGGCTGAGGATTCAGGTTCTGCCTTATGCTTTGGGGACCTTCGTGCACTCCGAGAAAGAATCCGATACCGTGACCTGTACCATGCCCGAAATTGCGCCGGCTTCTCCACAGGGCATTCCTTGCCAGGACATCAAGCCGGCACCCTGCCGTACCTTCAGGAAATACTGCCATCGAGAGCCTTATCATACCTTTGAGGACAAGGGTATAATCCTCCTTTTCCAGAGGCGAGCACTCACCCGTCGGAACAGTCCTTGTAATGTCAGTCGTACCGAATATATACTGGCCTCCAGAGTCGACAAGATACAGTCCGTACGGCTTTATTACGGCCGAACCGGACTCCGGGGTACTGTAATGAGGAAGTGCAGCATTCGGCCCATAGGCGGATATGTTTTCAAAGCTGTCACCCCGGTAACCGGCGATCTCCGAGCGCAATGATGTAAGCTTTTCAGAAGCCTCCCATTCTGTAACGCCTGAATGGATATGGTTTTCAAGCCAATAGAGAAATTTCTCCATTGCAATGCCGTCCTCAAGAAACGCTTCCTTCATCCCCTCTATTTCCCTTATGTTCTTGATCGATTTTCTGAGCGGAACGGGCGATATTCCCCGGACAATATTTTCTTCGCCATTACTTCCGGCAATATAACGGTAAAGATTATGGTTCAATGTCGATGTATCTGCAAATATCTTCTCTCCCGTATTCTCCATATCCGACAGGCCGATGAAGACATCATCATACGGCAGCACTTCCACTCCGTCACCCTCCAGTTCCAGAATACTGTCCTCGGTGTCCTGATCGCGTCTGCACTGCATATTTTTGAGCACATACCAGCACACCTTGTCAAGAGAGACATAAAGATATGATATCACAAGAGGGTTATAGGCGATATCGCTTCCACGCACATTCAGAAGCCAAGCGATTTCATCAAGGGAAGACAGAAGGATGCTGTCGCATTCTTCCCTTAAAAGGAATTTTCTCAACCAGGCAATCTTATGGAGGCGTGATTCTCCGGTCATATCCTCATCAAGCGTAATTATCGGGGATACAGGTATATGCGGACGTCCTTCCCATAACCGGTCAAGCATATCAGGCACATCTGCGACCCGATATGGCCGTTCGCCGCCAGAGGCTGACGACAATGCGGATTCAATTTCCGCTACAGCATCAGCAGACATACATTTCCCGTCCAGTGCGACTACAGATGCACGGGAGGCAAGCCATTGAGGAACAGGGACGGAATCAGGCATACGTGTCTTATGCAGTTCTATGCCAGTCCCTTCCAACTGGTTTTCTGCCTGTATGAAATATCTTGAATCAGTCCATAGTCCCGCCTCATCAGCAGTAATTACAATATCACCGGCTTCTCCTGTAAATCCGGATACCCAACGGGCCTGCTGCCAGCGCGGGGCAGGATATTCGCTTGCGTGAGGGTCGGATGCAGATATCACAACCGCATCCCAACCGTTTTCCATCATCAGGGCACGTATAGCTGCCACTCTCTCAGAATAAATATTCGCCATAGCACTATCATTTATAGAGACTGAAACTTCTGCTGCTTCTGTTGCTCCACCCTCCGTCTGCCGTCTGCCGAAACACTGCAACACCATTGCAAGGTAGCAATTTTCCTGCGATTTCATCAACTCCCGCCACCCTCACATCCATAAATTTCACGCACATAAGGCATCATACAAAACACGCGCAAGGCGCAATTTTGTAAACTACACAAAATCAAGCATTTAATCCAAAGTGCACCTGCTTTGCCCCCGTGATTTTGTTGGGGCAAAGCAGATTGAATTTTGCCATATAATTGACCACCAAGGCATTATGAATTTCTTCCCTGCTCAAGAATTGTATATCGCCCTGAAAAAAGTTTACCATAAATATAATGTAAATAGACAAAAGTTTCTTTATTGCAATTGTCTTTGACAGGATTATGCCTATATTTGTTCAATTCGTGTCCATACACACGTCCTGGGCTTGACATATATTCAAGCAAGTTTGATGTCTGCTCTCGACTTTCAGTGTATTCGGGCAAGTGTTCTACTGCTGTAGAGGACTGGGGGTGAATGAATGATAGTGATGTATGATTGTGTGGAAGGTTATGGGAACACAGGAAAAAATTGAAGATATATACCACGTCTTTTCTGACGGAATGAGGACAGCTTCCCTGTTCCTGGATGATGCGGCATTCGCCGCCGGTATGAATGCCGTAGGACTATGCAAATTGAAATGCAATGTTGAAGTGCTGTGCTTCTGTCTGATGGACAATCACGTACATTTCATTCTGTCCGGGACACGTTTTGACTGCAGCAATTTTATAAGGAGATACAGGACATGGTATGCAAAATGGAGGGGAGGTCTTGATGAGGAAATGCGTATCGGCATCAAAAATATCGATACAAAAGATTACCTGCTCACGGCAATCGCCTATGTTCTCCGCAATCCTATAGCCGCCGGATATCCTTATCTTCCGGTTGATTATATGTGGAGTTCCGCCAATTTATATTTCAGGGCTGAAAGGTCAATATCCCCTTTCAGCAATATCATTTCTGAATTCAGCACTACAAAAATCAGAGAAATGTTATCGACAAGACAATGTGTTCCATCGCATTGGACTGCAGACGTCAATGGAATGATATGGCCGGGCCATTACGTTTCATATAAAAAGGTAAATAGACTCTTCGGTCATTTGAAGCGTTATATGTATTATTTGTCAGCAACTCAGGAAGCCGAGGTTTCCGAAAGTCTTGGAGTGGCTGATATGGCGGTACTTCCTGAGAAGGAATTGCGTAAAAATGCCATAGAGTTCTGTAAAGCAATGTTTTCAAAAGACAGACTATCCGTATTGTCTGTGAGCGACAGACTGGTGCTCTCCAAAAGACTCAGGAAAGAATTCGGCTGTTCATACAAACAGATAGCCCGCATTGTACATCTTGACGTGAAATATCTTGATGGACTGTTGTGATCATTTATTTTGATGGAACTTTTTTATTTATGCACACACAATTTTTCAGGATATCATACAAAACACGCGCAGGGTATGATTTTGTAAACCACACAAAATCAAGCATTTAACCCAAAGGCATCTGCTTTGCCCCTCTCAAAACACGGGGGCAAAGCAGATTGAATTTCATTATGCCTTTGGTTATCAACTATTTACACCTTTGCTCCCTGCTCAAGAATTGTGCGCGATCTTAAATGACGGTCTATTTGCATATATGCCTGACAGAAGATTAGCGGCAGACATTTTACACTGTATTTTACTTGCTATTCCTCCGGATGCATATTCGGAAACGGCATTCCTCTCTGACAGACACACGGATGGTGATTTATTTTTAATTTTTCACTACTTTGCGATACAAGGTATTGTAATTTTACATATATTTGCACAATCAAATAACTATGGCAGGCATAATAGCTTGTGCAGAAAACAGAGAAACGACAAAATTTTATGAAAAAGACAATCAGCGTCGCCGTAGGAAGACGCAACTTTATCCTCGATGAGGATGCCTACAACGCACTCGGGGCATATCTCGACTCATTCAGGGCAAGCCTTGATCCGATATCTTCTGCCGAGGTGATGGAAGAACTTGAAATGAGGATAGCGGACCTTTTCAAGGAAAACCTCAAAGGACGCGAAGTAGTGGATATGGAAATTGTGGAAAGAATAATCCGTCAGCTGGGGCTGCCGAATTCAGAAAACGACAGGAAAACCGGCAGCTGCAATACTATGGAAACTTATGAAAATATCCCGGTGACAAAGAGATTCTACAGAAATCCCGACGGCAAGATGATCGGAGGAGTATGCTCCGGACTATCTGTCTATCTGAATGTGGATGTAATCCTTATGAGGATAATATTCGTCGTGGCATTCATACTAGGACTGTCTGGATTCTGGATATATGTCATATTCTGCATTGTAGTCCCTTCAGCAGGTACGGCAGCGGAAAAATGCGAATTGAGAGGCATCCCGACGACAGCGGAGAACATCAGAAGATTTTCAGGAACCAACATATAACAGACAATATATGGAAACCAGCAGTATAATAGAAAACAGCAAAATACAGATGAGGCGCGGAATACTTGAGTACAGCATTCTTCTCGTGCTGCAGAACCGTGACGACTACGCTTCTTCAATAATACAGAAACTCAAGGACGTTGACATAATCATTGTAGAGGGGACATTGTATCCGCTTCTCATAAGACTCAAGAATCTCGGCCTGCTCAGCTACAGATGGGAAGAATCTCCACAAGGTCCTCCGCGCAAATATTATATGATAACGGACAAAGGCCGTGAGCAGCTCAGAGAGCTTGATGCCACCTGGGAAGAACTTGTCCGCTCCGTAGACACGATCAAAAACTCACAAGACACACTGTAATGAAAAAGACAGAAAACGTAAATATAGGAGGCTACCCTTTTGTAATTGAACAGGATGCCTACGAAAAACTTGAAGCATACATAAAAAACATAAGTTCGATCTATACGGATGCGGATACGGCAAAGGAACTTACTTCCGACATCGAAGAGCGCGTGTCCGAGCTCCTTATGGAAAAATGCGGCAAGGATACGGTTATATGCATAGATACGATCAATGAAATAATAAAACGTATCGGGGAGCCGCACGAACTTGCAGGAATAGATGAAAGCAAAGAAGACACAGACGGAACCGCGCACTCTTCAGAATGCCGGACCGGCACACCTGGAAAAACTGCTGAAAATCCCAGGACCACGAAACGTCTGTTCAGAGACATAGACCACAGAATCATAGGAGGAGTATGCAGCGGCATCTCCATATATTTCAACATAGATGTGGTCATCATAAGACTTCTGATCTTATCGGGACTCGTAGCATTGTCATATTTTGTGCATAGCCCCTACCCGATGGCATTCTATTTAATCCTATGGATAGCAATACCTGCCGCAAAGACCGTAGAAGAAAAGTGCAGAATGACAGGAAAACCTATGGAGCTGGACGATTTCCGGACCAGGGCAGAAGCAGCCCGTCCTGTCAGGGACCTCGGAAATGAAGTAAGGACATCACCGATACTTAAGACGACAGGCAATGTCCTTAAAATCATTCTTGGAGTATTTCTGATTTTTCTCGGCATTTCAGGTCTGTTCTCCGGACTCATTACCCTGAATGCCCCGCACTTCATATCACTGTTTACAGAATCACATTTTTTCAATTACCTTGCCCCCGAGGCTCAGCAGTTCCTGCTTCCTCTTATCAGCGACAGGGTAATATGGTGGCTGACAGTGTCTGTCATCGCGATAGCGTCAATACTCGAACTGTATCTCGGCGTACTGCTTACATTCAATATGAAGGCCCCCAGATGGAAACCGGGAATAATACTCGTAATCACACTGATGGCGGCAGTTATGCTGCTGGCCACCTATCTGACACGCTCAGCGATTACGCTGTTCTTCCTGAACGCATAATTTTCAATCTGTAATCTCGAATATGTAACGGCCGGACTGGAGCTCTGCTTTCCACAGTCCGGTCTTGTTTTTCCGGCCGGTTTCACCTCCGGACAGAATAACACTGCCGTCCAGGGAGCGGACTTTTGAAGCACGCACACACAATGTGGCCGAAGAATTGGAAGGGACTGTCACATCATACGTAACACGGCGGCCTTTTCTTGTCCAGGAAGATACAATCCTCCCGTTCGGAGCGTCGTGCGACGCCTTGAAAGCATCAAGTCCTTCAGCAAAATACGGAGTGAGCAATATATGTCCGAAGCCAGGGTCTGACGGATCCGGCCTGATTCCTCCAAGCCCTTTGAAAAACCATCCTCCTATCTCACCGAACATCATGTGGTTGTCCGAGATGTCCCTGGTAGCGTTCAGGTCCCAGTTCTCCAAAAGAGTGGTCGCACCATTGGCGATCCAGCAGCCCCACGAAGGGTAAGTGTCCTGCACGGCAACCCTATAGGCAATTTCACCATAGCCGTTCTCACTCAGCGCATTCAGCAGAGCCTTTGCACCGAGGACTCCGCAGTCGATATGATAATCAGCCTCTATGACCTTCTGTGCAAGATTGGCGGCAATAGACGCCTTCATCTCCTCCGGTACGATACCCCACATAAGAGGCACGCAAAGTTCCGTCTGTGTACCGGAAGCATAAATTCCCCTTTCCCTGTCAAGGTATTTTCTGTTGATGGCATCCTTTATATTATCCGCAAGGGCTGAATAATGTTTCACATCCTCATCCCGTCCGAATATTGCGGCAGCCTTTGCCAATATGGAAGCATCAGTATAGAAATATACCGAAGATGTCAATTCAAGCGACGAACCTCTGCTTACCGGGACCCAGTCTCCACGTCCGTAGCTTGTGAGATGCTCCGGACTCCGCCTGTCCACATAATCCACATATCTTCTTATATTCTCATAGCAGTCCTCCAACGGTCTGGTGTCACCATAGAAAAGATACAGATTCCAAGGAATTATCGCGATTGTACTTGTCCAGTCAAGACCGTTGGCCGTACCGTATCCCCATCCTCCGGTAGGAATTATATCAGGGAGCACACCGTTCGGCTGCTGTTCATCACGATGGTCTGCAAGCCATTTCTCATAGACGGTAATCCCGTCAAAATTGTACAGGGCCGTCTCGATGGCAAGATGTCCGTCTCCCGTCCATCCGTTCTTCTCACGCTGCGGGCAGTCTGTGGGATAACCCATAAGATTGGAGAGATACGACATATTGGTCGCCTTCCAGAGCCTGTCGATCATATCATAGGAAGAGGATATGCTTCCGCAAGGAGCGACATCACTATGCACGGAATACGCCGTGAGCACATCTTCATTGATATCCATCGGACGGTCAGTGACAAGCTCGACATACCTGAATCCCTTATAGTTGAACCTTGCCATAAATTCATCTGTCCCCCTGCCGCTCAAAACAATGACATCGGTCTGGAATACATCATCCCTGTCCTTGGGACGGAAATATACATCAATGTTCGAAAGATCCGTATGTCCATCTGCACCAAGCCTTTCCGAATGTATCAGCCTGACTGTATCTCCCTCTTCTCCGGAAAGCCTGAGACGGGTCACACCTGCCATATTCTGACCGAAGTCAAAAAGCCAGCTGTTGTCATCAAGCTTCCTCAGACTCCTTGCCTTATATTCTGTCACAGTCCTTATAGGAACAGTCTGCTGGGCAGTCACGTTAGCAGACGGTACGCTGCGGTAACGCACTCCGTGCCATTTGGAATCATCAAATCCCGGTCTGTTCCATCCCTCCTGCTCCAGACGCGCATCATAATGTTCTGAAGTATATATGCTGTTGAATGTCAATGCACCGGAAGACGTTTTCCAGTCAAGGTCGGATTTCACCACCTCCGAAGTCCCGTCTTCGTATTCTATTCTTATGTCAAGGCAGAATGCCGGACGGTTTCTCCAGGGAGCATTGTCAAAATCCCATACAGCACCCGACTGATGGTTGTACCATCCGTTTCCAAGCAGCACGCCGACAGCATTGCCACCTTCCTTCAAAGCGGAAGTCACATCATAAGTCACATAAAGGTTACGCCTGTCAAATCTTGTGTACATCGGGTCCAGGATATGGTCACCTATCCTTTCCCCGTTGATATAAAGCTCATAAAGTCCGCCCACGGCAATATATGCCCTTGCCGACCTGACAGCTTTCGACACAGGGAATTCCTTTCTGAAATAAGGGGCCGGCTTGTGCTCACGCCCATTGTGGTCGCTTATCCAGCATCCTTCCCAATTGTCCTGGTCCATCATTCCGGTCTCAAACGAAGCGACGTATGACTCCAATACTTCAGAAGCGTCTGTCCAGACCGATACTTTCCAGAAATATTCGGTAAAAGGAGACAAAGGCTGTCCAGAATATCTGACCAGCACATCATCAGAATCGATTCTGCCTGAGTTCCATATATTTCCCTCACCGCGTGAAACCGCCTCCGGATCCGTACCGACCGATATGGAATATGCAGCCTGCCTGCGTACTCCCTCGGGAAGCATCCAGGCAAGACGGGGAGCTACAGCATCAATCCCCACCGGAGATTCAAGATGTTCACATTTCAATCCGCTTACAGACTGACCGGAGCACACAACAAGAGAAACTACCGAAAGAAAAATCAACAGACAGAGCTTTTTCATATTTGAATCCTTGTTTACAATTTATATAACCTC
>ERZ778514.1610-NODE-1610-length-16323-cov-4.436255_pt1 | contig 16323 bp, 9 predicted proteins | sample MGYA00510344_ERZ778514 | MGnify/ENA primary metagenome ERZ778514 (study PRJEB29527, sample SAMN07138968) | mouse gut metagenome | material: feces | host: mouse | place: China:Nanjing | collected 2016-01-25 ... | reverse complement strand
CCACCGGTTTCTACCAGCTGTTAGAATTTAAAGCTGAACCTCAGGTGATTGATAAACTTGAGGTTGGTTTTCGCCGTGACGAACGTGTAATTCGTTTTCTTACAGTGAAACTTGAAAAGTATGCAGCTCAGTATGCAGAAAAACGTCGTAACAAAAAATCTAACAAGGAGGACTAATTACAATGGCACAAGCACAATCTGAAATTCGTTATTTGACGCCCCCTACTGTAGACGTCAAGAAAAAGAAATATTGCCGTTTCAAGAAAAGCGGTATTAAGTACGTAGACTATAAGGACCCTGAATTCCTTAAGAAGTTCCTTAATGAACAAGGAAAGATTCTTCCTCGCCGTATTACTGGCACTTCGTTGAAGTATCAGCGTCGCGTAGCTCAGGCCGTTAAGCGTGCACGTCACTTGGCTTTACTGCCCTTCGTAACCGATTTGATGAAATAATAAAGAAGGAGGTATAAGATATGGAACTCATTTTGAAAGAAAATGTACACGGTTTGGGTTACAAAGACGATATAGTTACTGTTAAAGATGGCTATGGTCGTAATTACCTTATTCCTACCGGAAAGGCTGTTATCGCTTCTGTTTCTGCTAAAAAAATGTTGGCTGAAGAACTTAAGCAGCGTGCTCATAAGTTAGAGAAAATCAAAAACGATGCTTTGGCTTTGGCTGAAAAATTGGCAGCGATTGAACCTATCACAATTGTAACTAAGGTAAGTGCAACTGGAGCTATTTATGGTTCTGTTAATAATTTGCACATAGCAGAAGAACTCGGCAAGCGTGGTTTTGAAATTGACCGTAAGATCATCGCTGTGAAAGATGTTAAGAGCATTGGTTCTCATCAGGCAACGGTTAAGCTTCACAAGGAAGTTTCTGTAGAGATACCTTTTGAGGTTGTTGCTGAAGAAGCTTGATTTTTTCAAGTGTAAAATAAAAAAATACAAACGTTAGAAGTTGGATTTTATTTCTTTCCGACTTTTAACGTTTGCTTTGTTTATATCAATCATCTGTTTTATTATAGTAAGAAAGATATCAATGCGCTATTTCATGTATATTTCTTATGATGGTGCGGCTTATCATGGTTGGCAGATGCAACCTAACGCTATAAGTGTGCAACAGAAAATAAATGAAGCTCTGTCTACGCTTTTACGGATTAATACGGAAGTTGTAGGAGCCGGCCGTACGGATGCGGGAGTTAATGCTGCTATGTTAGTGGCGCATTTTGATAGTGAGACACTCTTAGACTGCGAATGCTTGGCTGATAAAATGTGTCGTATTCTTCCACCTGATATTTCGGTAAATAAAATAGTTCAAGTTCAATCTGACGCTCATGCGCGTTTTGATGCACTTTCGCGTACATACCATTACACCGTTTATACCCATAAAAATCCTTTTAATCGTCATTATGGTGTACGTTTGTTCTTTAGTCCTGATTACGATAAAATGAACTTAGCTGCCAGACACTTGATAGATGTAGAGGATTTTACAAGTTTTAGTAAGGTTAATACGGACACTAAAACCAATATTTGCCATGTTACGCAAGCAGAGTGGGTGAGAGTGAGTGGGGATTGCTGGCGGTTTGAGATTTCTGCTGATCGTTTTTTGCGAAATATGGTGCGTGCCATTGTCGGTACATTGCTTGATGTAGGACGTGGAAAAATTACGGAAGAGGATTTTATTGAAATTATAAAATGCAAGAATCGTTGTTCTGCTGGTGAGTCTGTACCAGGAAATGCATTATCATTGGTACACATAGATTATCCCGATTCTTTATTTGAAGTTTAGCTGTCTACAGCCGCTAATTAGAAAGCAAGTCATCATTAAAAATTAAGTATTATATAAATCTATTATCATGAAAATAAAATTATTGCTACTTATTTTAGTTCTATTGAGTGGATTTAAGGCTTCTCAGGCTGTGGCCAAAGAACGGGTTTATAAATTGGCTGATTATGGTATCGTACCGTCTTCAAGTGATAAATATTTTTGTTCCCGGTTTGATAGTGTCTTGAATATTATAAAGTCGGAAGCATGTAAGGGAGAAAATATCATCATAAAGTTTCAACGTGGCCGTTATCACTTGTATAGTTCTGACGCAAAGGCGTATGAACTATATATATCCAATCATGATCAGGATCAGCCCAAGCGTGTGGGCTTTTTCATGGATAGATTGCAGAATATTACGTTTGATGGCAATGATTCAGAATTTATTTGTCATGGTCGTATGATACCGTTTGTTCTTTCCAATTCGGAAAATTGCCGGTTACGTCGTTTTTCCGTTGATTTTGAGCAGCCTCAGATTTCTCAAATGGAAGTACTTCGTAACGATGGAGAAGCTGGATTGACCTTTCAATTAGCACCGTGGGTTAATTATCGCCAGAAGGAAGATGGCCGTTTGGCTGTTTATAGTGATGACTGGGAGGCCGTTCCGGTTGGAGGAATAGCTTTTGAGAAAAAAACGCGCCATATCGTCCATAATACAGGTGATGTAGGTGTTAACACGAAGGGGCTGCAGGAAATTTCTCCGCGTATTTTTAACGCTCCTAATTGGCGTGATACCCGTTTGGTTCCCGGTACGATTGTGGCTATGCGTACATGGAAGAGACCTTGTCCGGGAATAGTTTTAGACGAGAATACCAACACCGTTTTGCAGGATATTCGTATACATTATGCAGAAGGTATGGGACTCATAGCCCAGCGTTGTACCAATATTACACTTGACGGTTTTTCGGTTTGCTTGCGTGGTCGTAAAGATATGCGTTATTTTACCACACAGGCGGATGCTACACATTTTTCCCAGTGTCGTGGAAAAATTATTTCAAGAGGTGGACTTTATGAAAATATGATGGATGATGCCATTAATATTCATGGAGTTTATTTGAAGGTACGTGAGCGAATCAATGACCATACTTTGCGTTGTAGCTATGAGCATAATCAGGCGTGGGGATTTGCATGGGGTAATGTCGGAGATACCGTATGCTTTGTGCGGTCTATCAATATGGATACAGTAGGAACAACCAATGTCATTACAGATATTCGTCCGTATGATAAGCCGGTGGTTAAAGGATGCCGTGAGTTTATAATTCAGTTGGCAAAAGCCTTGCCGGCCGAAATTTCTGCAGAAAACGGCTATGGCATAGAAAATATGACTTGGACTCCTGAAGTTGTATTTATCCATAATATTGTGCGTAATAATCGTGCCCGTGGTGCTTTGTTCAGTAGTCCCCGACGCACTGTTTGTGAGGATAACATTTTTGATCACACTTCGGGAACGGCTATTTTACTTTGTGGTGATTGTAACGGATGGTACGAAAGTGGTGCTGTCAGAGATTTGGTTATCCGTCGTAATAAGTTTATCAATGCTCTTACGAGTATGTATCAATTTACTAATGCAGTCATTTCCATTTATCCTGAAATCCCACAATTGGCTGCCCAGCGTGACTATTTTCATGGGGGGCGGAAAAATGCTATATTGATAGAGAAAAACCGTTTTTATACCTTTGACTCTCCTTTATTATATGCCAAGTCGGTGAACGGACTCGTTTTCAAGAATAATAAAGTCAGGAAAAACAGTGATTATCCTGCACTTATGCCTGATGCTAATCCCGTTGTCGTTGAACGGTGCCTCAATGTGTATACACCAGGATATCCGGTCTTTGATGGGAACGTTATTACCACTAAAGAATAGTAAGGCAATCTGCCTGTTTAAATTTAGATGGAAGCGTAACTAATTGCCTGATCAGACATTGGTTACGCTCTTGTTTTTATGACATGAAATCTTTCAATACTCATTATGATTAAGAATATAAATAACGTAATTATATACTATTTACATTCTGAAAAATGCCATTGGATATTTCATCCGTCAACAATGAGAAAACGGCCTCTCTGAGATGTTAAAATAAGATGCCGGCATTTTAACATTTCTTGCTTTTGCCTTTTTTTATCATTATATTTGCAATACGGAGCGGACAATTTATGTGAATTGTCCGCTTTTATGTTATCTCCTAAGTGCTTTTTCTGGAAATAAACGGTAGGATTCAAAGAAAAAAGTCCGTATTGCCGTAAAAATTCCAAGTATTACTTTTAAAATTCCGTATCGGCTTTTTATTTTTTCACTTATTCAAGTTACCAAAGAAAGGTGGTTTGTGAATGAAAAACGGCATCGGATTGTATCTTAATGTTAAAAATGTTAATATTGAAGAGAGAGTGTCGGGTTTCCATGAACTGTGTGTATAGTTCTTCCTCTCTCTGTTTTCAGTACTATCTGAATTATATTTTCACACACTATTTGGTTCCCTTTTTTATGATATTATGGGGCGCAATGGGTATAAATTTCTATAATGATTATCTGTTAAGAATAAACTTCAGGCTGACACCGAAATCTTGCGTGGTAGTGGGGTAAGATGATGATGTGAGTAACGGCTGATTCATCTGCCGGTCATAATAAGCCGTTAATGTAAGGAATTTGCTGAGGGCATATTCAGCCGAGAAGGAAATTTGCAACGCCTTATTTCCACTGGTAGCTTGTGAGAGGGAGGTGATGATATCGCGGTTAAGAGCACTTTGATTACGGAGGGAGAAATCAAGGCGTAGATTCAGATCGTTGGAAAATCCCCTGTTGGTCTGGACATTTTGGCGTTCAGTCTCTTGGTCTGACTTTTTGCCGCGTTTGGGGGACCGGACGGTTCGCTTAGGGGCAAAGAGATCAAGCCCCATAACCTTATAACCCATACCTATGACCAAATCGTTGGAACGGGTCTCTGTGATTTGCTGCGATGTCATGCTGAGAGTCAGTACACGGGTTTTGCGGTATTCCACTTTCGCTGTCAGATTATTAAGAAATGTCATGTCTACTCCGATAAGAGGTGAGAAACTTTCGTTGATGCTTACGGTGGAAATATCATACATGCAACTGGGAACAGGGTTGCCGGTTGTGACATCCTGCACAAAACCGAAGCCGTTCATATATTCCTGATAAGACGTGAATGTATTATAGGCACCAACGGAATAGATACTTTTGTACCCGTGGTTGATATTGAAATTCTTGAAAACTTTCTTTATTTTAGGGAATTTTGACAGACCGCTATAGGTAACCGTCCAGTTTGGCAACAATTTGGTCAATGCCGGAAATATGTTAAGCGATGAATTGCCGGAAGCATAAGCGTTGAGGAAAGCTGGAATCATTACTTCCGAAGAATATTTATCGACCGTTCCGTTTGTGGGATTGAAAGGTTTGCCGGCAAAATCGGTTCCATCCGGATAAGAGGCATTAGTGTATATATTTTCAATACGTTGACGATAGCTTTCAAGAGAATTGACGAACTTCTCGAAAGTTTTACTTTTATAGCCGTTGTCTGCCGAACCTCCTTTTTCGAAAGCTGAGCCTAAGGAAATGGTTGTCATCATAAAACTTCCCGTCTGCGTAACAGGCATTCCCTCAAACATATATTGTATACTGCGGGCTTTGTTTACACTGCGGCTGGCATTAAGTTCTATTTTCAAATCTCGCAAAGGTTCCAGCGAGGCGCGTATTTGCAAATCTTCAGCCATATTGGTAGTAGCCGGTGTAATTACACTGTCATTCTGAAGCAACCATCCCTTTTCTGCGGCATGACGAAGATAACTTTCGCCTGTAAAGCCAAAGGCAAAATCTAGACCGGGTTGTAGTCCGCCACCACTGTGCTGGCCGAAATAGTCTCCAATACGAGGCGTGAAACCGGGTATTGTCATGTTGTATTTATTGGTGTACGACACACTGACATTGCGAACCAGCATGAGTCCTCTTGCGGTATATTCAAGGGTTTTGTACCAAATTTGGTCTTCTTTATTACGTCGTGGTATGACTGTGAGTTTTACACGTGCAGTATCACGATTTAAAACAGTTATTCGGTTGGCATCAACAACCTTATAGCGTAGCGCATAACGGGTACCATCTGGTTTAATGGCTATAACACGAATCTTTTTATTCTTTTGATTATGCTGTACTGTTACGGTTGTGTCAGATTTGAGCTGTATTTCTTTTATGAAATTTTTAGGCTTTTCCGTTTTGCTGCTTGATGATGAAGAGGCAAATTTACGGTTTACTTTTTTCAGGAATTTGACATGGTTATAGAGCGTTTCCATGCGCAGACGGACATTTCCGGACATGGTACGTGAGTTGGCTATAGTGTTCCCCATTGAAGTACCGTCATCTAAATCGGCGCCACGCTCCCAATTATAGGTAGAGGCATATTTAATATCAGATGTCAGCCAGTCAAATACCGGAAATTTATTGAGAGGCAGTTGCCAGGAAGCATCGAAATTTTGCTGATAACTCAGAGGAGTACCCATGTTTCGGATACTAGTCCACACTGAATCCTTCCAGGCGGTGTAGCGGTCAGGATAGAGTTCTTTATTTACGGCTGTATATGGCTGTTCTATTTCGGCATTTGTGCCTGAGGAAAATGACATGTGAAGAGTTTTTGTAAAATCCCATCGCAGATTAAAGCTACGATTCCACCGGAAATCACTCGACCATGTCAAGGGCAGGCCAGACTTATCCGAATTTTCCAAGTCACGTTCCTGAAGTTCATAATAATTCCGTATGATATCGGAATTGAATGACACATTTTGCGGTAAAAAATTGAAATTAAATTCTTTGAAGAATTTCAACCATTTGTTTTTGCTCTTCAATCCCCTGAAAGGCTCATAAGCCTTCAGGTTAGGCGAATAATTATAGTTCATATTCCATTTCCAGTCCTGATCCTTTTCCCAAGCCATTGTTTCTCCTGTTGTATGACGGCTACTGGCGGCATAGCTGAAAGAAAAATTAGCAGGATCGTAAGGCATTGGATGGCGCTTTGTAACAATATCAAAACGTACTCCAGACATACTGAAATTCTTGTTAATGACCATTTTATGGGCAATATTCCGTAGGGAATCTTTTTGACTTTCTGTGGCTAATGCCTCAAGAGCTTCTTTCATCTCCATGTCTGTATCAAGAGGATTGTAGCGGGGCACAGTTTTCTCTTTACTATAAGAATAGTATACAGGAGCTTTGAGCTTAACTTTTTCAGGTAAGAAACGACCGGCTTCTACGTTTGTAGTCACACTGTACTGATACAGACTATTGTCGCGTCGTTGGCTGATACTTTCTTCAAGTCCACCAAAACCATCAGTTTCAATGTGTCCGCTTAAATTAACAGAGGCAAAATCGGAAAGTTGTATATTTAACGTACTTTGAGCAGCCCAGCCTCCTTTGTTGGAAAAATTTTGCAGACGCAATTCGTTAGCCCACACTTCGACATTTTTCACTGAACGGGAATTATTACGTACACCGATCATGATAGTGTGTACTTCACCCAATGAAGGATTGCCCATCACGCTGATTTTGTTGTTAGGCTTTTCCTTATCATATTCACTGTATAATTGCGAATAACTGGCAGAACCTTGGGATTTCTGTTTGTTACGATTTTTCTTGGCAATGGTGAATAGTGACAGATCTATGTCAAGCATGTTCTCTTCCGGCCAAACAGCTCTTTGCCCTGAAGGTCCGTTAGAATAATTACCTTCAGGAGTAATTTTAAGAGGTATTTCGTATTCGTAAAAATTATTCTTATAGTCGGACCCCAATCTGACAAACAAGCTGGTCTGACCGTCTTCCAATGTATTTTCGTCAGGTAAGCGATTAGCATGCACGAACATTTGTATATGCTTGTAGCGACGCAAGTCTAGGGATGTGTTCTTGTAAACTGCGCGTGCATCACCTGAAGCCAGATTTTTTACAGTTATGGCAAGAGCCTGTTCATTATTCTGCAAAATTTGTTCTTGTCCCGGATCAATCACGCGACTGATTCCCGGAGGCAATACATAGTTAACAGGAGTTTTTTCATTATTTTCTTCAAAGTTTACGGCTGAGACGCTCATCTGTCCGCTTACATCAGGAGCTTTCCCGCTATAAAGAGCTTGTTCGTAACCTCTCCATTCTCCATGAACGAGATTGAAAGTGCCTAGGCGCAATACTACAGGCTTTGCAAAATCGGTCATGAAAACACGCATGAAACGAATGCTTGAAAAATCATTGATGTTACCTTCTCTTTTTTCATATTGATCGATTGGAATACGAAAAAGGTACCATGTAACCTCTTGAGAGTTGCCATCACGTGTTGTCACACTGGTTTCTCTTTTGTCTACAATGAAATTTTGTCCGACATTCATGGATTCTGGGGAAATATGCACACGGTATTGGTAATATTTCTCATATTCATTAAGCGTGTAATCCTGGTTAATGTCTTCAACATCAGGAGTTGTTTTATAGGCTGTACTATACTTCTCCGGTGAATTTTCTGAATCAACAGAGTTCCCATTAGGATTATTTATGCGTTTATATCTTTCAAGAATAGATGTTTGAGCATTGTCAAAATCTGTGCCTCGGAAATAATGATATTTGTCTGCTGAGGGAGCTGCAACAATAGAGTCATATACTTCCGGACGTACAATGCCTTGTATCTGGTTCAAGAATTGTCGATAAGCCGGATAATTGCGTTCCTGTTCAGAACTAAGTCCATTATATCCAACGTCTTGTTTTTGCCTTGACCCGCTTGACGTGTTGAAAGCATAGGTAATGCTATTTTGTGTCGGTACACGTCCCCATACCATTTCCATATATTGTGTCGGGTCATCATCTATAGGCAGACCGCTTTCATAGAACTTCTTTCCGTCCTTTAAAATATCTTCACTGATTTCACCAAGGTTGAAATACAAATTACCGGAGATAAAAGAACTGCCGTTCTGGCGTGCCTTAATATAGGGGTCCATCATCCAAAATTCAATATATTCAATATTGGCAGTTTCGAAGTCGGACGTTTCAAGTTTACGCATCATACCTCCCCAACGTTTTTCCGGATTGGCGAGATGCCCATTATAATCCAGATTCGGGTCAAGGTTATATGGTCCACGTTCGTTAGGATAATAAGCCAGATTTAACACATTCAGTGTCGAGGACTCTTTAAAATTAATTTGTTTGTTTGGGAAAAGTTCATTTTTATATACTTCACGTACATCAGGATCTGAAAGTTGCTTTAAGTCTCCTTTAATATGTCCTGGGGTGATAGATGATGAGCGGCGTGTGAAGAGCGGATCAATGTAATACCATGCCAATAAGGCACGGTTATATCCGTAACGTACATCATTGGATAGTTTTGATTCGGGGAAAGACGAAGGGACAGAACTTAAAGTCCATTCCATTGGATTGGAAATGTCTATTTCGTTTTTTGCATTCTCAAAATCATCAATATAAGAAGCGTTTCCCTGCGCTCCTTTATTTCGGCCTGCAATGAGTTGGGCAAAGTCTGCTGTAAAGTTGATACTTGAGGGTTGGGTACAATTCAGAAACGGCAATTTGTCAAGCATATTGGTGAGCCATTGGCTTTGTTTCTTCCATGAAACATTAAGTCCCCAAATTGTGTTGTTCAGCGGTTCACTGCCCATTGCAACTTTGGTGGTTAAAGGTTTTTCGCCCAAATGCATGAGTGTACCTCCCACTTGGAAAGTTTTGGAAAAGTCATATTGCCAATTAAAACCAATCATCGTCTTTCTCTGCATACCATAATTGGTGTCGCTTTCAAGACTGACGTTTATATTGGTGCCGGCATCAAGCAAACTTTGATTAAGAATTGTAACAACACCTGAGTTGTAATCTACCCGATAGTCTGTTCCTTCCATGAGTGTCATGCCTCCGGCTGTAACCACGACAGACCCTCTAGGGATATTCATGGCACCAAGCATGATTTCATTATTCTTGGTAGCTTTATATTGACCTGTGATGAGATATTTGTTTTTCTCTGCAATTTGGCGGGCTATGGTTCGGGTAGAATCATAAAGTTCCTGAAACACATATTTATCAGCTATAGCATCATTACCGATAATCTCACGAAGATGTTGTCCGAATGGTTCTACTACAGGGAAATAGATACGACCGTTTGAAGCATCAATGGTATATCCCTCCACGTAATCAAAATAACCGTTAGGATTACGTTTATTATTATTATCCAGTCTGTCTAACCCTACAAGAGAAAGGATTTTCCGTTCTTTCAATCCAGGTTCTGGAATGTAGGAAAGAAAGACACCGGTTGTATCACTAAGATACTTAATGTCCAACCGGAATTTGTCCTTTTGAACAGATGTGGCTCCTAGTGAATAGACATTTTTCATCATTAAGTCCCAGTTACCCATTTGTGGAGTGTTGGCTGTATTTTTAAGAGACTTCACAAATAAGGCTGCTTTATTGTCTTTTACGTCAGTAGAAAATTCTCCTACTTGATAACGTTGTCCGCGATAAGTATATTCAAAAGCTATGGCCAGTACCTGATCGGTCTGCAACGTTGATTTTAGCGATATATAACCTAGTGAGGTATTGAGAATATATTCAGAACTATTCAACAACCGGGCTGTTTCTAGTTTTTCATAATCTGTTCCCCCTATCAATCCGGCAGCGTCAAGCGTCGGATTGGTAGATGAAATATCACGGGCAGCAACCAGTGTTGAAGTCAGTGTGGCGTATAAATTATTGGAAGCATTGGAAGGGTTTATGTTGGCTCCCGGCACCCACATAGGATTACTGATATGGTCATGCTCTCCTAAATCTGTAAAAGCTACAATATTGCGAGTATTGGAAGTAACACCGGTCTTGTTCGTTACCCATATTTCCACTCGATTTATAGTAATGCCCGATACTATATTGGGCAATTGTGCCATGTTGGCATCGTAATGGGTACGAAAATATTGTGAAAGAAAGAAATGGCGATTTTCATCGTAATTGTCAGCAGAGAATTCAAAATCAGTAAGCTGAACACCACCTTTAGAACTGACACTTTGACTACTCGATTTTTTTTGAGATATAACAGTCTGCATCTTGAGTCTGCCAAATTGCAAGTCTGTGCGTATACCGAAAAGTGAAGAAGCACCACGTATGAGTGGAGAATTAGAAGGGAGTGATACATTACCAGCTTCTATGAGTTTGATGATTTCGTCCTCTTTTCCTTCATAGCGTAATTTAAGATTTTGAGTGTCAAAATTAAAAGTGGCTTCCGAATTGTAGTTGAAATCCAGATTGACCTTATCGCCTACTTTTCCGTTCACACTGAGGTTTATTTTTTCATCAAAGTCAAAACCAAACACCTTGCGGTTACGTTCTGCCAGTGAAGGATTGTCTACAAATCGGGTGTTGGCTCCTATTTTGAGTTCTGCCGATCCTTGTGTCTTTATACGCACACCACCAGGACCGAATATCTTATTGGCCGGTCCCAGATCAAATTTCATGTCAGTAAAATCGAATTTCTCTTTGCCTTTTTCTTGAAATTCTTTTCTATTCCGGTCACGATAATAGGCGCGCATCGACCGTTCGTTTACCCACTTCTGGTATTCTTCAGTCGACATATAAAAAGGAGCTTCCAAAAAATCATCGCCCAGTTTAGTACCAAAGCGGTAAGTACCGGTTTGTTCGTCATAAAAAACATCGGTTTTGAGATTTTCCGGATCTTTCAAATCAGCACTTCCTTTTTGATCATCATTAATGGTACGTGCTGTCGTTGATTTAACTTTATAGCGTGGCTGAATGGTATCGGTCTTGATATCGCTTTTTCCCGTTTCAGGGTCGGTTGTTTCGCTGAAGGCTATATTTGTTGACGGCCACAAAACGGAACCAAACGTCAGAGAATGTGTTGCTATTGACATGAAAAGAGTCAGTAGCAAAGCAACTGGCCATATTTTTTTGTTGAAGAAATGCAAAGAAAAAGAAGTTTTACAAAGTCTATAATATTCTTGAAGTCTTTTCTCTTTTTTATATTATAACATCTTTAAAGCCTGTTTGATAATGGCCTCTACCGGTAGTGAAGAGGAAGATTTTACTATTTGTAGTACAATCTTTTGTGATGGTGCGGGAGGAAAACCGAGCATTGTTAGTGCGGCTACAGCTTCTTCAACAACCTCACGTGCCACCATTCCCGAAACATCATTTTCCGTAGAATGGCTGGTATCCATTCCTGTGTCGAGGGGTATTTTGTCTTTCAGGTCTACAATGATGCGCTGTGCCGCTTTAGGGCCAATGCCTTTTACGCTTTTGAGCAAGCGTACGTTTTCTTCTCGAATAATATTAGCTAGCTCCATAGGCGTGAAGGCCGAAAGAAACATGCGAGCTGTCTGCCCTCCAATGCCTGAAACGCTGATAAGCAAATTGAATAATTCTCTTTCAGTCTTGGTTGAAAAACCGTAAAGTAAATGAGTGTCTTCACGGATAACTTCATGAGTATATAATCTTATCTCTTTTTTACCTTGGATGGCTGAATAAGTGTTTAATGAAATGATAAGTTGGTAACCAACGCCACAAGCTTCTATTGTTGCAAATGTCGGCGTTAAATCATCCAACGTTCCTTGTATATATTCTATCATGATAAGGCTGTTTCTTTTATGTGCAAATACACAAAATTTGTTTAACTTGTAAAATAACGGCAAAATTACATTTTTATTGCACATGTTCAAAGTATTTACAAACTTATGAACTTCTTTTTACCATGCTGGCAAGAGGCAGAAATACACTTTTTATACCTTTAGCATATTTGATTTTGTTAGAGTTTAATGTGAGAAATATACTTTGCAATTATAGGAAGAGGAATATTAAATTTTTCATACGAATATGGAATATTCTGAAACCGTATTTTTTCTATTCATCTCTTAAGGTGAAAAAATAATATTTATAATCACCACTTCCAACAGTGTCATTATGGATGATATGGGAAACCTGAGATATATCCTGTATCATTCCGTCTGGATAAAGCATACCGATGCCTTCGGCTGTAGAAGAATACATTTCTTTGGCTACTTTTTTTGTACCATAAAAATAGCTTGCTTCGTCAAATGTTATCCCTAATCGATTGACAATACGCTGACGAGTTTTTTCTATATGCTCTTCACTAATGGCTTCATTATGAATTTCAACTTTGAAAAGATGGCGGTTGGTAAATCCATGTGCCAGCAACGATAATATTTTATCAGAAGATGTTTGCCAAACCTTGATGGCACATAGTAAATCGCTGTCATCGAGCTTTGTGTAATGGCCTAGTGCTTCTGATGATGCTATGAAATCATTAGGCTTAATATCTTTATAAAGAAAGAACCGTAAGGCAGGGGAACAGAATAGCTCTGTTCCCTGACGGGCCAGCCATTTGGCGCGGCTCAGCAAAGAGCGTAGCAATACTTCGGCTGCTACGGCAGTCTTATGAAGATATACTTGCCAATACATCAAACGGCGGGCCATCAGATAATTCTCTATTGAAAAAATGCCTTTGGCACTTACAACCAGATGTCCGTCTGAAAGTTCCAGCATTTTAATAATGCGTGAGGCACCAATATTACCTTCTCTCACACCTGTGTAGAAACTGTCTCGACAAAGGTAGTCCAACCTGTCCATATCCAACTGACTGCAAATTAGCTCATGTAAAAAGGGTTTGGAGTATTGTTTCTTGAAAATTTTAATGGCTAATGACAATTGTCCGTGTAAGTCGTCATTGATATTTTCCATCATTAGCAATGACAACTCTTCGTGTGTCATGCCTTTAATGAATGTATTTTCCAAAACATGCGAGAAAGGGCCATGCCCAAGGTCATGCATAAGGATTGCAGCTTCTGCTGCTTCTATTTCTGAATCAAAAATGAAATATCCTTTTTCTCCTAAGGTACGGAAAGTTTCTTGCATCAAGTGAAGTGCTCCAATGGAATGTTGCTTTCTTGTGTGCTGGGCACTAGGGTATACCATGGAGGCTATTCCCAACTGCCGTATACGGTCAAGTCGTTGGAAATAAGGATGTGCTATGATATCACAGAGTAATCCGCGAGGAATGCTTACAAACCCATATACAGGATCGTTAATGATGAGATTTGTCATAAGTCGTGGTCTTATTTAAATACCCAATCGCAAAATTAGCAAATTTTCAAAATAAATATGTAATTTTGCGACATCAAATATAATAGACACAGTTATGCTGACTATCAAACAAATTACAGAGGACAAAGACGCGGTAATACGTGGTTTGGAAAAGAAAAAATTTAAAGGAGCACGTGAGGCTATAGATCAGGTGCTGACTACAGACAATAAGCGAAAGACTGCACAAGCAGAACTTGACAGTTTGCTGGCAGAGATAAAGACACTTTCAAAAGATATCGGCGCTTTTATGAAAAACGGTGAGAAAGTCAAAGCCGAAGAAGCAAAAGATAAAGTGTCTGAAATAAAGGTCCGCACTAAAGAACTAGAGGAAGTCATGAAAAATGCTCTGGATGAACGGACCCAGTTGCTTTATGCGATTCCTAATATTCCTTATGATCTTGTGCCGGAAGGACAAGGCGCTGAAGATAATGTTGTTGTAAAAACAGGAGGACACGATACTGTTTTGCCACAAAATGCCTTGCCTCATTGGGAATTGGCAAAGAAGTATAATCTTATAGATTTTGATTTGGGAGTTAAAATCACTGGTGCCGGTTTTCCGGTTTATATCGGTCAGGGAGCTCGGCTGCAACGTGCGCTGATTAATTTCTTTCTCGATGAAGCTCGTGCCGCAGGTTATACGGAAATCATGCCTCCGACAGTGGTTAATGCCGCTTCAGGATATGGTACAGGACAACTGCCCGATAAGGAAGGGCAGATGTATCACTGTCAGGAAGACGACTTATATTTGATTCCTACCGCTGAGGTGCCCGTCACTAACATTTATCGCGATGTTATTCTTGAGGAAAAAGAACTACCTGTAAAAAATTGTGCCTATACCCAATGTTTCCGTCGTGAAGCTGGAAGCTACGGAAAGGATGTGCGAGGTTTGAACCGTTTGCACGAGTTCTCTAAAATAGAAATTGTACGTATAGATACACCGGAGCATTCAGCACAATCACATCAGGAGATGTTGGATCATGTGGAAGGCCTTTTGCAGAAATTGGAATTACCATACCGCATACTTCGTCTTTGTGGAGGTGATATGAGCTTTACTGCTGCTATTTGCTATGACTTTGAGGTGTATAGCGAGGCACAGCAGCGCTGGTTGGAAGTCAGTTCCGTTTCTAATTTCGACAGTTATCAGGCTAACCGCTTGCAGTGTCGCTACAGAGGTGCAGACAAGAAAATTCAACTTTGCCATACCCTCAATGGATCGGCTTTGGCTTTGCCCCGCATTTTGGCTGCATTACTTGAGGATTTTCAGACTCCGGAAGGAATACGCATTCCCAAGGCTTTACAGCCTTATATGGGATGTGATATGATTAAATGATTTGTCCAATATCCACTTTAATAAACACCCCGCGCCAGATATTATTTAAAGGTAATACTGCGCGGGGATTATTGATAGAGAAAACATGGAGGAAATTTAACATTTTTAGTGAGCTACTGATAATTCAAAGCCATCAGCTTGTTTTTCTAAATGTAGATGTCGGTTGATACAAGTTGGAAATTCCTCAGCGTAATGACTCACCATTATCAAAGTTTTGGAGGTGTCCTTCATGTATTGATCAATTATATCTTTGGCCAGTTTCCGATAGTAGTCATCCAATCCATGAAAAGGTTCGTCAAGAATTAGTAACTGCGGATTTTTTACGAAAGCACGTACCAATAATATTAATCGTTGTTCTCCTGAAGATAGCGTAAGATAGTTTCGTTCTGACAAATCTTCAATACCGAAAACTTTCAGCCAACCATTGCATTTTTCTCTTTCTTGAGGTGTACTTTGTTTGTAAAGTCCGATAGTATCACGCAAACCGCTGCAAACAATATCTATAGCAGGCAGGCTTTTCTTATAAGCGGTGAATATTTCGGGAGATACATAACCGATATGTTTTTTAATATCCCAAATACTCTCACCTTGGCCGCGCCGTTTGCCAAATAAGGTGATGTTGCAGGCATAGGCCATAGGGTTGTCGGCGCAAATCAAGGAAAGAAGTGTGGATTTTCCCGCACCGTTGGAGCCTACCATACCGTATATACAGCCGTCCTGAATGGTACAGGAAATATCCTGCAGAGCGGTGTAGGTTCCGAATTTCTTTGTAAGCTTTTCAGTTTTTATCATATGAATTCCTTGCCTTTCCCGATCGTTTGTAAAAAGCGGTATACGATTATAATGTTGGCTGTTTTCCTGCAGTTCCCCTGTCTACAGCGTCATCCAGTTCTTTTCTGGAAACGCCTGCTGCCCACAGCTCCGCAACAAGTTCTTCCAGCGAGGCAAGCTTGTTTCTGCTGATTTGACGTAGGATGCCCAGTGCGGATTCTGTGATGAAGCATCCTCTTCCGGGAACGGTAGAAATGA
>ERZ778514.1607-NODE-1607-length-16332-cov-4.322234_pt1 | contig 16332 bp, 18 predicted proteins | sample MGYA00510344_ERZ778514 | MGnify/ENA primary metagenome ERZ778514 (study PRJEB29527, sample SAMN07138968) | mouse gut metagenome | material: feces | host: mouse | place: China:Nanjing | collected 2016-01-25 ... | reverse complement strand
GCTGCCTATAGAACCTGAATGGCTGGATGATTTTTGCATTTCCAAAGAGGACTACAAGAAAAATCCTGAAAAATATTTTCAGGGAAGCAGTGAGAGTTTTGATTGGCATGATGGTGTTCTATATGGACCATATGGATTTTTCCACCTGGGTACACACGGCTGCTGGAGGGATTTTGGGCTGATTACAGCCGGGGAACGATATGGTCAGGTATTCATCTATGATACGGAAGGCGCTTTTGAACTGGCAGCCAGTAGCTTTCAGGCGTTTTATCAGGATTGGCTTGACTATATTTTAGATACAAAGCGATTCCAAAAGGAGTTGGATGAGTGGAGGAGAATCCGAAACAGATAATTTCCAGTTTATAGAGCAGCTGCCTGTTCTGTCATTTTGACGATGAGAAAATTTATAGGCGTTTATCAACACGAAAGGCAAAAGGGATAAGAATCAAGGCGGAAAAAACAAAAGGGAGTGAAAACAAATGGGAAAGCCTGTCGTATACATTGACGGAAAAGAGGGTACCACAGGATTACAGATATACGACCGACTGACGGCGCGTGAGGACGTAGAACTGCTTCTGATCCAGGAAGAGAAGCGGAAGGACCCTGCGGAACGTGCAAAGCTGATGAACGCGTCTGACATTGTCTTCCTGTGTCTTCCGGACGCGGCGGCAAGGGAAGCGGTAGGACTGGTGACAAACCCGGGAACCCGCATCATAGACGCGTCCACGGCCCATCGTACGAATCCCGCCTGGGTCTATGGCTTCCCGGAGCTGTCGGAGGAGCAGCGGGAACAGGTGTCGCGTTCAGCACGGGTGGCGAATCCAGGCTGCCACGCCACGGGATTCATCTCGATTGTCTATCCGCTTGTAGCCATGGGGATTCTCCCGAAGGACGAGGCCCTGAGCTGCTTCTCCCTGACTGGCTACTCCGGCGGCGGCAAGAAGATGATCGCGCAGTACGAAAGCCCTGACCGTCCCCGCGCGCTGTCCAGCCCCGCCCTCTATGGACTGATGCAGAATCACAAGCACCTTCCGGAAATGCAGAAGGTCTGCGGACTGGAAACGCCGCCGGTTTTCGTGCCCATTGTAGACGATTATTACAAGGGTATGGCGGGAACAGTGCCCTTCCATATGAACCGTCTGAAGGGCGTCCATAGTCTCCGCGAGGTCTGGGAGAGACTGCATGATTACTACGTCCGGACCTCCGGGGAAGGCGGCGTGGTACGGGTGGAGATGGACCCCACGGACCCGGAAAGCGGCGTGGATTCCGGTTTCAAGATTTACGCTGATAAGCTCCAGGGCAAAGACGATCTGTCCATCGTCCTGACGGGGAACGACGAGCAGTTTACCGTAACGGCGCTGTTCGACAATCTGGGCAAGGGAGCTTCCGGCGCGGCGGTGCAGAATATGAATATTATGCTGGGTTTCCCGGAGACCACCGGGCTTTCCATTTGAGAAGCGTTTTCCGGGCTGGATGATTTCACGGGAATATTCCGGACTGGATAGTTTCAAGGGAATAATCCGAAGTGTATTTTGATTTCGCTTGAAAACAGGAGCAAAGAGACAGAAAGCCAAACCAGCAGAACAGCTTTCCGTCTCAAACGCTCACTCTCACAAAGGGGGTATATAATATGTATCATTCGATTGAAGGCGGCGTCTGCGCAGCGGCGGGTTTCAAGGCGGCGGGCGTTCATGTAGGGGTAAAAACTCACGCGGCCTGGAAACGGGACGTGGCGCTGATTGTTTCCGAGGTTCCCTGTGCCGCGGCGGGCGTGTTTACCACCAATGCCGTCAAAGCCGCGCCCATCCATATCACAAAATCCCACCTCTCCGACGGCAAGGCCCGGGCCATCATCGCCAACAGCGGCAATGCCAACGCCTGCGCGCCTGACGGGGAAGAGAATGCCGAAAGAATGTGCGCGGCGGCAGCAAAGGCCATCGGCTGCGACGCGTCGGAGGTGCTGGTAGCGTCCACAGGCGTCATCGGCCAGAAACTCAACGTGGAAGTCATCGAGAACGGCGTGCCGGAGCTGTTCGCCGCCCTGGAGCATTCCGCCGAAGCCAGCGACGCCGCCGCCCATGCCATTATGACCACGGATACCGTCAAGAAGGAAGAGGCGGCAGAAACCGTGATCGGCGGCAAAACGGTCCGGATCGGCGGCATTGCCAAGGGCAGCGGCATGATTCACCCCAATATGGGCACCATGTTCTGCTTTATCACCACTGACTGCGCCATCTCTGTGCCTATGCTCCATCAGGCCCTTTTGACGGTCGCCCGGAGAACCTTCAACCGCATCAGCGTCGACGGCGATACCTCTACTAATGACACATTCTGCGCGCTGGCCAACGGTCTTGCCGGGAATCCGGAAATCACCGCCGAAGGACCCGATTATAACGCCTTCCTGGAAACCCTGGAAAGCCTCTGTCGTACCCTTGCCCGGAAAATGGCCAAGGACGGCGAGGGCGCGAAGCATCTGATTACCTGTACCGTCAAGGGCGCGGATTCCGATAAACAGGCCGAGGTGATTGCAAAGTCCGTCATCTCCTCCACCCTTACCAAGTCGGCTGTCTTTGGCTGCGACGCGAACTGGGGCCGGGTCCTCTGCGCCATGGGCTACTCCGGCGAGACCTTTGACCCCGATCAAGTCAATGTCACATTTGCCTCCGGCGCCGGGGAGATCATGGTCTGCAAAAACGGCCGGGGCCTTAATTTCGACGAGGACCTTGCCAAGAAAATCCTGACCGAGGACGAAATCGAAATCAATATCGAAATGAACTCCGGCAACGGCCTCTGCCAGTGCTGGGGCTGCGATATCACGTATGATTATATCAAAATCAACGGAGATTACCGCACCTGATTCCGCGAAGTGTTTTATTATTAGAGAAAAGAGCTGATAAAAAGTGTCTTCTCATGAACAGCAGGCCCAGACCTTGATTGAGGCCCTGCCTTATATCCAGAAGTTTACCGGGAAAACCATCGTCGTCAAGTACGGCGGCAACGCGATGGTATCCGATACCCTCCGCCGGGCGGTGATGAGCGATATCATTCTGCTGAACCTGGTGGGAATCCGGGTGGTGGTCGTTCACGGCGGCGGGCCTGAGATCTCTGCCATGCTGAAAATGATCGGCCATGAGTCCCGCTTTGTCGACGGCCTGCGCTATACCGACGTGACCACCATGGATATCGTGCAGGCGGTCCTCTGCGGGAAAGTCAACAAGGACCTTGTGGCACAGCTGAACCGTCTCGGCGGCAGGGCCATCGGTCTCTGCGGCATGGACGGACAGCTCTTTCAGGCCGAGTGTCTGGATGAGAAATATGGCCTGGTGGGTCAGATCACCGGCGTGAATCCTGCTCCCGTGCAGAATGCGATGCTCAACGGCTATATCCCCATCGTCTCCACCGTGGCCCAGGGGATGGACGCCGATACCGCTTACAATATCAATGCCGATACCGCTGCCGCAAAGCTCGCCGAAGCCCTTCACGCTGAAAAGCTCATCCTCCTGACCGACGTCCGCGGCCTGCTCCGGGACCCCAAGGATGAGGATTCTTTGATTCATGTGGTCCATACCCGGGAGGTCAAAGGCTTTGTGGATGAGGGCGTGATTTCCGGCGGCATGATTCCGAAAATTCAATGCTGTGTGGACGCAATTGCAGGCGGCGTGGAGCGGGTCCATATTCTTGACGGGCGTATTCCCCATTCTATCCTCATTGAACTGCTCTCCGACCGCGGCATCGGCACCATGATGAAAAAGGAGGACTGACTTGTGACTTCTCAGGAGATTAAGGGCTTGACACAAAGCTATATTATGCAGACCTATGGCCGCTTCCCGGTCGCCATTGACCACGGACAGGGCGCAACTCTCTTCGACCCCGAGGGAAACGCTTATATCGATTTTACCAGCGGTATCGGCGTTTCTTCCCTGGGTTACGGAAATCAGCCTTGGGTGGACGCCATCACAGCACAGGCCAGAAAGCTGGGGCATACCTCCAACCTCTTCTATACCGAGCCTCCCGCAAAATTGGCTGAAATCCTGTGCAGACGTACCGGCGAAAGCTGCGTCTTCTTTGCCAACGGCGGCGGCGAGGCCAATGAGGGAATGATTAAGCTGGCCCGGAAGTACAGCTTTGATAAGTACGGACAGGGAAGAAGCACCATTATTACCCTCAATAATTCCTTCCATGGCCGGACCATCACTACCCTTAAGGCTACCGGACAGGAGGTCTTCCATAACTTCTTCTTCCCCTTCACAGAGGGCTTCCGTTACGCCGACGCCAACAGCCTGGAAAGCCTGGAAGCCGCTGCCGGAGACGATGTGTGCGCGGTGATGGTGGAGCTCGTTCAGGGCGAGGGCGGTGTGCTGCCTTTGGAACACGCTTACATCAACGCCCTGGAAAAGCTCTGCGCTGAACGGGATTGGCTCCTGCTGGTGGACGAGGTGCAGACCGGCGTTGGTCGCACCGGTTCCCTGTTCGCGTTCCAGCAGTACAATATCCTGCCTGATGTGGTTTCCTTTGCCAAGGGAATTGCGGGCGGCCTGCCGATGAGCGGGTTTATGGCCAATGAAAAATGCAGGGATGTGCTGGGACCGGGTATGCACGCTACAACCTTCGGCGCAAATCCTGTCTGTGCCGCCGCTGGTCTCGTGGTGCAGGATATCCTTAGCGATACGTTCCTGCGGGAAGTCTGGGAGAAGGGCGATTACCTCCGGAAGGGGATCGAAAGCCTTAACCTGCCCTGCTTCGGGAAAACACGCGGTATGGGTCTGATGATCGGCGTTGAGGTCCGGGACGGCTGGACAAATAAGGATGTGGCGAATAAGCTCATTGAGAACGGTCTGCTGATCCTTACCGCCGGGCCTGGTATGCGCCTCCTGCCTCCCCTGGTGATTTCTAAGGATGAAATGGATAAGGGCCTGGAAATCATGAAAAAGACGCTGGGCTGAATTTGTGGATTGTGACAAATTGCGGCGCTGAAACTGGAGATAGTGACAAACTGCGGCGCTGAAACTGTGGATAGTGACAAACTGCGGTGCTGAAACTGTAGATTTTAACATATTCGCTGGACTGAATCTGGACATTGTCACTTGTGCCTTAGACTGATAGAATGATAATGCGCTTGGATAATACTGAAATTTTGCTGGGCTGAAAGAGGGAATTTACATATGAATCGGAAACATTTCCTGAAGTTGCTGGACTTTACTCCTGCCGAAATCCAGCAGTTCCTTGATACCGCCGCGGACCTGAAAGCTAAAAAAAAGGCAGGTATCCCCCATCGTTACCTTGAGGGGAAAAACATCGCCCTGATCTTTGAGAAAACTTCTACCCGTACCCGCTGCGCTTTTGAAGTCGCTGCCCAGGATCTGGGTATGGGCAGCACTTACCTCGGACCTACTGGCTCCCAGATTGGCATCAAAGAGTCTATCCCGGATACCGCCCGCGTCTTGGGCAGAATGTACGACTGTATTGAGTACCGTGGCTTCGGTCAGGAAATCGTTGAGGAACTCGCCCTTTACGCTGGCGTGCCCGTTTTTAATGGGTTGACTAATGAATACCATCCTACCCAGATCCTTGCCGATTTCTTGACCATTCAGGAACATTTCGGTAAGCTTAGGGGAATTAAGCTCGTTTACCTCGGCGACGCTCGCTATAATATGGGGAATTCCTTGATGGTCGGCTGCGCTAAAATGGGTATGCACTTCGTTGCCTGCGCTCCCAAAAGCTATATGCCCAATCAGGAGCTGATCGATGTCTGCCAGCTGATCGCAAGAGAAACCGGCGCTGTGCTGGAATTTATCGAGGACCCCTTGGCCGCTGTGCAGAATGCTGATGTCCTCTATACCGATGTCTGGGTCTCTATGGGCGAACCTGTCCAGGTATGGGAAGAACGGATCGCGGCTTTGGCACCTTATCAGGTCACTAAAACACTGATGGATGCCGCAGGACCTCAATGCCGCTTTATGCACTGCCTCCCCGCTTATCATGACCGTCGGACTCAGGTCGGTCGTGAAATGGGTGAGCGCTTCGGCCGGGACGCTATGGAGGTCTCTGATGAGGTCTTTGAGTCCCGTCAGTCTATTGTCTTCGATGAGGCCGAAAATAGAATGCACACGATCAAGGCCGTTATGTATTCCCTTATGAAATAACTGTCTTGCTTGGAAATTAGGAATTGGCTGAACCCGTTGAGCGATCTTCTCACGGTTCAGCCAGTTCCTTTTTTTGTGTTCTTTTCTATCCGGTCTTTTGTTGCAGATGAAAAATTGTTCCTGCTGGCTTTCATCTTGAATCGGAAATTGGCTGAACCCGTTGAGCGATCTTCTCCCGGTTCAGCCAGTTCCTTTTTTTGTGTTCTTTTCTATCCGGTCTTTTGTTGCAGATGAAAAATTGTTCCTGCTGGCTTTCGTCATGAATCGGAAATTGGCTGAACCCGTTGAGTGATCTTCTCACGGTTCAGCCAGTTCCTTTTTATACGCTGTTTTATCCAGAATTACTGCCAATAAAGGTTACTTTTTCCTCTGCTCCCTGTTTTATTCGGAATTGTTTTCATTGAAGGTTAATCCCTCTTCCCTTTTTTGCCTGCTGCTTGATTCGGAATTGCCATCAGTGAAGATTTACTCCCGATTTACGAAAATGTTACTACTGTGCCTGTCTTGCCTTCCAGCGCTTCCAGACATTTGTCCAGACTCGTGATGATCGCCCGGCGCCCAGGGTTGTTCCGCGCAAACCGCATTGCCGCTTCTATCTTCGGCTGCATACTCCCTGCCCCAAAGTGCCCTTCCTCTACATACCGCGCCGCTTCTGACAGACTTAAATGGTCTAAATCCTGCTGGTCCGGCTGGTTATACCGAATTGCCGCTTTCTCTACCTCCGTCAGTATTAACAGCGCATCCGCATTTACTTCTTCTGCCAGCAGTTCCGCCGCATAGTCTTTGTCTATTACCGCCGCTATACCTTCTAATGTGCCGTCCGCGTTCTCTGCTACTGGTATCCCGCCTCCGCCGCACGTGATTACAATCGTTTGGTCCCATAACAGTCGGATTGACCCTATTTCTACTATCTTCTGCGGCCGCGGTGACGCTACTACCCTGCGCCATCCACGACCTGCGTCCTCCTTCATCAAATAGCCCTTTTCCTGCGCTAGCTGCTGCGCTTCCTCCGCCGTGTAGAAACTCCCTATCGGTTTCGTCGGATTCCCAAACGCGGTGTCCCCTCGGTCTACTACTACCTGCGTCGTCAGCGATACTACTGGAATGTTCCGGCCTCGGACACTTAGCGCATACCTTAACGCCTGCTGTATGTGATAGCCTATATAGCCTTGACTCATCGCGCCGCAAACGTCAAACGGCATCGGTGGCACCGTCTCCCGCGCCGCTTCGCCTGCCTGCAATATCTGACCTACCTGCGGGCCGTTGCCATGCACTATCGCCATCTCATACCCGCGCCGGCTTACCTCCGCTATCTGCTCGGCTGTCCGGCGGACTACCTCTAATTGATTCTCTGCCGTCGGCGCTCTTCCCTTCGCTTGCAGCGCGTTCCCGCCCAGCGCAATTACTATTCGTTCTGCCATGTCATTCGTCCTTTCCTCGTCTTCTCTTTTAGCCTGCCCCCTTTCCTGTTCGCTTATTCTTCTTGCTTCCTTGGGGCTTTTGATGACGGGGGCGGGATGCTTTCTTTTTTTCCTGATTCCTTTTTAAATATCCTGCTCACGCTCCTGGGATCTTTGATGATGGGTACAGGATGCTTTCTTTTTTTCCTGATTCCTTTTTAAATATCCTGCTCGCGCTCCTGGGACTTTTGATGATGGGTACAGGATGCTTTCTTTTTTTCCTGATTCCTTTTTGAATGTCCTGCTCACGCTCCTGGGACCTTTGATGACGGGGGCGGGATGCTTTCTTTTTTTCCTGATTCCTTTTTGAATGTCCTGCTCGCGCTCCTGGGACCTTTGATGATGGGTACAGGATGCTTTCTTTTTTTCTTGACTCCTTTTTGAATGCCCTGCTCGCGCTCCTGAAACTTCTGAAGCTGGAAGCAGGATGTTTCCTTTTCCCCGTTTGCTTGACATTTATTCCGGTTTCTACCTGAACTTGCACATAAATCGGGCCTTTTCCTTGGATAATATCGCGTTTTTGACTTGGATGGCCGCGAGAACCTTCCTTCGCTTGAAAAATTTTTTGCTTTTTTTTATTTTGGTTGCATTCCTGCGTGCAACTTTCTTTCCGTGGGAGTGAGTGTTTGTAAGTACTCTCGAAAGGATTGATGCAATGCCTTTGAAAAAATTTGACGATTCCTTTTGCTCCGCTTTCCTGCGCTCTATGGACCCTGAACGCGCTGCCCTTGATTCCGGCTGCCCTGGCGAGGGGTTCGCTAAGCTGGCTCAGAAACATATCTGCGCTCGTTTGGATAAAATGCGCGACGACGCTTCCTCACAGCTCCGCAGAGAGGACGTTGTCCGCAGATTGGCGCAGCTGGCCTTCGGGCGTGCAAACGATGTCGTGAAACTCGCACTCCATCCTCAGGATATCGACCCTATGTCCCTCGACCTCTCCGCTGTCTCCGAAATCCGTGTCTCGGACCGCGGCGGCGTCGAAATCAAACTCGTTGACCGCGTCCGTGCCCTTGATTCCCTTTGCAATCTCTTGGAAGCCAGCGCCGGTCAGGAGGCTCAGCAGCTTTATCAGGCCCTGAATTCCGCTGCCGCTGACCTCGATTGGGAGGCCTGATATGACCTTCTCCCCTAAACAAAAGCAGGTCCTTACTTGGTGGAACTCCAGCCGATTTGACGCCATTGTCTGTGACGGCTCCGTGCGCAGTGGGAAGACCTTTTCTATGGGACTGTCCTTCTTCCTCTGGGCTGAAAGAAATTTTAATGGCCGTCAGTTCGGTATCTGTGGGAAAACCATCGCCTCCCTTCGCAGAAACCTTTTGGCTGATTTGCTCCCTTACCTCGCTAAACTCGGTATGGCCGTCAGAGAACACAAAAACGAAAATGCGGTCATTGTGCGCTTTAACGGTCATACCAACTCATTCCTCCTCTTCGGCGGCAGAGATGAGTCCAGCGCGGCGCTTATTCAGGGCAGTACCCTCGCGGGCGTCTTGCTGGATGAGGCCGCTTTGATGCCGCGCTCCTTCGTCGAACAGGCCGTTGCACGGTGCAGCGTCCAGGGAAGCCGCCTTTGGTTTAACTGTAATCCTGAAAATCAACAGCATTGGTTCTATCAGGAGTGGATCCTCAAGGCCAGAGAACGCCGCGCGCTGCATCTCCATTTCTCTATGGAAGATAACCCTTCCTTGTCCCCTGAGGTCAGAGAACGCTATAAACGCTCTTATTCCGGTACCTTTTACCGCCGCTTCGTCCTCGGTGAGTGGTGCGCCGCCCAGGGCCTCGTTTACGATTTCTTTGACCCCGCTTCCAGTCCCGTTGACCCGCCGCCTGAACACCAGCTCTCCGCTTGGCGAATCTCTGTGGATTACGGTACCGTGAACCCCGCTTCCTTCGGACTCTGGGGTAAATTCGGACAGGCTTGGGTCCGGACGCGAGAATTCTACTACGATTCCAAAAAGTCCGGACGCCAGAAAACCGATGAGGAATATGCCGACGATCTGCTCCGCCTGGCGGGAAATCGGAAAATCGAACGCGTTATCGTCGATCCTTCCGCCTCCAGCTTTATTGAGTCCCTTCGCAGACGCGGTCTCTTCGTCGTGCGGGCCAATAACGACGTCGGTGACGGAATCCGTGTTACCGCTGGACTGCTCCGTAATCACAGACTCTTGATCGGTAAAGACTGCACGGACTTCCTGCGCGAAATCGACGGCTATTGCTGGGATGAACGCGGCGGCCGGGACGTGCCCAGAAAAGCCAATGACCACGCTATGGACGATCTGCGCTATTTCGCTATGGACCTTGCCGGCGGCGATTGCTCGTCCTTTGCCGCCTGCGTTCGGAGGTGATTCGTGTTCTTTATTCTTGCTTGTAAAGGAGGTTTTTTGTTTGCTTCCATTTCTTAAATTCCGCGCCCGCAGGTCTGAACCCGTTCCAGCCGCGGACGTTCAAATCAGAGAGGGACAGAGACATCCCTTCGGTCTGCTCCGTGACTTTACTCCTTTGGGCGGCGGCGATGTTCGGCTTTATCGCGCTGTCCGGGAGGCCGTCCCTGTCGTCGACGCCGCGGTCTATAAGCTCGTCCGGCTCGCAGGGGGCCTCTCCGTCTGCTGTGAAAGCCCTCTGGCTCAGGACGCTTTGAGGGAGTTCCTGCGTACGGTCCCCGTTGGCAGAGGTCAGTTCGGTATCAACGCGTTCCTCGACTGTTACCTTGATTCCCTCCTTACCTGCGGACGCGCTGTGGGGGAAATCGTTCCGGCCGCGGAGGGTCTTGAAATCGCTGCCCTCCTTTGCGGGGATGTGGAGAATATCGTCATCAAAGAGGGCGACCATCCGCTGAAGTTCTCTGTCTGCGCTTCCGATGGGCTGGGCGGGGGTACCGTGCTCCCCAGACAGGACCTCATCCTCTTTACCCCCCTTAACCCCGAAAGCGCTAACCCTTACGGCGTCTCCTTCCTTCGCGGGCTTCCCTTCCTTGCCGATATCCTTATGAAAATTTATCATTCCGTCGGCGTTAACTGGGAACGCTGCGGCAACGTTCGCTTCGCCGTTACCTGCAAAAACGCTGACGGGTCCGCCGCGCAGAAGGGCAGAGTCCTTGCCGATGAGTGGGCCAGGGCAATGCGGGACGGCAGTGATGGCCGCGTCAGTGATTTCGTGGCCGTCGGAGACGTTGATATCAAAGTCATTGGCGGTGACGCGCCCGTCCTCGACAGCTCCGTCCCCGTGCGGCAAATCTTGGAGCAGATTATCGCAAAAACCGGTATCCCTCCTTTTATGCTCGGACTTTCCTGGAGCGCTACCGAACGCATGAGTACCCAGCAGGCCGATTTGCTTACCACCGAAATTACCGCTCTCCGACGCGCCCTTGCACCTGCTGTGGATCGCATTTGCAGTCTCTGGCTCCGAATGCACGGGTTCGCCTGCCCCTTCCAGGTCCTTTGGGATGATATCAATTTGCAGGACCAGGTCGAAGAGGCGCGGGCGGAACTCTTCCGTCAGCAGGCCAGAAAGCTTGCACTCGATAATGACGCCGTGGAACGCTCTGCCCTAAATTCCTGATGGAGGTTTTGTATCTTGAATTCCTTTGATAACAATGACCTTGCGCTGATTAACCAGCTCGCAAAATCCCAGCTCTCCGATGACCAAATCTACACCTTCTCCGTCCGGCTTTGCGATAACGAAGTCGACCGGGATTTTGAGCGATTCCGGGGGGAGGACCTCGATGACCTCGGAAACCTTATGCTCGGAAAAGCCGGAATCTTTGACCACCAGTGGTCCGCAGAAAATCAGACTGCCCGGATCTATCGGACGGAGGTCGTGCGGGAACCGGCTGTGCTTACCGCCGCGGGTGACCCTTACTGCTGGCTGAAGGGCTGGGCTTATATGCTGCGCTCTGAGAAAAACGCGGACCTCATTCGTGAGATTGAGGCCGGTATCAAAAAAGAAGTCAGCGTCGGGTGCAGTATGGCCCGCAGCGTCTGCTCCATCTGCGGCGATGTGTCCGGCTGCTGTGAACACGTTAAGGGCCAGTCTTATCAGGGCCGGCTTTGCTTCCGGGAATTGCAGGGGCCGCTGGACGCTTACGAGTGGTCCTTCGTCGCCGTCCCCGCTCAGCGGAATGCCGGAATCCTTAAACGCTTCGGTCAATGCCGGGATTCCGATTTGCAGAAGCAGGCCCAGTTGGGAAGGTCCTTCCTTAATGAGCTTCGCCGGGATACCCTGCGCTTCGCTTTGCTGGCTGACGACGGCCTGGACGCGCCAGCTTTCGAACTCGCCCTCCGACAGCTCGACGGGGACGCTTTGATGGGACTGCGGGACGCCTTCCGGAAACGGGCCGCTCTGCGCTTCCCCGCTCATCCCCAATTGCCTCGCGGAAAAACCAACTCCCCCGCGGAAAATACCGACGCGTTCCGGGTCTGATCCCTGCGGGCGGGCGGCGGGTGTTCCTTCTCTTTCATTTCTTTTTTTAGGAGGTCTTTTTTCATGAATTGCTCTTTTGATGGAATCGGTCAGTGGGCCGCTACCTTCCCGCGCGCCGGTGGTTCCGCAGGACAGGCCGTCAGCCTTAATGCCGATGGCCAGGTCTGCGCTGCCTCCGATGGCGGGGATTTCATTGGCGTTGTCCTCTCCGTCGGGCGTGATGGTCAGGCTTGCTCCGTGGCCTTGGGCGGCGTCGTCTCCGTGCCTTGCTCCGGTCCCGCGCCGGCCCAGGGATGGGCTGCCCTTGCCGCTGATGGAAAGGGCGGCGTCAAATCTGCCGGCGAAGGCCGTTCGTTCCGGGTGCTGGACTGCGGCGATGACTTCATTACCTTTGTTCTTTAAGGAGGTTTGTTTATGAGCTACCATTTTGAAAATATCCGTCTTGATAAGGGAATGTATGGACAGAGGGGCCGCTCCTTTGTCTCAATCCTGGAGGAGCTGGACCCCAGTGAAAATTACCGGGGAACCCCTATGGAGGGCTTGGACGCTTTCCAGAGACAGCTGAAGCGCTTCAATATCCATGTCAAGGGCGTTGGCTCGGATACCGTTGAATCCTTCTTCCATTCCTCCGATTCCGCGGTCCTCTTCCCGGAATTTATCTCCCGCGTCGTGCGCCAGGGCCTGGAGGAGGAAAGTATTATCCCCGCTGTTACCGCCGCCGTTACCTCCTTCGATGGCCTGGATTACCGTTCCATTGCTTCCAGCCCCTCCGAGGATGAGAAAACCTTGCGGCGCGTCGAGGAGGGCGCGGAAATCCCTCAGACCATCCTCAGAACCCAGGAAAATCTGGTGCGCCTCCATAAACGCGGCAGAATGCTCGTCGCTTCCTATGAGGCCGTCCGGTTCCAGAGACTGGACCTCTTCTCCGTTACCCTTAGGCAGATCGGCGCTTATATCGGCAGAATGCAGCTCCAGGACGCGGTGCAGGTGCTTCGGAACGGCGACGGCAACAATAACCCTGCCCAGGTCTTCCAGATCAAGGACCTTTCCTCCAGCGCCGCGCTCTCCTATGAGGCCTTGCTGGAATTCTGGAACCGCTTCGACCCTTATACCATGAATACCCTGCTGGTCAGCCCCGATATGATGCTCGCAATGCTGAAATTGCCCGAGTTCCAGAACCCTTTGACCGGCCTGAACTTCCAGGGTACCGGAACCTTGGCCTCCCCCTTGGGCGCGACCTTGCTCCGTTCCTCTGCCGTGCCTGCCGGGACCATCATCGGGCTGGATAAAAATTATGCGCTGGAACAGGTCTGCGCCGGGGACGTGTCTGTGGAGTACGATAAGCTTATTGACCGTCAGCTCGAACGCGCCGCCATTACCTCTATCTCCGGTTTCGCTAAGCTCTTCGCCGGCGCTTCCAAGGTCCTGTCCGCCTGAATCCTTACTTACCTATCTGCTTCCGCCGCGCTGTCTTTCCTGATGGCGCGGCGGGGAAAGGAGCGTTTACCTTGCGGGATGATATCTTTTCCCTCGCTTTGACCCTCTCCGGCGCTGGAGAACAGGAACAGAATATTTTGAAACTGCTTTGCTCCAGCGCGGAAGACTATTGGACAGAACGGCTTCGCGTGCCTGTCGAACGCTGTCCGCAGTCCTTTGCCTGCGCCGCAGCGTTCCTGGCCGCCGCAGCTTTCTCTGAACTGCGCTGTGACGGCGTGGACTCCTTCTCCGCCGGCGATGTCTCCGTCTCCCTCCGCAATGCGCCTGGCCACGCGGGGGACGGACTCCGGCGCGCCGCTGAAAACCTGATGGAACCCTTTGCCAGGCCTGACGGCGTTTGGCTGAAAGGAGTTTCGGCATGAATAATATCTGGTTCGATATCTTGCGGCGCTTCGGTCAGCCGGTCCGCTTGCGCCGGGATGGACTTTGGTCTGATTCCTCCGCCTTTTTACAGCCGCTGAGGGATCGGCAAGAGGCTTTGCCGGGCTGTGTGTCTGAATTGGGATGGACCGATGCAAGACGCTGGCTTTACCTGGGCAGAGACGTGCTCCGGGAGAACGCCGTGCTGGAATGGAATGGCCTGCGGTTTCGCGCCGTCAGCGGAAGAGCCGTCTTCTTCGGAAAGGATCTTTGCTACTGGCGCGCTGTCCTTGAGCCGGAACGGGAGGCGTTGGCTTGAACGAGTTCCTGCAAATCCGTCAGGCGGTTATGGACGCGCTGAAAAACGCCGGGATCTCCGTCCTCCCCTCTTTCCCGGATAGAATGGCTGGGCGCCCCTGCTCCCCTGTCGTCTCGGTGGGCGTGGGGGCATTGGAGGGGAAATGCCTGGGCTTCTGCGATTACCTGGGAGAAACCGTCTCGGAGGATGGCCGGGTCCTTGAACGCTACGGGAAACGCTTGGACGGCCTGGTCTCCGTGGACGTGTGGGCCGAACGCGCTGCCGATTGCGACCGCGCCGCCGAATTGACCGGGGGCGTCCTGCTCTCCGGTCTGCCTGACGGTATCCGACCTGGGGAGCTTCGCTGGGAGAGCCTCGCCTGGGATAAAAACGCCGGCGCTTTCCTTCGTAAGGGGGCCTTGGTCTGCTCCGCCCTCTTTGTCGCGGATTCCTCCGGCGATGAGAGCCTTTTCCTTGACTTTATTCTGAAAGGAGTTTTATCTTGAGTAATTTGATTCATGAAAGACCCGGTGTCTATTCCGTCTACGATACCTCCGCGGTCGTCTCCGGAGGGAACGCTGTGAAAAAAATCGGCGTCGCTGCCCGGGCGGCTTCCGGAGAGCTGAACAGCCCGGTGACCGTTACCGGGTTTGCCGCCGGCGTGTCGGTCTTCGGCGAGGGCGGAATGTCTGACCTCCTGCGGCTCCTCTTTGCCAACGGCGCAGGGGTCGTGTCCGCTGTGCGGGTCGGGGACGAGGGGACGCTGGAGGATTATCAGTCCGCTTTCCACGCGCTGGAAATGATTGACGCGCAGATCGTTGTCTGCGATTCCTCTGACCCTGCCGTGCATCAGGCCCTGCGGTCTATGGTCGTGGACGCTTCCGCTGCCAGGAAGGAACGCGTTGCCGTCGTGGGCGGGAGCGGTGATTCCGTGCAGCAGCTTACCGAACGGGCTTCCGCGCTGAACTGTGAACGGATGGTCCTGGTGGGCCCCGACGTCCTCGACGCTTCCGGGAAAAACGTCTCCGGCGTCTTCGCGGCCGCGGCTGTCGCGGGTTTGATCGCAGGCCAGAAGGACCCCGCTTTGCCGCTGAATGGCGCTGAAATCAAGGGGCTTTCCGGTGTGGCCGCCGATTACTCCGATAACGATGTCGATCTGCTGGTCCGGGGCGGCGTTACCCCTCTGGAATGCTCCGGCGGCGTCGTTTCTCCTGTCAGGGGAATTACAACCCGGTCTGTCTCCGGCGGCGTCCCGGATTCCGCTTGGAGAGAATTGACTTCCATCCTGATTGTGGACGATATCATTCCCTCGGTCCGGAACGCGCTTCGCACGAAGTTCACCCGGAGTAAAAATACACCCCGGGGCCGCGCCGCAATCCGCTCTCAGGTCATTGTGGAGCTGGAGAAAAAACTGGCCGCGGAAATTATCGACGGTTATGACCAGGTCTCCGTCTCCCCGTCTCCCGATGACCCCGCTGTCTGCCTCGTTGAATTCGCTTTCTCCGTCGCTCATGGCCTGAACCAGATTTACCTTTCCGTCCATATCACCGTTTGATTCTGAAGGAGGTTTTTTCCTATGACCGGTTTTCCTACCAGCGCGGATATCTATCTCGAAATGGACGGGCGGAAGGTCGCCGTCGTCCAGAGTTACTCCGCACGCGCCGAAAAGTCCTCCAAAAGCGTGGAGGCCTTCGGCGAGAGTGAGCCTGTGGCCGCTATCGAAGGACAGAAAAAATATACCGTTGAACTTACCCGCCTTTATGCCACCGACAGCGCCGTTTCCGATGGCATCAATTTCTATGACCTCGCCGATTTCTCCCTCGTGATCTGTAAACCTGACCGGCGCGTGATCTACAGCGGCTGTCAGTGGAGCGTCCTTCAGGAAGAGGGCCAGCTGAACGCAATGGTCGCTGAACATATTACCCTTGTGGCCTCCAAACGGATCGAAACCGCTGTATGAGAAACGTTGATGAGCTGAAAACCCTTCCCGCTGCACGTATCCTGGAGCTTTGGCGTGATTCCAGAGAGATTGACCCCCTGGAACGCGCGCTCCTTTGCAATGCCAGAATTCTTGCTCAGTGCTGCCTCTTCGAGGGCCGCGCCGTCTATGCCGATGAATCGGAAGTCCTTCATGACCTCTCCGGACGCCAGATGGAAG
>ERZ778514.1566-NODE-1566-length-16670-cov-4.432079_pt1 | contig 16670 bp, 11 predicted proteins | sample MGYA00510344_ERZ778514 | MGnify/ENA primary metagenome ERZ778514 (study PRJEB29527, sample SAMN07138968) | mouse gut metagenome | material: feces | host: mouse | place: China:Nanjing | collected 2016-01-25 ... | reverse complement strand
ACTGTCAGCATCGGTTTGCCGTTGTCTATGCTTCCGGCTACGAAGAACAGGTTCTCCGTAATCTCGCCGCGAAGTTGGAAAGCGATGTTCTTCACTACTTCTGCCGGTAGCGGAGCGCAGAACTTGATGACTTTGACACCGTTGACTTCCTGTACGTTCTTCAGCAACCGTTCCTTCAGGGCAGCTTCTTTTTCTTTCATGAACTCTTCCACTTGCTTCTTCAGTCCCGCGTTTTCGTCAATATATTTGCGGATAGCGATACCCAAGTCGGGAGCATTGTTGAAGAGTGCCTTCAAATCGCTGAGGGTATCCTGTATCGTATCCAGCATTTCTTCCACGCGTGCTCCGGTATAAGCTTCAATACGGCGAACGCCGGCAGCAACAGAACTTTCGGAGATGATTTTCACCATACCGATATTTCCGGTTGCAGCTACGTGTGTACCACCGCAGAACTCGATAGAAGTACCGAACTGGATCACACGAACTCTGTCGCCATACTTTTCACCAAAGAGGGCGATGGCTCCCAATTCCTTAGCTTCCTCAATAGGAATATTGCGATATTCTTGCAATGGGATATTAGCGCGGATTCTTGCATTGACGATATGTTCTACTTTACGGATTTCTTCATCGGTCACTTTCTGGAAGTGAGAGAAGTCGAAACGCAACGAATCCGGAGTCACCAATGAACCTTTCTGTTCGACGTGCTCGCCCAACACTTCGCGCAGGGCAGCGTCGAGCAGGTGAGTAGCCGAGTGGTTGGCTGCACAGGCCGCACGTTTGTCGGTGTCTACACAAGCCATCATCGGAGCTTCCGGATGTTCGGGCAGCTTTTTGGTAATATGTATCGGAAGGTTGTTTTCTTTCTTAGTGTCTACCACTTCAATCGTCTCGAATTCGCTTACCAATACACCTGTATCACCTACTTGACCGCCGCTTTCTGCATAGAACGGAGTATAGTCGAGTACAATCTGATACAATGTCTGGTTCTTCTGTTTGATTTGGCGGTAACGGAGGATAGATGCTTCGTATTCGGTATAGTCGTAACCTACAAATTCAGTCGTTCCCTCTTTCAACGTAATCCAGTCACCGGTTTCGATGGCGGCGGCGTTGCGGGCACGCTGTTTCTGCTGCTGCATTTCTCCGTCGAACTCTTCGATGTTGACGGTCATTCCGTTTTCACGGAGAATCAGTTCGGTCAGGTCAAGCGGGAAGCCGAATGTATCATATAAGGTAAAGGCATCTTTACCGCTGATTTCAGTTTTTCCATTGGCTTTGGTATCTTCCATTGTCTTGTCCAATAGACGGATACCAGTTTCCAAAGTGCGGAGGAATGATTCTTCTTCTTCCTTGATTACTTTTTCAATCAGTGCCTTTTGTGCAATCAGCTCAGGATAAGCTTCTCCCATGTTATCAATCAATACAGGAAGCAACTTATACATAAATGCCTGTTTCTGTCCGAGGAAAGTATATCCGTAGCGAACGGCACGGCGAAGGATACGGCGGATTACGTAACCTGCTTTGGCGTTGGAAGGCAACTGGCCATCTGTGATTGAGAATGCAATGGTACGGATATGGTCGGCAATCACACGCATAGCGATATCTTGCTGCTTGTCTTTTCCATATTCTGTACCCGACATCGCTGCAATGGCTTTCAGCATTGGTTGGAATACGTCTGTGTCATAGTTGGATGTTTTGCCTTGCAATGCCATGCACAAGCGCTCGAATCCCATACCGGTATCAATAACCTTGGCAGGAAGCGGCTCAAGACTGCCGTCTGCTTTGCGGTTGTATTGCATGAACACGAGGTTCCAGATTTCAATTACCTGCGGATGATCGTGGTTGACGAGGTCGCGGCCGGAGATTTTGGCACGTTCTTCAGCAGGACGGAGGTCGATATGGATTTCGGAGCAAGGTCCGCAAGGTCCTGTATCACCCATTTCCCAGAAGTTGTCGTGTTTGTTACCGTTGATGATGTGATCTTTCGGCAGGAACTGTTCCCAATAGGAAGCAGCTTCGTCGTCACGGCCCAATCCTTCTTCAGGACTTCCTTCAAATACGGTTGCATAGAGATGTTCCGGATTCAGTTTCAAGACTTCTACCAGATATTCCCACGCCCAGCTGATGGCTTCTTTCTTGAAGTAATCGCCGAACGACCAGTTACCAAGCATTTCGAACATGGTGTGGTGGTACGTATCGTGTCCTACTTCTTCCAGGTCATTATGCTTTCCGCTTACGCGCAAACATTTCTGAGAGTCCGCGACTCTTTGGTATTTTGCCGGGTGATTGCCCAAAATAATATCTTTAAACTGGTTCATACCCGCGTTGGTAAACATCAGGGTAGGGTCGTCTTTTATCACCATGGGAGCCGACGGAACGATGTGGTGTCCTTTCGACTCGAAGAAATTCTTGAATGAATCTCTGATCTCTTTTGCAGTCAACATATTCTTCTATATATCTATTGTTGAGGTTAATATTCTCAAAAAACTGTGCAAAGATAGCTTGTTTTTACGACATGGCAAAAGGTTGTTTCAATATATTGTGCGAGGGGGCAATACGGATGTATCTTCTAAAATATCTCATTAATAACCAAATGTAATAACCGGTTTTAATGATACTTACCGATAACAAAGAGGAGCGAATGACTATTTTTATTTCTCATTCATTAATAATCCATTTCTCATTCATTAATAATCCACTTCTGGTTCATTAATAGAAAACTTCTTTTCCATTAATAGTAAACTTCTTATTATCAGTATGTAAACTTGTTTTTTATTAATTGTAATCTATAATTGCAAGCTTTGATTATAAAAACAAAGGCTTTGATTATATAAACGCAACTTGCAATTATACAATCAAAGCTTGCGTTTATAGTTTGCATCGAATGAAAAGAAAGTTTCCTCCTTATCGGAAGGAAGTTTACACTTAATGGGCAATAAGTTTTTCATTAATAGCCAGGAACGCAACTGTTAATACCTCTTCTGACAGCTACAGATGGACGCGATGGGAAAAGCTTGTTTAAAAAGGATTGAAATAAAAACTTAAGGAAGTTACCGTCTCTACAAATGCTTTATTTGAAGTGACCAAACTTATAATTAAAGATGTGTCAGGCAGATGGGACGGAAACCGAGAGGCGATATCTGATGTTGGCACTCGGTTTCCTAATCAGTTTAATACTCATTAATACTCACCGATGGAAGAGATAATAGGACAATCCCAGCTCCAAGGACGGAACAAACAGGTGTATGTTTTCTTTCGGACGTACGGGCGACCGGTCGACATAGCTGTTTCCTTGATGGAGTCCTTTCAACCGGGCGTATATGCCATCTACGGAGAGTCTGAGGGCTATGTTCGAGTCGAAGATGTATTCGTAAGCCAGACCGATGTTGCAACCGATGCCGGAAACTCTCGTCCGATAGTCCGTTTGTGACGGCTCTGCTTGTGGCATTAGGGTTCCTTTGGCCTGGTGACGGACGTAGCCCACTCCGGCATTAATGTAGCCCACTCCTCTTTCGAAGGCCGTCTGCCGTTTGAGGAAGGAGACTTGGGGTGCTACGTAATGGAAGGATGATGCTTCGTCCATATTTTCATACTTTTGCTTCTTACCCCGATAATGATAGTAGTATGCTCCGTATCCGAAGGCGCTGCGGGGAGAGAAGGTCATCAGTTGCAGGGAAGAGGTAAATCCGGATCTGTCTTCATCTTTGGGTACATCCCACGAGCTGATACCGCCTCCACACATATCCGGCATACCGAATCCTATTCCTGCATTGAATACATATACACGCTTGTATGACGGGGCGCTGCTTTCCGAATCTATGGCTTGTGCGGACAGCGTGGCGGTTGTCAGCAGGCAGCCCAATAGTAATATCAAATTTCTACTGAATTTCATAATAGTCTATATTTGTTTGGAAAATTTTTCCGCTTCCGCCCGCTCTGCGCGGAAGCGGAAAGTTGTTTCATTGTAGTTTTTGATTAATTAATTTCAATCCAATCTGTCTATGTATGTTTCTACAAATTGAAATTCGGTCCTACAAGTAAGAGCCACCTGTCTCATCAAATCATTCAATTGCTGGACAGTTGTACAATTTTGTAGTCTTGGTATGATTGCCAATAATTTCATTCTTTGTAGACTGCTCATTTCATATAAAAAAAATAATGGTAGCTCAAATAACAAATACTTCATTGCTTTCATAGCTTTTAATTTTTTGTTGATTATAAACGGTTGTGCAACCTGCGTTAAGATCTCGGTATAAATGTATATAAAAAAAATGAAAGAACAAAGAAAAACAGTTTTGCATTTAATATTATTCGTATATACTCTATAAAAGTAACGTCAGTTTGATATACATCTATGCTGTTACGGTTCTTCTCTTTTAGAGAGGTTGCTCTCTCCCGATTCATAAAATGCTTTGCAGCATAAAAAAAGCTCCGGCTTTCACAAATCCCAACTTTGCCATGTCAGAAAATTTTAGTAACTTAGTCTGGAAAGAATGTCGCAATGGAATGTGTAGATAGGATAAATGTTTTATTTTAGTTGCTTTCTTTTCTTAAATAATTGGTTGTTATGGCTAGAAGATGTATTTTTGTGGTGGTTGAAATGAGAATGTTAACAAGCGAAATATTTCCAAAAAGATGCGCAAAGTATATTACATATATAATCCACAGACTCAGACTTATGATCGAATTTACCCTACCATACGGCAACGTGCGTTCAGTTATTTGCGCCGGGTTTTCTATGGTATGGGGTTGGGAGCGGGGTGTTTCATCCTGCTACTCTTTATTTTCGGTTCTCCATCAGAGAAAGAGTTGCGAATAGAAAACAGCCGCCTTTTGGCACAATATAACGTACTTTCCCACCGGCTCGACGATGCGATGGGAGTGCTTCAGGACCTTCAGCAGCGCGATGATAACCTTTACCGGGTGATTTTTCAGGCCGACCCCGTTTCGCCGGCTATCCGCCAGGCAGGTTATGGTGGCACGAACCGTTACGAAGAGCTGATGGACTTGGCAAACTCTAAATTAGTGGTGAATACGACTCAGAAATTGGATGTGCTCTCCAAACGTCTCTACATACAGTCCAAGTCTTTCGATGATGTGGTGGATATGTGTAAGAACCACGATGAGATGCTGAAATGCATTCCTGCCATCCAGCCTATTTCGAATAAAGACTTGCGGCAGACGGCTTCCGGCTACGGAACGCGCATCGACCCTATTTACGGTACGACGAAATTCCATTCGGGAATGGACTTCTCCGCCCATCCGGGGACGGATATTTATGCCACTGGCAACGGAACGGTAGTGAAAGCCGGATGGGAGACCGGCTATGGCAACACCGTAGAGATAGACCACGGATTCGGATACATGACCCGTTATGCACACTTGCAGGCGTTCGATACGAAAGTCGGAAAGAAAGTGGTGCGCGGCGAAGTGATAGGAAAGGTGGGCAGCACCGGAAAGAGTACCGGACCGCACTTGCATTATGAAGTGCACGTCAAAGGCAAGGTGGTGAATCCCGTCAATTACTATTTCATGGATTTGAGTGCCGAAGATTACGAAAGGATGATTCAGTTGGCTGCCAACCACGGTAAGGTATTCGATTAGTCTCCCCTCCGAAAACTTAGAAATGTTATGCTTAATACAGATAAAGAACTGAAACTATATTACTCCATCGGTGAGGTGGCCGATATGTTCGGTGTCAATCAATCCCTGCTCCGTTTTTGGGAAAAGGAGTTTCCGCAAATCTCTCCTAAGACAGCGGGAAGAGGAATCCGCCAATATCGCAAAGAAGACGTAGAGACCATCGGACTGATTTACCATCTGGTGAAAGAAAAGGGAATGACTCTCACCGGTGCCCGCCAGCGTCTGAAAGATAATAAGGAAGCTACGATTCGTAATTATGAAATCGTGAATAAACTGAAAGCGATAAAAGACGAGCTTCTGGCAATTAAACAGGAGTTGGACGGACGGTAGTTACAAATATCTGATACAGTACTCCCCAACACTTGATACAACAGATTCCAACACTTGATACAACAGATTCCAGTACTTGAAATGTAGAAAAGGAGAGTTTGTGTCTGTGATTATATCTTGCACCCATATAACTTGCTTTATAACAAGTAAGGCGCAAGATACTTCCTTTAGAACTTTATATGGATGTTTCTCTGACCATTTTGCCAGACGATACAGACTAATCGATAATGTCTTATTGTTTCATTTTCGCCTGATGACGGTGGATTTTATTTCTCCCGTTTCTTTGTCGATATATTTAATGTATGCTTCTTTCTCAGGCAATTGTACTAGATTGGTGGTCGTTGCCTTGTATAAATCTACTTTGTCATACTTCTTTCCTTCAATCTCTACAATCCGCTCACCTCCTTTCAGAGGGGATTCCTCGGGATTCCATACCATTCCTACAGTCAGATAATTATCTATGACGGTAATGACTGCATCCCATTCTTTCTGATACATGTCTGGTGTCTCACCCGAAACCGATGGTATGTAATAGAATACCCCTTTGCGGTAATTGATAACGATGTTGCCATGATTTAACAATTCGGAACCGATTCGGGAATCCATCGCATGAGTAGTAATGGTAGTGACATTTCGAAAAGAATGATTTCCTATTGAGAAGTGAGGTATCTTCAGGCGATATTTCGTGGAAGCCTTCTCGACTCCGGATACTCCCAACGACAGTATTCCCACACCTTTTCCCAGTTGCTCAAACGATTTAGAGTGTTTTTCGCTCAGACGCCGGTGGCTTGTGGCCGACATGGCATAGAACGAAGACGCACCGCTGTCGAACATGACAGTGTCTTGTTCATTGTCGGCAAAGCGTACAGGGATGCGTACAAGATAAGGGTCTTTCACCAAAGGAATGCCGCAAAGAGAATCTATCCCCAATCCCTTCTCCGAACTGGTTAGGGTAAAGGTGTGATTGCTTCCGTCCAGCTTGACGATTCCCATCTTCATGAGATTATATCCTATAATACCATCTATCTTAAAGTTTTCTACTATATTGTCTTTTTCGAGACAGATGGCTTGCAGGCAGCTGAAAGTAAATCCGTCCAATTTCAGCGATTCCAATTCTGCCACACGGGTAGTCAGTAAATGGCCGTTAGAATCTTGCACCTGTACTGAGTCGAAAGGAACAATCCCGGCACGTTGCATAAAAGAATAGGTAAGAGAACACGGCGCACCCGTATCAACGAGGAAACGGCCTTGATGCCCATTCACCTCTGCGTTGATTGTTATTTTCCCATTTTCTTTCACATAAGGTACCGTCACACGATATTGTGCAAAGAGAGAGAGCTGGGCAAATAATGCCAGCTCTCCTATAAATGCTATCAGGAAACTCTTCATAACTAAAGTTCTTTAGTGTTTTCTATGTTTTGTCATATACGACATGCATTACTGTTTAATCACTTCTGAAGCAATCTTCAATAAATTGTCAGCATTTTGTGCGCCTATGATTTTTTTGACGATGTTTCCGTCGCCATCCATGAACAGTAAGGTGGGATAAGAGGTCACCGGATGTTTTTTGTTAAGCTCTATGCCGTCTTTTTGTTCCATATCCAATTTCACGTTGATGAATTGCTTGTTATAGACAGCCCCAACGGCTTCTTGTACGAACACCTGATTGGACATTCTCTTGCATGGTCCGCACCAAATGGTGTAGCAGTCGACAAACAGGAGTTTACCCTCTTTCTTGGCCTTCGCCATTGCTTCTGCAAGGTTTCCTTTCTCGAAGATGATTCCATTAGGATGCTCTAATTTGTAGATGAATGCTTTCAATTGCTTCACTACTCCCGAGTCATCTTTCTGTGCTTCTATGCAGGCGTTCAGATAGTTGATTATCTTTCCTCTGGTTTCGCCCGACATGTCAGGTAATTCCAGCGACGTGTCGATATACAATTTGCTTACTCCTAATTGGCTGGCATTTTTGGTAAGGTAATCCAGCATTTCATCATATTTCCGTTCTCCACGCAGATGGATGATGGGATAAACTCGGCAAACGTTGCATGTATCCGAAAGACCTGCTTTCTGAATTTCATTATTCAGTTCGATTACTTTCATTTTATCGTAGGGAGTTTTTCCCATTGCATAGTTCATGATGTCCCAATAGTATAGGCTTTCGATGAGTGAATTGACTTTCTTCGCTCCGTTGGCTTTGACAAATTTTTCTTTGTGGGCAATCAAATAGTTAAAATTCTCACTCTCTTTGTTGCTGATGGTAGAGCTGAAAGTTACCCAGTTTTCCTTACGGAGATACTCCTTCGGTTTCAGCATGCGGATGTATTCCTTATTGATTTCCATGAATTTTTTGTTCTCGTTGGCCAAATTGAGTACGGTGAGGTAGTTGCGCGTCTCTTTCTTTCCCCGTTTTCCGCTTTGGTAGATTTGTTCGGCGCCCGGCAGCGTGGTCTTTGGATTTAGAGCCAGTGACACGGCCGCTTTCATGTCTTCCTTCTCTCTGCCTCCTACGATGCGGAGAAGCACGTTTCCATCGGAGTCGAGAATCAGAAAATGGGCGAAATACTGTATATCGTATTTCTTGGCAATGTCCGTGTTCTCCCCCTGTGTGACATCAATAAATAGGTTAACGAAGTGTTTGTCCATATAGTCACAGAACTCACGGTCGGAAAATACCGCTTTGTTCATCAGATGGCAAGGCATCGCCCAGTCGGCAAAGCAGTTGAAGAATATAGGCTTGTTCAACTTGCGTGCTTTTTTGAAGGCTTCCTCCATGGTGTATACATAGTTCATCTTAACTTCCGCCTTGACGGCATCGCCATATACGCTTTCGGCTTGTTGTGCATGGCTGTTGTTGAAAGGGCATATCACCAAAAGGATGAGGGCCATTAAAACATTTCTACAATTCAGTTTCATGAGTGATTCTTTTTAATCTATTGATATTTAAAATTTAATCTGTTGATAATTAGAAATGAAGATGCTTCCTTATTGAACGTCTTTCACGCACCGCACACTGTACAACACGTCGCGCATTCCTGTATTAATCCGGCTGCTGCCTCTCCATATCTTGTCGGAGTATAATGCCGACATACGAAATACAGCTACCTCAGTAGAGTCGTTCTCTTGATATTTGGTTGACGACCAATAATATCCGTTTTCTCCTTTGTTGAGATATTTCTCTTCGTTGAATTCAACGTATACATTGGCTCCTCCTCTTTGCAGATTGAGCCCGCTCTCTCCGTTTTCATTCATCAGTGTGGCCATTCCTCTTCCTCGCCAGGTGTCAAATTGTTCTGCCTCGCTCGGATTCATACCTAATGTCATTTCCAACTTCAGCCAGTCTTCGTCGCTAGGCAGTCGCCAACCTTCGGGCACAGCCGCCAAGGCCGCGTCATAGGAGTAAAGCATTCCGTATTTTTCCGAGTAATGGTCGTTTTCTTCTTCTGTTTCTTGGAAGAGTTGTTGGCCATACTCAAATTGGAATTCGAATGTGTTCTTTATTCTTTCTTCTTCAGTTGCTTTGAAGTCTTCTACTTTTCTTTCGATCGCTAAGGCAAAAAGAGGCTCTACTTCCGCGTTCACTCCGAGAGCACCGGTCTTCAACATGCTGATAATATCGCTTTGTCCCATACCATAATAAGTTATAAACACAGGGATATATTGGACAAATAATTCACCTGCGCCCGACCATCCATCTTGTTGCGGATCGTTAGCAACCTCTGTAACAATTGTAATAAACTGTTCGTCGGTAGTTGTCACTTCAGGTTCGACTTTAATTCTCTCCAGATTCGGATGTGCTTCATTCCAAGTGAAGCATCCTTTGAATGAGTTGCACGGTACTTGATAACACAGATTTCGGGTCATCCATATTTGGTTGCCAATCCGGACACACGGATATACCTTTTGGTCGCGCGGATCTGTAAAGTCTTCGGCAGGACTGACTAAGCTACTATCGAACCTTAGGACAAACTGTTCATCGTTGTCGCTACATGACATAGCTATGCCGGACAGGGTACATGATAACAATATAAATAGTAATTTCTTCATCGTTTTACTTCTTTTTAGAGTTCTACATTCAGATCGATGGTGATATAGTCGTAGAGTATGTTGAATTTCGTCATGACGAGCGGAGAGACTCCGTATCGTTCAGTGAATCCCTCTTTACCCAAAGCCACAATGGCCAAAACAAAATATTGCAGGTCTTCATTTATATTCATAGGGGATAGCACACCACCGTTACTCCATCCTCGAATGAAACCATAACGGCCGATGTCTTGCAGGTATAGTTTACGGTCGGCATCTGCTTCTTCCTTAGTTGCCAGATTGTACTTCTCGACGTATTCCATGAATGTGTATTCCTTCTTGTCCCACTTGTTGTAAATTAGTACATAAGGAGCTTCCTCGTACAAGTTGTTTACAGTTATATTTTGGTATTTTTTATCACAATCTGCAACATTTGTACATTCAAGATCTATTGTCCAAATCTTATAATACGCTTGCAGTTCTTGGGATACCGCACCAAATTGATCTACTATTGTTTTGTTTCTGGATATTTTCTGTATAAGCATATCACCTATGATGGTTTGTGAGGTGCTTTGGATTTCGTCGGGGGCAGTGATATTTGCAATATCGAACAAAACAAGTGTGCGTAACCCCACGTAATAATTGTCCGGTATATTCAGCGAGGTTGATGTGGATGTCAGGTTATTGGCAAGCATGATACTGAAGGGGCGCATTGATTTGCTGCACATTTCAAGATACTGTTCGGCAAAATTCAATGCATTCAGTTTGTCTTCTTCAGTTTGAAGGTAATCATACTTATACTTTATGGAAGTGGTATATGAGTCGAACCCCCAATTCAGGTCGAGCGTTTCATATCGTTTTACCGGATTTCCGTACCAGTCTGTACCGATTTCCTTGACACTGATGGTGTCGTTGAAGTATACAGGTACTTGGTAAGTTTGATATATCTGATACCGTTTATGCTGTACGGGGTCATTGGGGTCATCCTCAATAGTGTACACGTTTTCCAAAACGGTCTGTTTGTCTATCGCATCTTCCTTCGAGCAAGATGTCACACAAACAAGGGTGATTAATAAAATAATAACGTGTTTCATATTTTTTTGTCATTTAATATAATGATACTTTATTCTTGTTCAGTTTTTTTGTCTTCATATTCAAGTGGTTCCCGTTTATTGCGCGGATTGTCGGGCATGGGTACCTTATCAAATTCTATCACTTTCCGTGGGAGACTGAAGGTGTACGCCGGATCTCCTGCCGGAAGCAGGTAGTATTCGGTTGTAGCGAAAGAGAAGTTATCGTTGTAGACTGAATACGCATGAATGATGTTGCGTGAATAAGGATACTGCACGCATACGGCATACCTGCGCAGGTCGAACCAGCGTTTTCCTTCGAAGCAGAGCTCTTTCCGACGTTCATTGCGTATTTCTTGCACCAATTGTTCACCACTGTATGTCTGGGGCGCATACGGTGTAATACGTTGAGAACGTAATGTGTTCAGTGTTGAATTGGCTTTGTCTGCCTTGGTGGGTTGCATGGCACAGGCTTCCGCGTAATTCAGATACGCCTCGGCCATACGCAACATGAGGGCATCCGATATATGGCTGTACTCTATTCCCCTTTCATATTTCTTGTAGAGTCCGATACTATCGTTTTGAGGCTCCACAGTATTTCGTCTTTTCGCAAAGAAAGTTGTTTTACGCACGTCGTTGTCGTCGAACATGGAATAGAGTTCGTTTGTCACGCAATAGTCACCGTATTGTCCTGTCACCGACCAATCGGAGCGGCAACAGAGCGGATTGGAACCTTGCGAGAAGATGATCTCAGGATTAGTAGTGGTCAAAAAGGGTGTCTCATTACTGAAGTTGGAAGTCGGTGCTAAGGAGAAAAGTCGACTATTCATCACCTTTTCGGCTTCAATTTCTGCATTCGGCCAGTCTTGCATAAAAAGATAGACACGGCTCAGCAGTAGCGAAGCAGCCTCCCAACTGGCACGATGCAGTAGGTGATGGCTTTTCTGCGGGCTTTCCGTCAATAGGCGGGCAGACTCTTTCAGGTCAGAAACGATTTGTTCATAAATGCGTTTCACGCTCTCTCGCTTAAATTGCTGATCGGCGTCCTTGTCGTATTCCACGTGGGCACTGAGTTTCAAGGGCACACACAGCTTGGAGGCGCAGGTTGACGGGTTGTATGCATCTCCATACAGATTGGCAAGGACAAAATAGAACTGTCCGCGAAGGAAGAAGGCTTCTCCTTTCACACGCAGGTAGTCGGCATAGTCTTGATCTGTTTTGTGAGGCAACTGCTCTATTTCGTCCAAGATGATGTTGACGATGCTGATTCGGCGATACATATCGTTCCATGTAGCGTTGTCGTTACTATAGTTTTTGGCCTGATAGTTGTATCGTACGTCTTGTTGCCATGCATAGTATCCATACATTGAATTGATGGCATAGTTATAATAGGGGTGACCTACTTTGCCTATAAGGCTCGTCCCTACGGTGTTGATATCGTCATCCAGCAAGTTGAAAAACTGACACGACTGGTTGCTCATGCCATATTCCATTTTGTAACTCTGCATATATACGTCTCCAATCAGGAGTTCGTCTAGTTGCTGAACGTGTTTGGGGATTACCATGTCTTGCGAATACTCGCTGAGAAAATCGCTGCATCCGCAGAAAGTAGCCGTCAACAGACAAGCTTTTATGATATTTGCTGCTTTTTGTTTCAATTTCATGATTGTTCTTCTTTTTTGATGATTAGAATGATACTTGTACTCCCATAGTGTATGACGGACGTATGGAAAGAGCGGTTGTGGTAGAGAATCCACTTTGGCTTGGGTCTTGTCCGTCAAGTTCTTTCGAACAGATGGTGAATACATTGTTGGTAGAGAAGTTGATGCTAGCCGTCTTGAACGGGGTCTTCTGCAACATCTTCGGTGTAAAGCGGTAGCGTAATGAGAGTGATGAAAGTCTGAAATAACTGCCTGATACCACCCGAATATTAGAGTAGTCGTACATGCTCCAAAGATTGTCGGCATACTTGGGGATGTTCGAGAAATTTCCCCCTTGCGCACTGTAATGGTTGATGTAGTTGGAATATTGGGGATCGGACGGACTGATCAGTGACGGATAGACCGTTTTGTGCTCATCGCCAGGGACACGCCATCTGTTGACGAACTCTTTGCGTACGTTGTTTTCAGATGAGACTCCCTTTACGATGTCCGAATAAAGGGCGAACTTGCGAATTTTGTTTCCTAAGTTGTAGGTAAAGTTAGTACTGAGCGAAAGTTGCTTCCACGTCAGCGTGCTATACAGTGAGCCGTTGAATTTCGGTTCGCGTGTTCCGCTCTTTACAAGCACTGTTTTTACGATATCTTCCAGGCTCTTGTTTTCCAATAGGTGGCGGCGGTCGTTATAGTCGTCGAACATCGGCACACCATTGGTGGGATTCAATCCGAGGAACTCGTATGAATAGAATGTACCGATGGATTCGCCGCCCACGATGGCCGTCCCGTTCAGATAGTCGTCTATTTTATAATTGTTGATAACATCGTTGTTTACTGTGTTTTTATACAGAGAATAGTTTGTCGACAGATACCACTGCCACTCCTCATTGCGAATGGGATAACCGGAGAGGTAAATACTGAATCCCTTGTTGGTGATGTCTCCACCATTCATGACATATTCGGACAGACCGTTGACAGTAGACACAGGCACGGTGGTAAATGCGTCTTTGGTCTTTTTGTAATAGAAGTCGGAACCTATCGTCAAGCGGTTTTGGAAAAATGACAGGTCGAATCCCAAGTTATACTCATCGGTTTGTTCCCAGCGCAGGTTGGGATTGGGGTATGCATAAACCTTTGCATAATTTTCACCGAAATAGTAGTTCATACTTCCTTGTCGGAGAAGCAGGTTCGGTGTTTGGCCGTCTACCATATTACCTGTTTTACCATATGAAAAGCGGAGACGCATTTCATCGGCTGCTTCAAAATTCTTGCATAAGGTCTCTTTGATATTGAACATTCCTGAAACAGACCAAATCGGAAGGAACTTTTTGTTGCTGCGACTTCCGAATTTGTTAGAGGCGTCGAAACGTCCGTTCATGTTGACAGTGAAATAGTTGTCATAACTATATGTCATCGTAAGGTATCCGCTTATTTTGTTTGTTTTGGTTGACTGTACGGTACGATGGGGCTGTATAGTCCATTGGGCGTAGTCGGGGTATTGAAGTATTTCTTCCAACGTCATTTCTTCAAGATATTTCATACCTCTTTCTTTAAAGTATCCGCGTGTCTGGTCAGTGAAGCCTTTATTTTTGTATGTACTGACTTCGTATCCCAAGTTGGCACCCAACAGATGTTTTTGGTTGGCTCCCACTCCTTGGTGATAGTTAGCTTGTGCGCGGAATGTGATGTTATCGGTGATATTGTTGCTTGTATTCAAGACTCCTCCGTATGGTAAGGCGCACTTACCGTCGTCGCCTTTCAGGGGAGTGTCTTCTAATTCTCCGTTCTTCAGATGTGCTACGTAGTTTGTCTTTTCGCCATACCATGTCTCCGTGGTACTTGCGCTACGTTGATAGGACATAGTCATGGTTGCATCCAAAATATGTTCGTATCGGTATTGCAGGTCCAGTGCTGTAATGAGCTGGTTGGAATCGTACGTTTGCGACATATTGTTCATTTCGTTGATGATGTTGTAATTGTATTTATAGGAGGAGTCTTCCTTCCGCTCTATGTTGTAGGCATGACGCTTGTAATAGTAGAGTGAACCGTCTGGGTTGTAGCAAGGCAGCGCACGAGTGGTGTTGTAGGCATATCCTAAAGCATCAATTTCGCTGGGCAGGTAGTTCTTTTTCGCGATGTTTCCGTTCATACGGAAGTTAACTTGGAACGACTTGTTGATGGTGCTTTGCAAATTTAACGTTCCTGTGTAGCGGTCGTTGTATTGGGTGCGTACTACGGCGTCTTCGCTGGTGTATCCCAGAGAGGCGTAGTATCGTGTGCTTCTGTTACCGCCCGATACGCTTAAGGTGTGATTGTGGGTCAACGCATCATGTGCCAGAATTTTGAACCAGTCGGTATTGACATTCTCAAACCAGCGAACTTGGTTTTGAAATTCGTCGAAGGTGGTATTTCCTTTGATATAATCATAGTAGGCACCTTCGTAACCCACCATGCTCATTTGGGCAGGAAATGCATAGTGAAGGTCGCACAGATCCTTACCGAACTGTACGCGTTCTTGCGAGTTCATCAGGTTGATGTTATGGTCGGTGTAGCGAGGACGTGCGATGATCTTCAACTCTCCCGAATAATTGATGCTAGGTGCTCCGATATGTCCTTTTTTAGTAGTAATGACAATGACCCCGTTGGCTGCTCTCGTACCATACAAGGCGGTGGCGGCTGCATCTTTCAAGACATCAATACGTTCAATGTCCTGTGGGTTGATTCCTGAGATAGCATTACCGATATAGTTGATGTAGTCGGGGTCGTTAAGCTGTTCTGTAGTTACGTCTACCGGATCCGTAAGAGGAATTCCATCTAATACCCACAGCGGTTCGCGGTTACCCACTAAAGTTGATGTTCCGCGGATACGCATACGGGCGGTAGCACCTACTTCGCCCGAGTTTGCCATAAATATCATGTCGGGAACTCGTCCTTCGAGTGCTTGCTCGATCGAGGTCATACCTGGCATCAAGATGTCGTCCATCTTCAATGATGTGATAGCACTCGTATTTCTGCGTGCATCTATGTTACCGTATCCGGTGATTACCACTTCGTTGATTTCGTTGGATGAAGTTTGCAGCACTAACTTGATGTTCAGCTTTTGGGGATTTATAGCCAAACGTTCTTTCTTGAATCCGATAAAACTTGCTTGGATGAAGCATTTTTCTTTTTCAATGATGGGACGGGGAGCGTAAACGGTGAAGTTTCCATCTATATCGGTCGAACCTCCCCATTGCTGTGACTCGTGTGTGATGGTCACCGTTGCACCAGGCAGGGGATCACCCAGTTCATCGTGCACACTTCCAGTAATGACACAAAGGTTTTTCCTCTTGATGGCTTCGGTTGACGTAGGATCCAGGAATACGGTTATGAATTCACCTTTTTCTTTGAAAAGCAGAGGAGTGCCTACGAGAGTCTGCCGCAAGGCGTCTTGTACATCCTTCGCATGCACGGAAGCGTTCGCTTTGTAGAGCGATATGTCCTCGTGACTAAAACTGATTTTCTGATTGTAGGTCTGCGCTATCTTCCTTAGGGCAGAGGGCATGGGTTCATTCTGAAAATCGAAGGAGATTTTCTTATCCTGTGCCCATATCTGCTGTAGTGTACACAATAGCAGTATGAACATCAAAGCGAATTTTATCTTTTTCATAACTTTTATTGATTTAACGTATTATAGAAAATCTTTAATATTCTATATTTATATCGTAAAATCAAGGATGATGGGTGACAACAAGAAAAAGAAAAGTTGCTTTTTAGGTGCTTTTTGTTTTAAAATCGCATTTTTATCTTCATTCCGCAACTTTGTATACTTCTTGAACTTTCTTTAAGAAGATTCTTATCGTTTGCTCACCAAAACAGTGTTTTCCTGCGAGTTTATGCGGATCAGTACAGTTCCCATTTGGTTGAGCATCGATAAGGTCGTTTTTAAGTTGTCCGAACGTTTGGCCCAGAA